>OLXV01000952.1_pt1 | contig 15046 bp, 18 predicted proteins | sample 1673481 | NCBI WGS metagenome assembly OLXV01 (sample SAMEA103958113, study PRJEB25191) | human gut metagenome
CGTCCATGTCGGCCTGATACGCAGGACCTCCGGCGTTGATCCGCTTGGCGATCTGGTTGATATTCCGACCAATGGCGGAAAGCTCTTTGGTAAATGCCTTGATATCTGCGGTGTCTGTATAGATGATATATCCGTCAATCGCCATCTTGCGGAGATATGCGCCATATCTGCGTGTCGGTAACTGGCTCATTTTTTCGTCTATGAGCCGTTTTTCATCCTCCGTAACATAGAATTTCATTTGGATATTCCGTTTTCGATTTGCCATGCGCCGCCTCCGTTCTTTATAAGGGTTTGGGACTATCCCAACAAGCAATTTTGAATTTTCGGGCAAGGGACCTGAAAATCTCAAAATTCGCAAGCGGGTACTCGCTTGCTGTGCTTGCTACCGTATCTTATCCCTACTTATAAAGCGTTGCAGAAGTCCAAAAATGCCCGCAAAATAAGAAAAACAGAGGATGTTCAGACACCCTCCGTTTCTTCATTCGGCTTTTCAATTTTTAAGGCCCCGTCAATGGCACCTTCCACGATAGGCAAATACTGTTCCGGGCAGAGTTTCAACTTCTGTCCGACCCGCTGGCGCAGCTCGCTTTCCTCTCGCATGACCTCTGGATTGAAGATTGAGCAATATATCCGAGCTTAATAGCTTTTGTTATCATCTCAACGGTAGAGCTAACTTGCAATTTTTCAAAAATATGTTGCAAATGATTTGATACTGTTCGTTCACTAATAAAAAGCTGTTCAGCGATTTCGCGGCGCCTGACGCCTGATGCAACCAATTCGAGAACTTTTCTCTCCCCGTCTGTCAGCTCTTCTATAAATACTTCTTCCCGTGGGAAGTGTGTTGCCCCATCTTTGATGGTCAATAAAATATGCAATAACTCATCTGGTTCTACATCCTTACTGATAAACCCTCTTGCACCGATACTCTTTGCTTCTTTGCGATAAACAGGAAGATTATAGCCAGAGAGAATGACTATTTTTTGATCTGGAAAACGCTCCAACAAATGTTGTGTGAGCATTAAACCGTCCTCGTCTGCCAGTCTTTCTAAGTTAATGTCAATCAGTAAAATATCTGGTAGTTCTGTGGCAATTTGTTTTTCCAAATTTTGAATATCCTTTGTACTGGAAAATTGCTCAATCTCTGGATTATCACACAGGGCAATCGAAAGACTTTTGGCAAAAAGTATATGGTCATCGACCAACAAAATTTTCATACGAATCACCTCCGTTCATAGGCATAGAAATGACAACTGCCGTTCCGCCGCCAGTAGCGGGTTGGATGTTCATAGTGCCATCTAATAAACTGACCTGTTCCCCAATAGAAGCAAGCCCCTGATGTGAACCTGACTTATAAGTGAACGGTTTGAACCCAATACCATTATCCGTCACCTTTAGGGTAATGCGTCCGTCCTCCTGCATCAGCAGCACATCGATTGTCGTTGCGGAGGAATGTTTTAACGCATTTGTTACCAGTTCTTTTATCATTCGATAGATGAGTACATTATATGGCTCTACAAGAAATACATCTTTATCGCAGTCCAAACATATAATTGCAGAATGGTTTTCTTCCATTGAATCAAGCAGATTTTGAATATTTTCCTTTAAGGTCAGACTTTTTACCAGATTTGGGTGATAAGTCTGCATTTGAAAACGGATGGAAGCATTTAATTCTGTCAACGTATCGAGAAGTAACCTCCTTATCTCTGGCTGTTCTGCTTTACATAACATGTTTTTGATGGAAAGCAGGTTTTGCAAAATATTATCGTGCAAATAGTTGGAAAAATCTTTTTTTAAGTTTTCTTCCCGTTTAATCTGTTCCAGTGAATAGGCGTAGAAGTGCTGACGATCCGTGGGGTTATTATAGTTGGTCGGCTGTCTGCAAATCCGCACATACAAAAGGATATTGTAAACCTGTGCCAGCAGAACCACTATGTAAACACTCATCAAAATTGCCATAAGGGGGATTTGAAAAAGATATGCCATTCCAACAAGTCCAACCAATCCGACAAAAACCAGAGCAACGATATATCCCCCTGACAGCGATAAAAATTGTACCTGCTGCGGATGGTACTGGAATACGATACTATGAATACATACAAATGCCAGCATAACGGGTATGTAGCTTCCCATACTTGCCATATATTCCGATTCCCTGTGAAAAACGGAAAGGTATATTACAAATGGAATTACTACAAGAGCCAGTGGAAAAAGCAGACGTTTCCATTGACTTTTCAGCACAAAGACAATTCGTTTTCTCTGCATGATACCCACGACAGCAAGAGCCAGTGTCGAGATAAAAAATTGCAGTTGGTAGGCTGTGAAAAAAGCCCTATCTGAAAAGAAGAAGCAAATAATTGCTGTTACGCAGGAAATTTTCAAAAAAGCAAGCAGCGCTTTTTGCCCCCGATAGGCAGAACTCTGAAATAAAAATGTCTGTATGAAATATGCTGACTGATAAAAACAGACAGGCAACAACAGCATGGAAACCGCTTTGGATATTGGTCGGAAATCAAACAGGTACAATAAGAATTGCCAGCCCAGCAACAATAACAATAAGGAAAAGTGGTTCAGAACCTTATTACATTTTACATTCTTATATGAGATATACGCCGCGTCAAAAAACAAGAGCGACAAAGATAGAAAATGAACAAGGTAATTGCTTTCTATATAATGTCCGTTGTACGCTATAAAGCCGAGATAAATGATCACGGCAAATTGGTTCAACGCACAAAAAATCTGTCTTGAGAAATATGTGCTTTTCGTATTTTTCCCCCCATTCCTTTTCTAATATTGTACTGTCCTTTCCCAATGAGTTCAAGGTTACTATTCCAAAATATTTTTGAATAAACCAACGGCTGACACTGATGAAAGTGCCAGTCGCCGCTTTATATCAAGGCAATTTTATAGCAGGAACGTTTTGTTAGCTGGTAATAGATAGCATAGATAATGGAGAAGATCGCCACCGCCAAAAGGATCGGCGCAACAACGGCACTGTTCCGTTCGAGTAGATCGTCCATCAGTGCAGACTTATAACAAATCATCGCAAAAATGCTGTGCAGCGATCCAATAACATAGGGAATACCGTAATAAATCTGTATCTGCCGACGCACACATTTTTTAATCATTGTGTGACTATATCCCATTTTCAGCATGATTTCATAGTCCGGTTTGTCATAGGTTACGGACGAAATATTTTGAAAGTAAAGAATACTGCCCGTAGCAATTAAGAAAATAATCGTAGTAAAACAAATTAGCAAAAAAGTGGAACTTGCATCGCGGACAAAGGTACTTTCTCTTTGCCATGCGCTTGCCAGATAAATGTTGTCCGGCATAGACGCTTTCAAAGCTGTGTAGGCAGTTTCATTAGAGCGCATTTTTTCACCATTAATACTGATAACCGAAACTCTATCTATGGTACTGTCACGCATTTTTTGATAAAGGTTATCCGACAAAATCAGCGTTCCAACACTGTTTGAAAAGCCAATAGGATTATCAATGCTTGTCTGTTTTACTGTTACATCGGTTATTCCTGTTCCAAAGTCCAGATGATACGAGGCTCCCATGTCAGAATGTTCATGGTCTGGATAGTATTTGATTAAAATGCAATCCGTATCTGATAATTCTGGAATATCCGCTTTCTTTCCCTGCTGAGAAAGCAGGGTGGCATAGTCTGTCCGGCTGATACATTCAAATCCGGGAATACGCCCCTTATCTTCACTGATACTGTATTCTGTCGGCAGACGATCAGAAGTTGCTTTTACTTTGAAAATAATCGTTTCATAAACTTCGTATTCCTGTTCGTCGCAAGCCTCCTGTAAAGCCTGCAAAGAGATTTCCTTTTCCTGCTCATTTGTCACTCGGTATTCAATGGCAGAGGGGATAATGCGCCGGAAAGATTGGTATGGATACCACATAGAAAGAACCGTCGAGCCAAAGACCGCCAGCGTCCCCGCTGTCAGCAGGATCAGCAGAATCAGTGATTTCGCATTAGAACGGATGCGGTGCATAAACTTTGGCACTACAATAATGGTATTTTCATGGTAAAGTCTGCTTTTTTTCTGCCGGATTTTCTGACAGACATAGGGTAGGAATGAGTACATAAACAGAATCGTTCCTGCCACAACACAAAGAAGTGTCAGCATGGCAATAGGAGAAAATCCAATGGTATTCCACAATGACTGCTTTCCCCGCATAATGTCCAATGCAAGGCCGTACCCTGCGCTGAGAAATCCGACACCCAATATCGCTGTTATTGCATGGGGATGGATCGGTTTTTCCGTTTTCTTTTCCAGTCGCACCAAATCAAGCAGGGTAGATTTTCGGAGCAGACTTGCGTTAGAAAGTGTAAGTGTAATCAGCACGACGATTACAAAGGAAAGGATTGCCTTTACTGCTGCCGGGTAAATTAGAGGGATTGCGCTTTGATCTACGGATATTCCCAAAAGGGTCACAATCCCGGCGATTACGATTTTGTGGAGAATACTGCCAGTCAGAATCCCAAGAATCATACCGCCAAAGCAGATCATTAAATTTTCAAAGATCAATAATTTCAATATAGTTGATTTTCGATACCCAAGTAGCGAATAAATCCCTAATTCTCTCATACGTCGCCGCATAAAAAAACTATTGGAATAGAACATATAAAAAATGACAAATGCCATGATGAATACTGCTACTGTCCGGCACATGGTTTCCACTCTGCCATCCGAAGATATTTTTTCCATGATGATCTGGTTCATGGAAAATGAAGTAAAGCAGAAGTAAATCATCAAGACAAAAGAAACGGAAAAAAGGTACAGGAAATAAAACGAAAAGTTCCGTTTCAGATTTTTTAAGGCGATTGCGGATAATTTCATGTTGCCACCCCCCCTTAACGCTTTTCGTCCTGTCTGGCGGCTTCTTGCATGATTTCCTCATAGAATTCACGGCGTTCCCTGTTACACCGTTTCAATTCGGAAATGATATGCCCGTCCTTAAAGTACAAAATGCGATCTGTATAGCTTGCCGCATACGGGTCATGTGTTACCATTAAAATTGTTGTTCCTAAAGCCTGATTGACTTCTGAGAGGGCAAAGAGCAGTTCCGTTGCTGAACTGCTGTCCAATGCCCCGGTGGGTTCGTCTGCAAAAATTAACGGCGGGCGTTTTACCATTGCACGAGCCGCCGCTACACGTTGCCGTTGACCGCCAGACAATTCACTGGGATATTTTTTCAGTTGTGAAGCAATTCCGAACAGTTCCGCAAGCTCCATCACTTTTTTATCAATCGTCTTTGCGCTTTCATGGAGCAAAGTCAAGGGAACTGCAATATTTTCCTGCACAGTCAGACTGTCCAACAAAAAATACTCTTGAAAGATAAAGCCGAGATTATTCTTACGAAAATCGGCTGCCTGTGTTTGACTAAGTTCTTGAATTTTTTCCCCTCCCATGCGGATGCTGCCGCTTGTAGGAATATCAATAGTGGATAGCACATTCAAAAGCGTTGTTTTGCCGGAGCCGGAAGCTCCCATAATACCGAGAAATTCACCCTGCATTACTTCAAAAGAAACATGATCCAGTCCTGGTTTCGGCTGGTTTGGATAGATTTTGGTGATGTCTTTTACTTCTAATAGTGTACTCATTATTGATCGCTCCTTTCAATGTACACAAGCAGTATATCGAACACAGTAAAAAAGTGCATGAGTAAATCACGCAGAAAACATGCGTGATTTACTCATGCTGGACTTGTCGTTCCTTGATATGATATTCATAAAATAGAAAAAGTCATATCTGTCGGACAGCGACAAAAGGAAAAGCCGTCGCACGGCAGAGATAATTACGGAGGATGGGAAAAGAGAAAACATGAAAAAACATCTTAAATTATGCGTAATAAGCTCAATGTTTTTTGCCCTACTTGTTTATTTGAGCTGGGGTAATACAGCGTTGACGGTAAGTAACATAAAAATTTCAAGTAGCCGTATTCCTATCGCATTTTCCGGGTTCCGAATAGCACAAGTATCAGACCTGCACAACGCAGAATTTGGGAAAGGCAATAGAAAGTTGCTGGAATTGCTGTCAGAAAGCAAACCGGACATTATTGCAATAACGGGGGATTTAGTGGACGCAGGGCATACGGATATTGGTGTAGCTCTTGATTTTGCAAAAGAAGCGGTTAAGATTGCTCCTGTCTATTATGTAACAGGAAACCACGAAGCAAGCCTTTCACAGTATAATGAACTCAAAGCAGGACTTGAAACCATTGGCGTAACTGTGCTTGACAATGATGCCGTACAATTAAACCATGGCAAAGAAGCAATATCGCTTATTGGACTTTCTGACCCCGATTTTACGATAAAAGGAGATATATTCGGAGAAGTCCCGGCTATGGTTAGTACAAAGCTGAATAATCTTGCTGATGATGAAAACAGCTACACCATTTTGCTGTCGCATCGGTCAGAATTGTTTGAAAGCTATGTACATTGCAATATTGATTTGGTTTTAAGCGGACACGCACACGGCGGTCAATTCCGTTTGCCATTTATCGGCGGGTTGATCGCACCCAATCAAGGGCTATTTCCACAGTATGACGCAGGGCTATATACAAGTGGTAGTACAAATATGATTGTTAGCCGTGGATTAGGTAACAGTATTATTCCCATCCGTTTTAACAATCGCCCGGAAGTCGTTGTAATTGAACTTCTCAATATGGACTGTTAAGACAAATTTATAGAAAACCGAATTATAAAACAGTCTGCCGCGCGACGGCAAAAGAAAAAAGCCGTCGCAGAGCAGACACATTTTCACGCGCCTGTGAAACGGCGGCTTTGATTTTCAGAGCCGCCGTTTCTTTGCGTTTACACAATCCTATGACGACTTGCAGGGACACGGTAGCCGATTGGAGGTTATTTTGCCGTGTCTCGTTTGCTTTTTCAAAGCTCACATGATCTACATCAGTTAAAAAAAGCATTGCTCCTCCTCCGGGCAAGTATAACATTGCATCGGCATTATCGTTCCATGTAATTCAGTATAATAATGGCTGTTCTTGGCGCGCCAGTTTTCCCTCACGGAAATCTGGCGTTTTTTGTTGCCATTTTTTCGGAGATGACCCGGTTGTCTGCCGGTGTCGGTCTCCGCCTCCATTCGATTCACCCGTCAATCACCCGTGAATCGAAATGGAGGTACATAATGAAGAAAATTAACCTTCGGGAACTTTATCCTGATGTTTATACAACAGACTTTTTTATAGATGTGACAGAGGAAGTTTACAAAATAGAATACTATACCATTGCAAATCAGAAGCAAGCACGGTATAATATAGACAAAAAGACAAAGGCCACCGCAAGGTCGCAGAAATGCGGCTTTTTCTAAACACACGAGTTAGCTAAACCTAACTTGTAGATATGTGCGTGCTGGTTAGAACAGTCTAACTATAAAAGGAGAGACAGCAATGCGAGAACACAAGAATTTCTGGGACAGAAATGCAGATCTGTATGACTGCTTTATGCGAAAAGACAGGGCAGTATACGAGAAAATGTATGAGCTGATCCGTCCGGTCGTGAAAGACAAAACAGTGCTGGAGTTGGCTACAGGAACGGGACTAATCGCCAAGCACATCGTAAAAGTAGCGGCACGCATTGAGGCGACGGATGCCTCTCCAAAAATGATTGCAGAAGCCAAGCGGGGAAATTGTTCTGCGAAGCTGCATTTTTCCGTGCAGGATATGTTTTCTTTGCCATACGCAGGCAATTCATTTGATGTGGTGATCGTATCCAACGCATTGCACATCGTGTCGCAGCCAGAGAAATCACTGCGAGAGATCAAACGGGTGCTGAAGGACGATGGTGTGTTGATCGCGCCAACCTTTACGCACGCGGAAAATTCACTTAGAGGAAGGATCAAAGCCTATTTTATGAGATTGGCAGGATTCCCTCTGCATAGCAGGTGGACGAGTGAGGAGTATCTGAGCTTTCTGCGGCAGAACGGGTGGAGTGTGCGAAAAAGTGCTGTGCTGAAAGCGTCCTTCCCGCTGACCTATGCCGAATGTGTGAAATCGGAGGTGTGATATGTCATTCTTTGAAAACACCCGAAAGCCCGTAGGACTTGGCGGGAAGATTATGGTTGCCATGATGAACTTCGGACACAGCGCAATGGCAGCGTGGGGACTTCAATTTTTGCAGCCTGCCCCGGATGCCATGGTGCTGGACTGCGGCTGCGGCGGTGGAGCGAACATCAAAAAGCTGCTGAAACTGTGTCCCAAGGGAAAGGTACAGGGCATTGACTACTCGGCTGTCAGCGTAGAAAAAGCGCGAAAGATCAATGCGGGTGCCATTGCGGAAGGGAAGTGCAATGTGCAGCAGGCAAGCGTGGCAGAGCTGCCGTTTGAAGCGGAGCAGTTTGAGGTAGTAACCGCCTTTGAAACGGTCTATTTCTGGCCGGAACTTGCGCAGAATTTCAGAGAGGTCTATCGGGTGCTGAAGCCCGGCGGGACTTTTTTCATCTGTAACGAAGCAAACGGCGAAACAGCAAAAGACGACAAATGGACGCAAATCATTAACGGTATGACCATCTATACGGATGCTGATCTGAAAGTGTATCTGGAGCAAGCGGGCTTTGGCAGGGTTCAGAGTCACAAAAATAAAAAGGGCTGGCTGTGCGTCACAGCACAGAAATGAGGTGCGATCATGTCGAAAAAAGCAACGGAATTTCAAAGAAAAGCAATGAGCCGGATGTACCGGGGCAAGGAGATCTTCAAGCCTTTGAACACCGGCTGGATCGACAAGAATGTTGCCTGCGTGCGCGAATGGGTGGCGAACATCTTCTTCTACCGCAAAGGCGATACGACCATTATGGTCGATGCGGGATATAACTACGACCGCCTTGCCGAAAAAATGGGCTGGCTTGGGATTGATCCGAAGTCGATACACCATATTCTTATCACCCATCAGGACACCGACCATGTGGGTGCGGTGGAAGCAGACAGTCCGGGGCTGTTCCGGAATGCGAAGCTGTACATCGGCGAGATCGAGAACCGGTATCTCACCGGCGAGGTGCGGCGAAAAGTCATCTATCATCTCTATAAATTGCCGCAGGTCACGATCAACAACGAAAAGGTACTGCTGCACGATGGGCAGGTACTTGACATTGACGGCATCAGGATCGAGTGTTTTCTGGTTCCCGGTCATACATGGGGACATATGGTCTACCTCATTGACGATAAGTACCTTTTTACCGGCGACACGCTGTGGTTTGGCGCGGACGGCGGCTACAGCTTCATTTCCTCGCTGGCGGAGGACAATAAGCTGGCTGTGCAGTCACTGGCGGAGCTGGAGCGGAAACTGCGCGCACGTGGGCTGCATCCATATTTCATCACCGGTCACACGGGATGGACGGACAATTTTGCCTTTGCGTTTGCCCACAAGGACAAGTGCTGTTCACCATTCAAAAAACGAGTACACGACCCATCGGCGCCCTATGATGCCTACGACGAATCGGACGACACCGAAGAAAATGCAAAGAGCGGTTTTCTGAAAGGCGTGGGAAGATGAAGGACAGCGAATTACAAATTGACCGTAGCTGCCATGTGCTATATTCCAAACCCTGCAAAAAGGAAATTCTGGCGAAAATCACTCTGCACTATCCGGAGGTGGAGCGCGAGGTGGTCTGGGAGCAGGTGCAGCTGAGATACGCAGAGCTTCTTTCCAAGTGGCGCACCGACCTCGGCGGTAAAAAGAATTTTCACAACGGCGTAGGCGGCACCTACGACTGCATCGCCATCATGTGCTTTTACGATGTGTGCCGGGATGTGGTCACATTCCGCGAAATGGAAGAGATCGAAGAGAATCTGATCCTGCCGGCGTTCCGGAAGCTGCGCTTCGTTGACATCAATAAGCCGTTTTGGAAAAGGCTGATGTATCGGGCATTCACCACCGCCAAAAAGCGCTGCGATGCATGGCACGATTACGAGATGAATGTTGCGCCTTACGAAGGCGGCAAGCCCATCTATTATGAATTTACGGCGTGTCCGGCGGCGGAATTTGCCAAGCAGTTCGGATTTACGGACATTATGCCCGCCCTGTGCAATGTGGACTATGCGTCCATGGAACTGCTCCATGCCAAGCTGGTGCGGACGACCACCTGCGTGGACGGCTGCCGATGCGACTACACCATCTGCGGCGATAAAGACCCGTACTTGAAGGGACATCCCGAATACCGGGATGAGGCGGGCTTCAGGAGGAATCGGTAATGCTTTTACAGGTGATTTTGGAAGGCATAGGACTTGGCGTTCTGCTCATTTTGGTTTGCGCCATCGGTATCCGCAAGGGCGCGGTGGGCATGGTGCATCTTTACAGCCCGGAGGTGCAGGAGCGGTGCGTAACGCTGGGACTTACAACACACGCGAAAATCAAGCGAAATGCTTTGATTTTCAAAGCGGTATGCGTTCCCGGTTACATTGCCTATGTGCTAGTCTGCGTCTATGCGGTGAACGGTGCGCGGGGTTTTCTTGCGGGCTTCTGGCAGCTGCTGGTCATACTGTCCGTTATGAATCTCATAGACCGATTTTTGGTTGACGGCTATTGGGTAGGACATACGAACGCATGGGAAATTCCGGGAACGGAAGACCTGAAACCCTACATTACAGCCAAGGATAAGGGCAAAAAGTGGCTGTTCGGCACAATTGGTATGGCGGTCATTTCGGCAGCACTGGCGGCGATTGTGTCGGTATTTATTCACTGAAGGAGATACCTATATGAAATATAAAATCGAGAAAAACACCGTACAGGAGACGCTGATCATTCCGTTGTATGCGCGGAAGGTCTGCTCAGAGCTGTATCCGAATCTCTACCAAGATGAAACGGCGGTGCGGCTGATTAACGAAATCGACTATGACTTTTCGGATGCTGATAAGAACGCCCGCAGTCTGATGCAGCGCTTCGGCTCGCTGGAGGTCGCCATGCGGCAGAACGATCTGGCGTGGGAAGTCAGGGACTATTTGAAGACTCATCCCAACGCGGCGGTGGTCAACCTCGGCTGCGGGCTGGACAGCACCGGGAGAAGCTGTGACAACGGCACCTGCAAGATCTATAATCTGGACTTTCCCGATGTGATCGCCGTGCGCAACGAATTGCTGCCCGCCGGAGAGCGGGAGGAAAACATCCCTTGCAACTTAAATGATACCGAATGGTTCGCAAAGATCGACGCCTCCGGCGGCGCGGTGTTCTTTGCCTCCGGCGTGTTTTACTACTTCCTGACGGAGCAGGTCAGGACGCTGGTGCAGAGATGGCGGACGCTTTCCCCGGCGGTGTGCTGGTGTTTGACGCTGCGAATCGGGCGGCGGTGAAGATGATTGCAAAAACATGGCTTAAAAGTGCGAAGATTCAAGATGTGGGCGCGTATTTCGCGGTTTCCGCCGCTCCCAAAGAGATCGGCGCGTGGGACAGCCGTTTGCAGGTCACCAGCCGGGGCTATATGCTGGGCTACAACGATCTCCGCGACCCATCCGTCAGCGGTTTTTTCCGTTTTCTCGCCAGAGTCGGCGACGGAGTGATGAAAATGCAGATCGTGAGGATCAAATTCGGCGGCAGGTAATGAAATACACCGGGATGCCTTGGGACATATGGGCGTTGATTACACCGTTGTTTTGAGAGTAGCTTTGGGAAGAAGAAACACTAAGATCATTCCGATGCCGCCATCGCGGCCATCGGTTTGACATATATATTTTATATAGGAGGACAATCATTATGAAAAAAATCGGTTTATTTGCTGCGGGTGTGCTGTTCGGCACGGCGGGCATCAAGCTGCTGGGCAGCAGGGATGCCAAGAAGGTCTACGCCCACACCACCGCCGCCGCGCTGCGTGCCAAGGAGGATGTGATGAAAACGGTCACCGCCGTACGGGAGGGCGCGGATGACATCTACGCAGAAGCCAAGGCCATCAACGAGCGCCGCGCAGAGGCGGAGGCCGCCGCTGTGGTGGAGGACGCTTCCTTGGAGGACGCTAAGGCGGAGTGATCCATGAAATGCACGATCCTACATGATTTGCCGGGGCGGCTGCGGATACACCTGTGCTGCGGGAGGATGAGCCTATCCCAAGCGGATGTGCTGGAGTACTATCTGCGCGCCCAGGACGGCGTACAGGAGGTCATGGTCTACGACCGGACGCAGGACGCGGTGGTGGTGTACGGCGGGAAACGGGAGGATGTTATCTCCTCGCTGGCGGCATTCTCCTTCGCCAAGGCGGAGGCCATGGAGCTGGTGCCGGAGCATACTTCCCGGGCCCTGAACCGGGAGTTTGAGGACAAGCTGGCAGTTGCCGTTATGCGCAGATGCATCTCCAAGCTGTTCCTGCCTGCGCCCATCACCACGGCGCTGGCGGTGTTCCGTTCCGTAAAGTACATCCGGGAGGGGCTTTCGGCACTGCTGCACGGACGGCTTTCCGTCGCCGTGCTGGATGCCACCGCTGTTACGGTGTCCATGGCACGGGGCGATTTTGCCACCGCCGGCTCCGTTATGTTCATGCTGCATCTGGGCGAAATTCTGGAGGAGTGGACCCACAAGAAGTCTGTTGCCGACCTCGCCTCCGCCATGAGCCTGCGGGTGGACAGCGTCTGGCAGCAGGTAAACGGCGCCGAGGTGCTGACGAAGATCACCGACGTGAAGCCGGGCGACCGTATTGTGATCCGCACCGGCGGCATGATCCCGCTGGACGGCCGGGTGGTGGAGGGCGAGGCCATGGTGAACCAGTCCTCCCTCACCGGCGAGTCCATGCCCGTGGCCAAGCATCCCGGCAGTCCCGTCTATGCCGGGACGGTGGCGGAGGAGGGCGAGTGCGTCATCTCCGTGGAGAAATCCTCCGGCAGCGGGCGGTATGACCGGGTGGTTCGCATGATCGAGGAGTCGGAGAAGCTGAAATCCACCGCCGAGGACAAAGCCTCCCGGATGGCGGACAGACTGGTGCCCTACACGCTGGGCGGCACGGCGCTGACGTATCTGCTGACCCGGAATGTGACGAAAATGCTGGCGGTGCTGATGGTGGACTTCTCTTGCGCCCTGAAGCTGGCCATCCCCATTGCGGTGCTGTCCGCCATGCGGGAGAGCAGCGGCTATCACATCTCCGTCAAGGGCGGACGCTTTTTGGAGGCGGTGGCCAAGGCGGACACCATTGTGTTCGACAAGACCGGCACACTGACCTATGCGACGCCCACCGTGGCGGCGGTCGTCCCCTTCGGCGGACACGACGAGGCGGAAATGCTGCGACTTGCCGCCTGTCTGGAGGAGCATTACCCCCATTCCATGGCAAACGCCGTGGTGGCGGAGGCAAAGCGGCACGGGCTCACCCACGAGGAGTACCATTCGCAGGTGCAGTATGTGGTGGCCCACGGCATCTCCAGTATGGTGGAGGGCAAGAAGGTCATCATCGGCAGCGCCCACTTCGTCTTTGAGGACGAGGGCTGCCGCATCCCGGAGGGAGAGCAGCCGAAATTTGACGCGCTGCCCGCCGCGTACTCCCACCTGTACCTCTGCATAGACGGGGAGCTGGCGGCGGTCATCTGCATCCACGATCCCCTGCGCCGGGAGGCGCGGGAGGCGGTAAGGGCGCTGCACGAGAGCGGCTTTACCAACGTGGTGATGATGACCGGCGACAACCGCCGCACGGCGGAGGCTGTGGCCGCCGAGGTGGGCGTGGACGCCGTGTATGCCGAGGTGCTGCCGGAGGACAAGGCCGCGTTTATCCGGCAGGAAAAGGCGAAGGGCCACACCGTTATCATGGTGGGCGACGGCGTCAACGACTCCCCTGCTCTGTCGGAGGCGGACGCGGGCATCGCCATCTCCACCGGCGCGGCCATCGCCCGGGAGATCGCAGACATCACCGTTTCCTCGGAAGACCTTTTTGCGCTGGTAACGCTGCGCAGGCTCGGTGAGGCGCTGATGGAGCGTATCCACGGCAGCTACCGCTTCATCGTGGGCTTCAACCTGACGCTGATCGCGCTGGGCGTGGCGGGTGTACTGCCGCCCACAACCTCAGCACTGCTGCACAACGGGTCCACCCTGGGCATCAGCCTGCGGAATATGACCGATCTGCTGAACGATGAAGAAAATACCCAAAAATAAACAAGCAAGTGAGGGAGCAGAGAGGCGGCAAGGTGCTTCTCTGCTCCTTGCAGGCATCGTGTGTTCAGCGTTAAGGTAGGCGGATAGACGCGGAGCATAACAAAGCCCGTATCAGTTTAACTGGTACGGGCTTTGTTGAATAATATGCAAAGTGAAATCAGACCTTCCACCCAGCGGCCTGCTGCCGCTCCACCACGAAGCGGCGGTAGAGCCCGTCAACAGCAACCAGCGCGTCATGGGTGCCCTGCTGGACGATCTCTCCGTGATCGACCACGAATATCCGGTCGGCATGGCGCACAGTTTTCAGCCGGTGAGCAATCATGATGACCGTCTTATCGTGGGTCAATTCCGCAACGGCCTCCATCAGCTCCTTTTCATTTTCGGGGTCAACATTGGCAGTAGCTTCGTTCTGATTAGCACAACCAGCGCAAACCCTCATAAAACCGGGACTTTTCAAAAATCTAAAGACAATTAAACATCTCTATAATCACACCTGAAATGCCTTTTTCGTAAGTCTGCGACGAAAAAGGCATTTCTTTTTGCCCAAGGAAAGGAGGTGACACTATGTACTTTACTTCCGGCCAGAATCGGGCCTTTGAACGGCTGATGCAGGAAAAGCCCGGTTTCGATCACTACGACGGCGGCGGGGCGGACGCGCCGGAGGATTGCGGCACCTGCCGCTTTTATCGCCCGGATTGGAAATATCAATTCTGCGTCTATGCAGAGTGTCCCTATCAGCCGGGCAAGCTCACCGGTCTTGCAGCGGGGCCAAATTCACTGTGAAAGGAGCTGATTTTGATATGGCAGTATTCCGCGTAGAAAAGAATCGAGGCTACACGGTGATGTCAAATCACCACCTGCGGAACAAGGCCCTGTCCCTGAAAGCCAAGGGCCTGCTGTCGCAAATGTACCACAACGCAGACCGACGCAGGACGATAGGCAAGATCACCGCAGCCATGC
>OLXV01000959.1_pt1 | contig 14986 bp, 12 predicted proteins | sample 1673481 | NCBI WGS metagenome assembly OLXV01 (sample SAMEA103958113, study PRJEB25191) | human gut metagenome
AGGACATATACAGCAATAATGCCGCCGACGATGAACGCTATTGCTTTCCAGACTCTTTTTGCTCGCCTGTTTTTGATCGCAAGCTGCTCGTTGATTCGGGAAAGCTGTTCCGCCAAAGCATCCGGCTGTTCTTCCGCTTCAATTTTGGAGCCCAGCAGTTGACTTACCGGCACCTCTAAAATCTCCGCCAGCTTTATCAGCAATTCGGAGTCGGGAACGGAAAGACCTTTTTCCCATTTTGAGACGGTCTGCCTTACAACATTCAGCCTTGCTGCCAGTTCTTCTTGTGTGATACCTTTTTTCTTGCGAAGCGCTTTTAAGTTATCTTGAAACATAGTGAATTCCTCCTTTGCACTTTCATTATAGTGCAAAAAGCGGTGTTGCCTCAAGCAACGCAAAATAACATCGTCCCAAATCAGGCTCTTTTGATTGTATTATAGCAGGATTTTATGAGAATTTCTACCACTGACTATCTGCCCCGCTTTTTTTCACATCTTTTCTCGAACAGTTCTTGAATTCGCCACAATTCTATGATATACTGTAGTTAACTGATTAGTTAGTTATCAAGAAGGAAGTGGCGTATATGAGAGCAACAGAGGAACAGCACAACGCGCGTAAGCGCGAAATGATGAAAAAATGCTTTGAATGCTATGCCGAAAACGGGCTGACGGGTACGGGAATCAAGGCTTTGGCAGCGGCGTGCGGCTGTACGACGGGGAATTTGTATTCCTACTTTAACAGTGTGGACGAATTGATTATTGAGTCAACGGCATACTGTATGGAAAAGGTCGAGGACGACTTTATGGAGATGGCGCCCACCGACCCGAAGGACGTTGTCCGATTTGTGAAAGAGGTTCCGTACTGGACGGCAAAAAGGCACGGCAAAAAGTACCGGTTGATGTATCAGATCTATACGCACCCGAAGTATATCGAGCACGGCAAGAAATTCTTTGAGGGCGTGAACGAACGCTATACCGAGTATGCCAAGCGGCTGGAGCCGAAAATAGGCATTCCCTATACGGTCATCACGCCGCTGATTTTTATCTTCGTCCGCGCCTGTGTGCACTATGCCATGTTTGAGGATGAATATTATCTTCAAACCCAGATGGAGGTCTTAAAGCAGGGAGTCGCCCTGTTTGCAGATAAATACCGCTCACAATATCTGAACGGAGGGAACAAAAGATGAAGAAGCGAATCTATTGCATTATCATTGCGCTTTGCATTGTATTTGCTGCCGGATGCAGCAAAGCGGCAAAAACCGACGCCGCTGCACTGCCGGAGGTGCGGAACAACGGCACGGCGATCCAATGGAGATACCCCGCTGAAGAAGAATGGCGCGACCTTGTGGCGCTTACCGAGCTGCAGGGTGCTGCCGGAGAAAACGGCAAGGACGGAGCAGACGGAAAGAACGGTGTCGACGGAAGAAATGGAACAAACGGAAAAGACGGCATTAACGGCGTTAACGGTAAAGACGGAGCCGATGGAAAAAACGGCAAGGACGGAATTGACGGTGCCAACGGTAAAGACGGTGCCAACGGTAAAGACGGAGCCAACGGTAAAGACGGTATCAACGGAAAAGACGGCATTAACGCCAAAAACATAGAGGTGCAGCGAGCTGAATCCTACATACAGTGGCGTTACGAGGGCGGCGAGTGGCAGAACCTTGTGGCGATAGCCGATATAGAGGGCCCTACTGGGCAGAAAGGCGCAGACGGCACTGACGGAAAGACACCGGAATTCCGTGTAAGCGAAAACACCCTGCAGTGGCGCTATGTCGGCGATGAAATATGGCTGAACCTGTACGATCTTTCGGTTTTGAAAGGACTCGACGGCAGAGACGGCGCTGACGGCAAGGATGGTATAAACGGCAAAGACGGAGCCGACGGCAAGGACGGAGCCGACGGCAAGGATGGTATAAACGGACAAAACGGTTCCGACGGCGAGGACGGAAAAACACCTTTTATCGGTGAGAACGGCAACTGGTGGATTGGAGAAACCGACACCGGCGTAAAAGCCGCAGGCATTGACGGTGCTGACGGTGTTGACGGCGAAAAGGGTGACAAGGGCGACAAAGGTGACCCCGGCAAAAAGGGTGACAAGGGAGATAAGGGTGACAAAGGCGACAAGGGCGACCCCGGTCAGAACGGCGGAAGCTCCGGGTATTTTTACGGCACGGGGTATGTACCGTCAACCCATCTTTCAGGCGGTGCAGTCCCCCTGTACTATCGGGAAATGCATAACCGCGGCGGGCTTATATCGTGCACCGAAACAACTCTCAGGCTGAAAAAAGGATATACCTACAATGTGTGTGTAAGCGGCATGGTTAATGCGATGACAAATGATAATAGCGGAAACTATTCCGTTCGGATGACTGACGGTTACGATGATGACTATTGCAGATATATTACACTGATAGAACAAGACGGCAGGGGATCAAATTCTCTCTGCTTCAACAGAATATATGACCTTACCGGCGCGAGAAACGATGTTGAACTCAAATTTTCGCTGGAGCAAGGTGATTACAAAACCTATCTGCTTTCATTCAGAGGCTCTGTTACAATCACCGCTCTTGACTGAGCCGACATATACGAAAACGGAGGTAGCAAGAAATGAAGAAACGAATACTCAGCATCCTGCTCACCCTTTGTATGGTGATGTGTGCCATTTCACCGTTGATGAGCTATGCCGACCCGGGAGTATCAGCGTCCGGCTCAAGTGCATACGGCGCACTGCTCACACCCGACACAACTCCCCCTGCCGGATGGAAAGAGGATGAAAGCAACCCATACGGCACAAAGAAAGGTCAGCCCTTTGCTATCACCCCGTGGTATGAGCCGATAATTTACAGCTACCGCAACGCGGAAAACGAAGCCGCAAAGGATCACAGCAAGGTATATGACAAGCTGACCCTCGGAAAGAATATTATAGAGTCGCCGAGCGGCACATACAGCGTTTCCTCGGTCGATAATGTCGCTTTCGCTGTCGGAATCGCTTACGACCCGCTCGGCACGGGCAGAAACGATCACGCCATCTTTGTCGGGCTTTGCAACATGGATAACAACAAGAACACGGCAAGGGTCTGCTATTGGGTGCAAAATCTTGTAAACAACAAGCGCTCCGAGCTTCAGGAAATTGCCGACGCGCCGAAGTGGGCGTGCAAGACCGATTACGGCGAGCTGGAATATCAAGAATTCCGCCACTATTTCAATGTCACGGCGGGCGACTATGACGGCGACGGCAAAATGACCGCCGTTATCACCTATGCCGGCAGTGATGATCTGTGGGGCATTGCCGGAACGGGCATTGCCGGTGAACAGGCGTTTTACAGAAGATCCTTCGCGGGAGCGGATACCTATTTCGGCGGTTGGGAAACGACCGAATACGAAAAAGATCAGATCACAAAGTCGCTCGTTTCGGTCGACATCGACCGTGACGGCTGTGATGAACTTGCGGTTGTCGCCGGCGCCGCCGAGCCGTTCCCTTACAGCAGCGGTATGCTGCCCGGGATCCCCGGCGTTTCGGCGGATACGTATGCCCTTTTTGTCTCAAAGCTGACGATGTATAAAAACAGCGGCGGAACCTTTAAGAAAATATCGCAGAAAAAACTGATGACCCTCAATCGCGAGGATGAGAAAGAGGACGGCAACAGGTACTATGACCATATTCGCTTCCCGAACATCACGACAGCCGACGTCAACTGTGACGGATATGAAGAAATCGTCGTTGCGGGATATTACAACGAAGTAAAGGAAGAAAAGACTTACGGTTTTCTTGCCAATTCGGATACCGATGCTTCGAATATGGGATATGCCGTGTATTACAGCGAAAACGATGCAATCACAAATGTTCAGAAGATCGCGATGAGCAGCTACACGGCAGGCGGAACAAACAATAACGGCGTGAAGCCGAAGCCCGCCATGACCGGCGTTGCCATCAACGGAAGAGGCACGCCCGAGCAGGTCTTCATCGCGGGTGCTCTCTATGAGGTGCAGGAAAACGGCGGTCTCAATCTTCTGTGCGATACCACGCGCGAGAAGAACTCGAGTGCGAGATGGTGGTGGTATTATCAGGATGCCATCGCTGGCAACTTTGACCACAACACCGAAGGCCGCGAGCAGGTGATCGCGCTTGCCGCCGAAAGACAGAACGGCACCAAAAATGCGCGCAAATTCGATCTGTTCACCGATGTGTTCTACGGTGAGGACTTCGGTAGCGGCACGCTGTCGACCGCCGGCAAGTATACGGCAACAGCCGAAAAGGACGAATACTCAAAGCTGTGTCACGACGTCGACCTCGCATGGGATATGCCGTATAACTGCATACTGCTTGCGGCTGACGTGAACAAGGACGGTCTGTTTGCCCGGTATGAGGGCAAGGGCTACGGATATTCCGACGCACAGGTGCAGGCGGTGCTTCAGGCGGCTCCGTATTTTGCGGAGCTCGGCGACTATGACCTCGATTTCTCCGACGGTTCCACCACATATACCTTCTCCTCCGGCTATTCGGACACGAAATCCTCATCGCACAACACCTCCTTCGGTGCGTCCATCGTCGCGCAGGGAGATCTGAAGGTGTGGAGATACGAGGCGACCCTCGGATACACCATGGACTTTACAAAGAGCACCGAGGATACCCTTTCAAAGGAATACAGCGCCTCCTTCAACGCCGGCGGCAACGATTCCGTGGTGCTGTACCGCGTGCCGGCGACGACCTATTATTACTCACTTTATGACCCGCAAAAGGGCGAATTTGACCTCAGCGAGAAAAACACCATCGCCCTGATGATCCCCGGGCAGCCGGTCTACACCATGCTTGACCGTGAATATTACGACGAGTTTGCGGTGCTTTATAACAAAACCTACAAGGCGGATATTGCAGCGGGAAAGGCAAAGGCTCTGCCGATACTGAACAGCCATGTTTTGCCGGAGAATGCCGAGGGCGACCCGTTTGCCTATTGGTCGAATACCGGTGCTACCACTGACTATGTTTCGAAATTTGAGTCGCTCAGTAAGCAGAAATATGAGCTTGGCTTCGGCGCAAGCAGTATCACAAACGACTGGACGACCACATCCGAGCACGCCGAGGGAGTTGAGATGGCGCACGGCTTCTCCGCCTCGATGAAGAATACTTGGGGCGTAGACGCTTTCAATATGGGCTTTGTAATCGATTTGAGTTACAGTAAAGCAACAGGTACGGTCTACACCACGACCGAAAGCAGCGGCGCCAGCGGTACGGTAAACAACATCGACCGCCGTTCGCTCCTTGCCTCCTACGGAATCGGCTACGATGTTTCGAGCCAATACGGCTTTACCTGGGATTTCGGTATGCGCACATGGACGGCAGGCGATCAGAAAATTCCCGTGTTCGGTTATGTATTGACCAATCTTCGCGCCGCACCGCCCATACCGACACTTACAGGCGTATCCGTAACGGACAATCAAAGCGCAAAAATCACCTGGAAGGCGCCGACGGCAGATCTCAGACGCCCCTATGCCGGGTATCATATCTGGATGCGTATGGATGACGGAGAGTTTGAGCGCGTGACCGAAGCTCCGCTTTCTTCAGACAGTCTTTCGTATACATATACCTCCCTTGAAGCGGATACAACCTATACCTTTGCGGTCTCTGCAGTGTCAAATAACGGAACGGTATCGGCGCTGTCCAATACCAAAACCTTCTCAACCTTTGCGGGAGCGGACGGCAGAGAAATCGAATTCCGCAGTAACGGCAGCAGTATCCAGTGGCGATATGCGGGTGAAAGTGACGACGCTTACCGCGATCTTGTCTCACTTGCCGAGCTGACGGGAAATGACGGCGCAGACGGAAAACAAATTGAACTGCGGGTATATAACGGATTCGTACAGTGGAAGTACAGCGATGATTCCGTCTGGAATAATTTGATTGCCTTGTCGGAGCTGAAGGGCGAAAAAGGCGACAAGGGCGACAAGGGAGATAAAGGCGACCCCGGACAGGACGGAAAAGATGGTGTAACGCCGCAGCTTAAAATCGGGGAAGATAACCTCTGGTATGTCTCCTATGACGGCGGACAGACATGGGTATCCCTCGGTGTGAAAGCCACCGGAGAGAAGGGCGATACCGGTAAAGACGGACAACAAGGCGAAAAGGGCGATAAAGGCGATAAGGGTGACCCCGGAGATGCCGGCACACCGGGACAGGACGGCAAGAACGGAACAAACGGTGTTAACGGCGCAAGCGGCGCTGACGGTAAAAACGGAAAAGACGGAAAGGACGGCAAGGACGGCGTCGGAATCGCCAAGGCGGAGATCAATGCGTACGGCGAGCTTGTTATCACCTATACCGACGGAAAGACGGTCAATCTCGGCAAGGTCGTCGGCGCGGACGGTAAGGACGGTCTGACCCCCTTTATCGGCGAAAACGGCAACTGGTGGATCGGCGAGAAGGACACCGGTGTGAAAGCGGCGGCGGATGCAGCAGTCCCCGCAGGCTCCGGAAACATATCCGCATCCTCTCCTGCTTTGATTGTTATCGGTTCTGTTGCGGGGCTTGCGCTGCTTGGTAACCTCGGCTTGATTTTGTACATTGTACTGAAAAAGAAAAAGAGGCTTGTTTGAGGCTGCAAAACGGAGGTAGCAAGAAATGAGAAAACGAATACTCAGTATAATACTTGCTCTATGTATGGTATTCTGCCTTGTGCCAACCACGGCATTGGCGGCAACACAAACCGCCGGCAGCTGGAGCGAACTGCAAACCCTTATAAACCAAACCAACAATCTTTCGGTAACCCTTTCCAGCGATATTTCCTGGGGCGGAAGCTCTTTAACAGTCCCTACCGGCAAAACCGTAACACTGGATTTGAACGGCAAGGCAATAGACGCTAAAAGCAACGGCACCGTACTTGTGGTAAACGGTACGTTGACCATAAAAAATAGCGGCGCCGATCTGGCAGGCCCCATTGGGGTCGGCGCAGGCCCTATTACCGGAAACATTAAAAATGGTAAAGCGAGCGATAAAGAAGCGGGCGGCATTTTGGTTGCAGGCGGCGGAAAGCTTGTTATGAATTCCGGTTGGCTTACCAATTGCGTTGACGGCTCGGGCAAAACAAGCGCCGCCGGAGGAATTTATGTTTCAAAAAATGCCGTGTTTGAAATGACCGGCGGAATCATTACCGGCTGTGTCGGAAGCGATCTTCTGTGCGCCGCCGGTGTGGTAAACTACGGAACATTCACAATGAGCGGAAACGCAACAATTTCCGGAAGCAAGACCGGCTATAACAGTGACGGGGTTGCTATTTGCAATGCAGGCATATTGGACGCAAACGGCGGCACCGTTCAGACCGGACAAAAGTGCGTAAATTACGCTACTGTTCAAAACACCGAGAAAAGTGCCACGGTCTTTTACTGTAATGTTTTAAACACGGGACTTGGAACGATTAAGGGCGGCTTATACAATTATCCTGTCACAAATGCCGGAATCATTACAGGGGGCACGTTTAACGGTACGGTCACCTCCAACGGCACCATCAACGACGGCATATTCAAGGGCACCGTCGATAATACCGGCGTGGTTACCGGAGGAACGTTCAACGGAACCACGACCGGGATATACACCGTCACCTTTAATTCTGGCGTGCCTTCACAGATACGGGCAAACTGCCCGGCAACGCTGCCCGATTCGCCGACCAAAAGAGGCTATATCTTCAACGGCTGGCTTAATGGCGGAACGCCGTATGATTTCACACAGAATGTCACCCAAAACATACACCTGACCGCCGATTGGACGCCAAAAAGCTATACCGTAAAATTTGATACAAACGGCGGTACGGCCATTGCTGATAAAACCCTTACATGGGACGACAAGGTTTTAGACGGCGTTTCCGATCCCGAAAAACCCGGCTATGATTTTGCGGGCTGGACATTCGACGGCGGAAATGTACTTACGAGAACCACATATGCCAACCTTGCGTCTGACGATACCGTAACGAGCATCACGCTGACGGCGCAGTGGACCCTCCATTTGTACACCGTTACCCTCGATGCCAACGGCGGCACATTCGATGCCAGCGGCAGTACGGTGGCGCAGGACACAATGCAGGTCACATATGGCGGGAATTTTGAACAAATGCCGATACCCCGATACAAGGGATATTTTTTCCGTGGCTGGTATGATGAACAGTGGGGCGGCAGGCAATACGGCGATGAAGACGGCCGTGGCACGTACACATATGACAAAACGGAGGACTGTACCCTGTATGCCCTGTGGGAGGAGGCACCCCTTTGCACGGTCACCTTCAATCCGAACGGCGGCACACTGACCAGTGCGGAAACGTGCCAGGAAAAGCAAAACGAGCGTATCCAAAGACCCTATGAAGAGCCGATAAGGGAAGGCTACTACTTCCGTGGCTGGTATAAGGACGCCGACTGCACACAGATGTGGGACTTTGACGACCCGATTCCAGGGAATATGACTCTGTACGCCGGATGGGACATCCTTTCGTACGTAATCAGAGTCAGGCTCGAAAACGGTGAGCAGGATATTATTATCAATCAGAATTATGGCACGCCCGTCACCGTCCCTGACGATCCGACGAGAGAGGGCTATACCTTCATCGGCTGGGATATCCCATTCCCCGATAAAATGCCCGCAAAGATTATGACGATCACGGCGCAGTGGAAAATCAATCAATACACAATAACATTTGATACCGCCGGAGGCAGTAAAATCGCCCCCATCACTCAGGATTACGGCACGTCTATCACCGCTCCTGCTAACCCGACAAGAGAGGGTTATACCTTTATGGGTTGGGACAAAGAAATTCCTGCGACAATACCAGCGGATAATGTGGCGATCACCGCACAATGGGAAATCAATCGGTACACCATAACCTTTGATACCGCAGGCGGCAGTGAAATTGATTCTATCATGCAGGATTACAGTTCAATAATTACAGCACCTGCCGATCCGACAAGAGAAGGTTACACCTTCATCGGTTGGGACAAAGCGATTCCTGCGACAATGCCAGCGGAGAACATAACGATCACCGCGCAGTGGGAAGACAGCGAAAATCCGACGGGCGAAATTAAAATCAGCGAGAATAGTTGGAAATCGTTCCTCAATAATATCACCTTCGGTCTGTTCTTTAAGGACACGCAAACGGTGACGATCACCGCAGCCGACAACAGCGGTGAGACGGTAACGGTTGAATATCTGCTGTCAAATAAGGAATTGACAAAAGCGGAGCTTGACGGCATGACCTTCACAGCGTACACCGCACCCTTCGGCATTGACCCCGATAACGAATATATTATCTATGTCAAACTGACCGATAAGGCGGGCAACATGGACTACATTTGCTCGGACGGCATCGTGCTTGACGGCACAAGCCCTGTGATCACCGGCATTGAGGACGGCAAAATCTATTGCGAGGCACAGACGGTCACCGTTGACGAAAAGTATGTGAACACCGTCACCGTAAACGGCACAGAGGTCACGCTTGACGAAAACGGCAGCTTTGTCCTCTCTCCGGCAGACAGCGAGCAGAGAATCGTTGTCACCGACAAGGCGGGCAACACAGCCGAAATGACCGTAACGGTCAACGACGGGCATACCTTCGGCGAATGGACATCAAACGGCGACGGCACGCACACCCGCAAATGCACGGCAGACGGCTGTACGGAAGGCGTCGAAACGGATAATTGCATCGATGAGGATAAAAACCACATATGCGACATTTGCGGAAATATAATCTCCAACCATGAGGATGCGAATCACGATCACGTCTGTGACCTCTGTGGCAAAGTGATTTCCAACCATGAGGACGCGGATAAGGATCACGTCTGCGACTATTGCGATAAGGTAATCTCCAACCACGAGGACGCAGATGAGGATCACGTCTGCGACTTCTGCGGAAAGATAATCTCCAACCACGAGGACGCAAACAAAGACCACGTCTGCGACTATTGCGATAAGGCAATCTCCAACCATGAGGACGCAAACAAAGACCACGTCTGCGACTATTGCGGAAAGGTATTCTCCAACCATGAGAACGCAAACAAAGACCACGTCTGCGACTATTGCGATAAGGTAATCTCCAACCACGAGGACGCAGATGATGATCACGTCTGCGATTACTGTGGAAAGGTGATCACAAACCACGTCGGTGGTAAGGAAACCTGCAAGGACAAGGCGATATGCGAAGCCTGTGGAAAGGCTTACGGCGAGCTTGACCCAAATAACCACACCAACCTTATGCGCGTTCCTGCAAAACCCGCCACCAAGGATGCCGAGGGCAATATCGAATACTGGTACTGCGAGGGTTGCGGTAAGTATTTTGCCGATGCTGCGGCGACAAAAGAAATCGCCAAGGACGACACCAGAACGGATAAACTGCCGGACGATCCGAAATCTCCTCAGACCGGCGACACAAGCAACCTCATGCTGTGGATCGCATTGCTGTTCATCAGCGGCGGCGTTGTGACCGGCACTACGGTTATAAGCAAAAAGAAAAAGCACAACAGCTAACAAAATAGTATAACCCACACGGCGGCTATCGGAAACGGTAGCCGCTTTTTTATTTTGAAAAGTGCTGGACTTACGGAACCGACTGTGGTATGGTGTTTGGCTTGGAAAGGGGTGAAAACCGTGAACACACTTGAAAATCTGTATTACGGCAACATTGATCCGCACGAACACACCGTTTCAAGATGTCCAGGCGTGCTTTACGCTCGGCATTCATACGGCCGCAGCTTCTCGTATGTCCGTTCAATAAATAAGCGGCAGGAACTTCTTTCTCCCCGCCGCATTCACACTCGCATCTCCATATGTTTCCTTTTCCCGGTACTGTCCGAACGACTTCCTTGGCAGTAAGACGCCTAAACTTCTGATTGGTTAAGTCCTTTTTCACTCTATGGGTAAAAGCAGCTTTGCCATGACATTCTCATAGGAAACAAAGGGGTTATTCCAGTACCGGGAATCGTGGGAGTCTTCCGCATTGTCTCCGAGCACATAGAAACAGTTCTCCGGAACGGTCACTATGGCGTTCTGATGGACGAGGGTATCTCCTTCGCACGCTGCTATCCTTTTCACAAGATAAGAACTGTCGTGACGGAAAATGATGATATCTCCGGTCTCCAGTTCATCAAAGTGTCTGAGACCGAGAATCAGGCTCCCGGTCTCAAGTGTCGGCTCCATGGACGACGTGGGCACATAGCCGAGCATGAAGATACAATGAAAGAGAAGGACCACAATCAACGTAACGATGATTGGGATGATAAAGGGACGTATCTTTCTGAATAATGCCTTCATATTTACCTCCAAATGAAAAGAGATGCCCGAGGATCTTACTCCTTAGCGTCTCTTGTTTTACATATTGCCTGCAAGGTCAAGGACATCTTTCCTTGCCTTCAGAAACTTACGGGCCTTTGATATCCACGCGGCCACAACCTTGTCAGAAGCACCCATCTGCTCTCCAATCTTCCTGCAGGTGTAACCATCGGCCATCAGTCTGATAGCTTCAATACCTTTGACAGTGGATGGCGGAGCTTCCAGGATTGCTTTGTCCAGGGCTTGCTCAATTGCTATACCCAGTTCCAAATCGCTCTCATCAACCTCTGCAGTATACGGTGTCACATCATAGGTAACTTCGTTCGCCTGGCGACGGGTCGAGTAGATCAGGGCGTCGCATATCTGATTCCAAATCAGTCTGTAGGCATAGGTCGAAAAGTTGCCGCCTTTGTCCGTCGCGGCAGCTTTACAAAGACCGATGCATCCAATCTGGAACAGGTCTTCTCGGGAATAGATTCCGAGCTGATATGGGCCGTGGACCTTAGCCACGCTCTGTTTCCTTAGCGTTCTCGTAAGAACCTGCGAACTTCAGGTAAACCTCGAATTCAGCACTGAGTTCTTCGGTTTCAATCTGAGTATCACCATTGTCTTTGTGCTTGATGAGGTGGAAGCCACCATATATAATTTCTTCATATACGTCAAGCTCTTCCGTATTCTTCTCCACGGTATACTGACCCGGTTCTACGTCAAGCCAGTAAACAGACTCATCAAGAAGATATCCTTCGGAAGGAGTAATCTCACGGATGTTCCATCCTTCGCCGCATACATAGTAATCGGTAAGAATGTAACCGTTCTTATCAGTGGTATAGGTGTCTACGAGTTCATCGTAGCGATATACACCGTACACTGCACCTGCAAGAGACGCATCCCCCTGAGACTCACCGTAAGGAAAACCAAGTCGCTCTATGATCTCATCAGAGTTAACGGTAGCTTTCAAGGACATGACAGAGACGGACTCTAAACCACCGTCGCCCCAACGAAGGTTTGCATCAACCTTAAAGATATCTGCACACCATTTCTTGAGTACGTTGTGGAACTGACGCTCTGTTAAGGTCGGGCGTAATAAGCTGAATGAGCCTATCCGCATGGCTTTTCGCCATAGAGGAAATAAGCTCGTCGGCATTTCCGGCGCAATCGACCACGACATAATCCGCAAGCTCCTTTAAGAGAGAAAAGAGGTTCAGAATTTTGTCCTTGGTTGCTTTCGGATAGGAAAAGCTGTTTTCACCGGCTTTGTAGCCGAGAAAGCCGAAGTTCTCCATTGTTTTTACATGGTTCATCTGGCGGAGCACATCTTCGCGGTAAATGTCCGTGCGGTCAAGAGCCACGCCGACCGAATAAAGCTCTGCTTCCTTGCAGTTCGGGAATATAAATGCAAGACAGGGTACATTCAGATCGGGCGAGAGGAATATAACCGAGCCTTTCTTGGCATAGTAGATTTCCTCCGCAATTTTAAGCGCGGCGGTTGTTTTGCCGCTGCCGGGAGCGCCGCAAACGGCAATCATCTTACTCACTTGCGCCACCTCCCGCAAAGAAAGCGTCCTGCTTTTCAAGAAACTTAGCAGCAGTTTCGTTGTCTCCACGGTAAACAAGGGCTGCTTGGAGGGTAATGTCCGCCTCATACTTTGCAAGGAGCTTTGCCTGTTCGGTGTTGCAAAGGACCGTAATTGTGCTCGGAATCTCAAAGCTGCCGTCCTCGTTCTTTACAACGGAATCCTGATCTATACCGCCTGCAGTAGTTGTGGTTATGACCTTCATATATTTAAGCTCACCGGGAATAGCAGAGGTTCCCGCATTTTTATCTACCGCAATAAGCGAGATAATATCTCCGTTTTGAAGCTTACCGGAAAGTCCTGCCGCAAAGGTGTCTATGGTTACGCTGACTGCTACCTTGCTGCCGTTAAGCGTTGCAAGCACATCATCTGCATTGTTGGAGTCTCCCGACAGCTTCGCCTTTGTAAGAATATCTCCGGCATAGAGAGTGGAGGACGCATATTTGCCGACCACATCGGCGGTTTTTACATACACGCCCTGCGGCATAGTATCTGTTTTGACCTTTACGGTTTCAACCTGATCCTCCGTGATTTTAGTACCTCTGCCGACCTCCTGTTTCAGCTGCACAACCGTTGTTGTGTCGCTTGTCAGTCGGTTTACAACGGGGGCAATCGCAAAGGTCATAGCAACCGCAAGAATCATACAAACGATACCGATAATTGTTCTGTTCTTCAAAGTTTCAACCTCCTGTTTCTACATAAAATATGCCGCCGTAAACCCGACGGCAAGGTAAGGGATTAAAGGAAATCCCTCGTGCTTTTTCTTTCTGTTCTTTATGGAATTGATAATGACTGCAAGTATCAAGCCTATCATCAGCCCGGTCATTCCTTGTACTGTGCCGAGCATAAACGCACACGCGGCGGAAAGCTTTATATCCGCTCCGCCGATGCTGCTTTTCGTTACGGCGGCTGTCGCAAGCATAATTCCGCCTGTAATCAAAGCCGATAAAAGCATACCGGGCAGAGCCGACATATCCGTACCGATAAACGCTGCAATCACAATCATTAAATGGACATAGTTTTCGCACTCCCTCGTTTTAATGTCCTCATAAGAGGAGAATGCGAGGAGCAGGCAGAAGATAATGCCCTTGACAGTGGTTGCAGCACATCCAAAAAAACAGAACAGCGAAAGGGCTGTGAGCGCCGCAATAACCGTGAAGAAAAGCACCGCCTTTTTCTTATTCCCCTTGTATACATTCGACGCATACAGGCTGATAAAAACGGCTGTAAGCACCGTCAGCGCAAGCAGCACGATACCGTTTATAAGAATAAGCGGATTTTCCGTTATTTCCGGTGTGATTCGCGGCATAATCGGTCGTATCATTAAGTGTTTCATTTATTCGCCCCTTTTCAAGAAAATAGGCGGAGGGGTGCCGCCTATGACACCCCTCCGTCCGTTTGGTTTAGCCTGCGTAATTGAACAAGCCCTGAATCTTGGTCGTTACGGTAGGCATAATGGTGGTGTTAAAGAGCACATACAGACCTGTGAGCAGGAGCGCGCCGATAACAACGGCGATGAGAGTTTTTACGCCGGAGTCAACATAACCCTCCGCCTTCTTGTAGGCGACAGCGGCGCGGACGGTGGAAATTGCGGAGTTTACCTTGTTTCTGATCTTCTTGAACATAAATTTTTACCTCATTCTTTCTTTAGTTTTTAGTTGGTATTCTTTTTTGGGCTGTCATTATTCAGCCTTTTTGCTGATCTTCTGCTCATAGGCAGCAAATACGGCGGCTTCCAAGCTCTTACGAACTTCGGACTTGATGGGTTGAACGATATCACGGTGGACATCCTTACCGTCAGCGTCCTTGAAGGTCGCATAAGGCATCGCAACGAACTGCGCGTTCTCGGTCTTGATTACTCTGACATTGTGGATAGTAAAGGAACCGTCCGCGGTGACAGAAGCAAGAGCCTTGAGGGGCTTGCCGTTCTCGATGACCTTGCGGATTTTCACATCAAACTGCATACTGTTTTGCCTCCTTTCCTCTTGGATTCTTATATAAGTGAAATAGCGGGCAGGGCAACAAAAAAGACCGGGAAAGCCTTTGCCTTCTCAGCCTTGTGCGCACTCTTTATTACCTTGCCTGCTCCCGTTGCTTTTTGAGATACTTCT
>OLXV01000960.1_pt1 | contig 14986 bp, 13 predicted proteins | sample 1673481 | NCBI WGS metagenome assembly OLXV01 (sample SAMEA103958113, study PRJEB25191) | human gut metagenome
TGCTTTTCAGTCGTTGGACTCGTATCGAGATCGAATGACCCAGAATATGAATCGTGAAAACGAAAAACATGTATGTCACCCCCTTACGGGGCTGTGACTAACCGCCTGCCGTTTATTGCAGCGTCCTTGAGACGAGTATACACCGCAGGCGGTTTTTTGTCAAATTTCGGCAGAACGCACGGGTCCCGCCCTACAAAGAATCACGGTAGACCGAACGTAAAGAGGCACATCCCGCTCAGCGTTTCCTCCGGATGTCCTCCCCGAAGAAGGGCAAAATCTCGTATCCGCCCTCGATGCGGGAGAGAATGGCCGCGCCGTAGCGCTGCCCCAGCTCCTCCGGCGCCAGATTGGTGCTGATGATGGTGGAGCGCCCGGCGATCATCCGTCCGTTCACCAGCTGGTGCAGCGCGCTCTGGACGAAGGAGGTGGTCATCTCCGTGCCCAGATCGTCCAGGATCAGCAGGTCGCAGCTCTCACAGCGGCGCACCTCCGCCGCCGTCTCCTCATCGGGGCGGAACTTGTCGTTTTCCAGCTTGGCGAAGATGCTGATGGCCGTGTCGTACACCACGGAGAAGCCGCTCTCGCTGACCACCCGTGCGATGCAGGCGGACAGAAACGTCTTGCCCAGCCCCGTGCCGCCGGACAGCAGCAGGTCGCCGCCGCCCCGGGAGAACTGGCAGGCGAAGTCCCGGCACACGTCAAAATTCCGCTCCATATTGGCGCGGGGCGAGATGCCGTAGCCCTCCCACTCCGTGCTGTCGTACAGGTCGAAGCGGAACGTCTCGAACCGCGCCTCGCCCAGCGGCAGCAGGCGGGACAGCTCCTGCAGCTGCTCCCGTGCGTAATACTGCCGCAGACAGCGGCACACGCCCTTTTTGTCATAGCCCGTGTCGCCGCAGAGGGGGCAGGCGGGCTTGTCCTCCAGATAGTCGGCGGGATAGCCCAGCTCCGTCAGCAGCTGCGCCCGCTCTTGCTGCAACGCCAGATTCTCGTCCCGCAGGGCGCGGATGGCCGGCAGGGGATCCTCCCCCTTTTTGGCGGCGGCAGCCACGATGCGGCTCATGGTGCCCCGCAGGGTGCGCTCGATCTCCTCCAGCCGGGGCTGGCGGGCGTACAGCATCCGGCGGCGCTGCTCCATCTCCGCCGCCCGGCGCTGCCTGGCCTGATCGAAGCGAGCCAGCGCCCGCTGCATGATGACTCCGTCGTATGCCATACTCTCACCTCTTTATGTAGCGGCGCATCCACGCGTCCTTGTCCCCAGCAGGGGCGGCGGGCTTGGCGGGAGACGTTCTCCCTCCCTGCTCGCCCTGCTCCACCTGATGAACGGTGTGCCAGCCGGCCTCGTGCCAGCGGCGCAGGATGCCGTTGAGATACCGCCAGTTCATGTCCTTCTTGTAAAATACCGTGCGCTCATAGGCCAGAGCCACCGTCTCCGGCGGGAAGCCCATGTCCATCCACTGGGTGATGTAGCGCCGCTCCGCGTCCACCATCTGGCGCTGGGGCAGGTGCAGCGCGCGCATGTAGGCGGCGGACTTCTCCTCCCGCTGCGCCCATTTTTTCAGGTACGCGGCGGCGGCGGTCTGGTCGAAGATGCCCAGCTGCGCCCAGTGATAGCCCTCCTTCTCGATCTGCCGCAGGGTGGGACGCCGTCCCTCTCCCCACTGGCGGCGCGCCCGCTCCACGCAGTGGCACACCAGCAGATAGATCACGTCCGCGGGCATGCCGATCTGGTCGTACAGCCCCGCCAGAATTTGCAGGTCGGCGGTGCGCAGCTTCTTGCCCAGCTGCTGCTCCGTCTGGGGGATCAGCAGGCGGAAGCCCTCGTTGTCCGTCAGCAGCCCGGCGATGTCCTGAGACGTGTATACCGGACGCTCCTCTGCCGGGGCGGGCGGCGCGTCCTCCGCCGGGCGGGGCAGAATGCCCAGCTGCTGCAGCACCCGCTCCGCCGCGTCGATGCGCAGGCGGCTGATGGGCAGCGCCCGCTCCAGCTCCTCCGGGGTCACGCCCCGTCCGAACCGGCACAGCGCCAGATACAGGAGCGCCGCGTCGCCCTGTCCGCTTTGCAGCAGCTTGTCCGCGGCGGCGGTGCTCAGCGTCAGCTGCTCCTTGCCATCGCGCAGGATATAGCCCTCCATGGCGCTCCCTCCCTTCTCATAGTGACCCCTATTCTACACGAAAACCGCCGCAACGTAAAGCGGGGCGGGACAACTTTTTACAAATTTCCGCTTTTCGGCAAAATACCCTTTCCTCCGCCGGATTTTATGCTATAATGGATTCTGTATCGGTATATACAACTCTCTAATACGTTTCTATTTAACATACAAGGAGGAGCTTGCTATGGCGAACCGGGTAACGATGACGATCTGCGGCACGGAGTACATCCTCGTGGCCGAGGAGGACGCCGCCTACATGGAGAAGATCGGTTCCATGGTGGACACGGAGATGCGCAGCCTGATGGACAGCGCCCACATGAGCCGTGACGCGGCGGCGGTGCTGGCGGCGGTGAATCTGGCCGACCAGCTGACGAAGGCGCAGGAGGGCGCGGAGAATCTGCGCCGGCAGGTCAAGACGTATCTGGACGAGGCCAGCCGCGCCAAGAGCGAGGCCGCCGAGCTGCGCCGCAAGCTCCAGAACGCCCAGAACCAGAACAACCGCCGGGGATGATGGAGCTGCTGTCCCCCGCAGGCGGGTATGAGGCGCTGGTGGCCGCCGTACAGAGCGGCGCCGACGCGGTATATATGGGCTTCGGCGCCTTCAACGCCCGGCGGGGCGCCCGGAACTTCACCGACGAGGAATTCGCGTCGGCGGTGCAGTATTGCCATCTGCGGGGCGTGCGGGTGTTCCTGACGCTGAACACGCTGGTCACCGACCGGGAGCTGCCCGCGGCGGCGGACGCGCTGCGCCGCGCCAACGCCATGGGCGTGGACGCGGTGCTGGTGCAGGACTGGGGGCTTCTGGCGCTGGCGCGGGAGATCGTGCCCGACCTGCCCCTCCATGCCAGCACGCAGATGAGCCTGTTCACCCTGGGCGGCGCCAACGAAGCGGCGGCGCTGGGCATGGAGCGGGTGGTGCTGGCGCGTGAGCTGAACCGGGACGAGGTACGGGAGATATGCGCGGGCTGCAAAGCGGAGGTGGAGATCTTCGGCCACGGCGCACTGTGCATGTGCTACTCCGGTCAGTGCGAGATGAGCGCCGTGCTGGGACAGCGCAGCGGCAACCGGGGCGCGTGCGCCCAGCCCTGCCGCCTGCCCTACGGCGTGAACGCCCCGTGCCGGAACGCCTATCCTCTGAGCCTGAAGGACGCCAACCTGTCCGCCTATTTGCAGGACATGGAGCGCATGGGCGTGGACTGCCTGAAGATCGAGGGGCGGCTGAAGCGCCCGGAATACGTGGCGGTGGTGACGGGCATCTACCGCCGCCTGCTGGACGAAAGGCGGCTGCCCACGGCGGAGGAATCCGCCGCGCTGGAGCAGGCCTTCTCCCGCAGCGGCTTTACGGACGGCTACTGGCTGGGCAGAAAGGGCAAGGCCATGTTCGGCACCCGGCCGGAGAACGTGCCGGAGCCGAAGGAGCTGTTCGCCCGCGCCCGCGAGACATACGAAAACGGAAAAGAGAACCGGAAAATACCGGTGAACCTGCGGCTGACGGTGCGCCGGGGCGAACCGGTGCGGCTGAGCGGCGCGTGCGCCGTCCGGAACGGCGTGACAATAGCCTTGGCCACGGGCGATGCGCCGGAGGAAGCCCGGAACCGGGCGGTGACGGCGGAGGAGCTGACCCAGCGCCTCTCCAAGACCGGCGGCACCGTGTTCACGGCGGACAGCGTGGAGGTGGAGCTGGACGAGGGGCTGATGGTGTCCGCCAGTGCCGTGAACGGTCTGCGGCGGGAGCTGCTGGACGAGCTGGCAGCGCGGCGGCAGGACATCCCGAAACGGCGGGAGCTGCCCGCCTCTCCCCTGCCGGACGCGCCGGCGGGCGCGGAGCGGATGGCGTTCACCGTGTCCATCGCCCGCGCCGACCAGCTGACGGAGGCGCTGCTGGCGGAAAAGCCCGCCATTGTGTATATTCCGGCGGAGCTGCTGGATACCATGGACTTGTCCGCCTGTGCCGGGCGGACGGAGCTGTGCGCCGTGCTGCCCAGGGTGTTCCGCACGGCGGACGAGCAGCCCCTGCGGGCCATATTGGAGCGGCACCCGGAGGTCACGTCCGTGACCGTGGGCAACTGGGGGCACATGCCCATCGTCCGGGGTCTGGGAAAGACGCTGCGGGGCGACCTGGGTCTGAACGTGTACAACAGCCGCGCCGCGGCCTTCTGGCGGGAGCGGGGGCTGACGTCCGTGACGGCCAGTCTGGAGCTGCGGTGGCAGCAGGTGCGCGATCTGGGCAAGTACGCGGACTGCGAGGCGGTGATCTACGGCCGGCTGCCGCTGATGATCACGGAGAACTGCGTGACGAAGAACAGCGTGGGCTGCGCCCACGGCGCAGGCAGCGTACTGACCGACAGAACGGGGGCGCAGTTCCCGGTGCTGTGCGCCTACGGGTGCCGGTGCGAGATCGAGAACGGCAAGGTGCTGGTGCTGGCGGACAAGCCGGAGGTGTTCCGGTGCGGCCTGCGGTACGGGCGGCTGCGGTTCACCACGGAGACGGCGGAGGAATGCGCCGCCATCCTCCGCGCCCACAACGCCGGGACGATCACGGCGGACGCGGACACCACACGGGGGCTTTTTTACCGGGGCGTGGAGTGAGGACGCACCGGGCAGGTGGTTTACCGTGCCTGCCGTAGGGCGGCGCGGAGCGGGCGGACAGAGTCGTCCGCCCCTACGCGCTCTGTCATTGCGAGCCAGTGCTCACACTGGCGCGGCAATCCGCCCCTCCAATGCGGCGGGACACATGGGTCCCGCCCTACAGAGTGCGGCGCGGAGCGGGCGGGCAGAGTCGTCCGCCCCTACGCACGGCTATCGGGGGCGTTTCATGCGGGACGTCGGGGACGCCGTCCCCTACGGGACGGTTATCAGGACATTCCGTGCGAGACGTCGGGGACGCCGTCCCCTGCGAAATCTCCCGCAAAACGTACAACGTATTGTATAATTACCTATCAAATTTACATTCTGTATTCATTTTATCAGGAAAAAGGTGCTATTATGGAGCTGAAGATCAAACCCCTGTCCCCGAAGATCGGGACGGACATCCCCCTTCCCCGCTTTGCCACGGCGGGCGCGGCGTGCATGGATCTGTGCGCCTGTATCGACGAGGCCGTGACCCTGAACGCCGGTGAGCGGCGACTGGTGCCCACGGGCATCGCCATCGCGCTGCCGTCGCCGGAGTATGTGGCGCTGGTGTTCGCCCGCAGCGGACTGGGCATCAGGAAGGGCGTGTGCCTGTCCAACGGCGTGGGCGTCATCGACAGCGACTACCGGGGCGAGATCGGCGTGGGACTGGTGAACCTGGGCGACGCGCCCTACACGGTGCAGCCCGGCGACCGCATCGCCCAGCTGATGGTGGTGCCGGTGGTGCAGCCCGCCGTGACGGTGGTAGACGATCTGGACGAGACGGAGCGGGGCGCAGGCGGCTTCGGCTCCACAGGCAGGTGACGGATATGGCGAGGATCGTGCTGGCCTCCGGCTCTCCCCGGCGGCAGGAGCTTTTGCAGCGGATGGGCATCTCTGATTTCACCATCCGCGTACCGCAGGTGGAGGAGTATTTTCCCGCCGGGCTGACCCCGCAGGAGACGGTGTGCTACATCTCGCGGGAGAAGTCCCAGGCGGTGGACGCGGCGGAGGATGAGATCGTCATCACGGCGGACACCATGGTGTTTCTGGACGACAGGAAGCTGGGCAAGCCCGCCGACGAGCGGGAGGCGCTGGAGATGCTGACGGCCCTGCAGGGTCGCCGCCACACGGTATGCACCGGCGTGACGGTGCGGCAGGGACAGCGGCTGCTGACCCGCGCCCAGTCCACGGACGTGTACTTCCGCCCGGCCACGGAGCGGGAGCTGCGCGCCTACATCGCCGGGGGCGAGCCTATGGACAAGGCGGGCGCCTACGGCGTACAGGGACAGGGCGCGTTGCTGGTGGAGCGCATCGACGGGGACTTTTTCAACGTGATGGGTCTGCCGGTGGTGCTGCTGGAGGAGATGCTGCGTGAATTCGGCGTGGTGCTGCTGGGGTAACACAACATGAAGCGATTTTTTACGAAAACGGGAATATGGCTGCTGGCAGCGGCGGCGACCATCGCGGTGGTGCTGTGCGTGGTGTCGGCTCTCGGCTCCGGTACGGGGCTGCTGCACAACGCGCTGGGCGTCATCGCCTCGCCCTTCCGGGCGGCGGGCTCCGCCGTGGCGGGCTGGGTGGACGGCATCAGCGACCGGTTCGACAGCGTGGAGCAGCTTCAGGAGGAGAATGAGGAGCTGCGCCAGCAGATCGCGGAGCTGGAAAAGCAGCTGCGCTCCGCCGAGAGCGCCGCGGAGGAGAACCGCGACCTGCGGGAGCTGCTGGGTCTGCGGCAGCAGCGCAGCGATCTGACCTTCGAGGCGGCGCGGGTGACACAGCGGGATGTCTCCAACTGGGCCAGCACGCTGGTGCTGAACCGGGGCAGCCGGCACGGTGTGGCCGTGGGCAACTGTGCCGTGGACAGCGCCGGGAACCTGGCCGGTGTCATCACGGAGGTGGGGCTGAACTGGAGCCGCCTTGCCACGGTGCTGGACACGGAATCCCAGTTCGGCGCCACGGTGTTCCGCACCGGCGAGACGGCGGTGGCCGGCGGAGAGCTGGAGCTGATGGCCGAGGGCAAGCTGCGGCTGCAATATCTGGCGGACAGTGCCAGCCTGATCAAGGGCGACGTGGTGGTCACGTCGGGACTGGGCGGCTACTATCCCTCCGGACTGGTGATCGGCACGGTGGAGGCGGTGCAGACCGACGACGGCGGTCTGGCGCGGTACGCGGTGCTGGCGCCGGGGTGCAGCGTGAACGAGATGAAGGAGCTGTTTATCATCACGGATTTTGACGTGATCGAGTGAAAGACGGAGGACGGACATGACGCGGCGTGCAACGGCCATCAAGTGGATATGCTACTGTCTGGGCGCGCTGGTGCTGGTGCTGGTGCAGAGCGCGGTGCTGGTGCATGTGCGGATATGGGGCGTACACCCCTTTATCCTGCCGGCCATCGCGGTGATACCGGCCACGCTGGAGCGCGGCGAGCAGGGACTGCTGTACGGCGCGTTCTTTGGACTGGCGTGCGATCTGCTGACACCGGTGGCGGGCATGCCCTGCTTCTATTTCCTGGTGTTCCTGCTGGGCGCGGCAGCGGCATGGCTGCTGAGCGGGCAGGTCATCATGGCGGGCGTGGTGTGCTCCGTGGCGGTGACGGCGGTGTGCATGGCGATATGCGCGCTGCTGCACGCAGCGGTGATGGCCGGGCAGAGCGGCTTTGACATGGGCGCGGCATCGTGGCTGGCGCTGCGGGAGCTGGCGGTGAGCCTGCCCTTCGCGGCGGCGGTGCACCCCCTGCTTGCATGGGTGCGGACACGCGCTCTGGACGATTAGACCCTCGGAGGAGGAGGGAACTATGATGAAAAACCCCCACCCCGCCCGGCGGCGGGTATATATGCTGCTGGGCTTTTTCGGCGCTTTCCTGCTGCTGTTCTTCGCCGTGCTGTACGACGCGCAGGTGGTACACGGCAGCGAGAACCGGGCGAAGTCCATCACCAGCAACACCGCCAGCGAGACGGTGACGGCCTCCCGCGGCATTATCACCGACCGCAACGGCAAGGTACTGGTCAGCAACCGGCTGGCCTATACGCTGGTGTTCGACAAGAGCGCCTTCGGCAAGGACGACGGCGCGCTGAACGACGCTATATGGCGGCTGATCCAGCTGTGTCAGGAGCTGGACGTGCCGTGGAACGACACCCTGCCCCTGACCACGGGGGTGATCCCCCAGCTGAAGACCGCAGCCCGCTCCAACGCCTTTCAGGAGTATCTGAAGGACAACGAGCTGCCGGTGAACGCCTCCGCCTCGGAGCTGATCGGCGCCCTGCGGGAGCTGTACGCCATCAATGAGCGCTATACCACGGCGCAGGCGCGGCTCATCGCCGGCGTGCGCTATGAGCTGGACGGGCGCAGCAGCTATACCTTCGCCGAGGACGTGTCCTCGGAGCTGATCAGCCGCATTACCGACGGGCACTATGAGGGCGTGACCATCAAGACGGCGGCGGCGCGGGTATACAACACCAAGCTGGCGGCGCACATTCTGGGCACCGTGGGCGCTATATGGCAGGAGGAGTGGCGCAGCGACGAGAAGACCGGCTATGTGGGCTACGCGGATCGGGGCTACTCCATGAACGATCTGGTGGGCAAGGACGGCGTGGAGAAGGCCTTTGAGGAGTATCTCCACGGCGTGGACGGCAGACGGCTCATCACCACCGACGAAAACGGCAAGCTCACCGGCGAGCTGTACACCCGCAAGCCCCAGCCCGGCGGCACCGTGGCGCTGACCATCGACATCGACCTCCAGCAGGTGGCGGAGGACACGCTGGCCAGCACCATTCAGGGCATGGTGGACAAGGACAGCAACGAGCGCGGCGGCGCTGTGGCCGTGGTGCAGGTGGGCACCGGCGAGGTGCTGGCACTGGCCAGCTATCCCACCTACGATCTGGAGACATTCAACCAGAACTACGAGGAGCTGGCGGCCGACGAGCGGCTGCCTATGTTCAACCGCGCCACCCAGGGCATTTACGCCCCCGGCTCCACCTTCAAGCTGTGCACCTCCGTGGCGGCGCTGGAGGAGGGCGTCATCACCCCCACCACCATCATCCAGGACAAGGGTATCTACACCTATTACAAAGACCCGCAGCCCATGTGCTGGATCTGGCGGCAGGCGCGCACCACCCACGGGCGCATCAACGTCAGCCAGGCCATCGTAGATTCCTGCAACTACTTCTACTATGAGGTGGGACGACTGACGGGCATCAAGAAGCTAGACGAATACGCCACGGCCTTCGGCCTGGGGCAGCACACCGGCATCGAGATCGGGGACGAGAGCGGCGTGCTGGCCTCGCCGGAGTGGGCGGAAGCCCACGACCGGGAGTGGACGGACGGCCAGACCATCACGGCGGCCATCGGACAGTCCTACAACCTGTTCACCCCCCTGCAGCTGGCCAACTATGTGGCCACGCTGGTGTCCGGCGGCGAGCATTACGAGGCGCATCTTCTGAAAAACGTGAAATCTTACGATAATTCTCGTATTATCGACGTATACGACAAGGGGACGCTGAACGAGATGCACATCTCGGAATCCACCATGGCGGCGGTGACAAAGGGCATGCACGACCTGACCCACGACTCGCTGCAGGGCGCGTTCTCCCGCTGCGTGGTGGAGGCGGGCGCCAAGACCGGCTCGGCGCAGGTGGGCACGGACATCGCCAACGGCACCTTCGTGGCCTACGCGCCCTATGACGATCCGGAGATCGCCATCGCCATCGTGGTGGAGAAGGGCGGCAGCGGCAGTCTGCTGGCCAACGCCGCCGTGGACATCATCAACGCGTGGTTCACCCGGGGCGGCAGCAGCGCTTCGCTGGGCGAAAACACACTTTTGCAGTAACGCGCCACGCCCACGGGCGGCGCGCATGAGGACAGTATGGGACCTGTATTTGATTCGAGAGACAAGCGGTATAAAGACCCCTTCGGCGCGGCGGTCTGCTCTGCGGACATCCGCTTCGCGCTGGAGGACGAGACGTATTACGGCTGCGAGCTGCTGGTATACCGGGAGTTCGCCGGAAAAGAGGACGTGTGCGCCCTGCCGCCGGCGGAGGGCGGCTTCGCCGGGACATACACCGCCCCGGCGGAGGCCGACCTGTGCTGGTACGCCTTCCGGCTGACGGACGGCGACGGCCATCTGGTTTGGTTCGGCAAAAACGGCGTGCAGAACGCGCCGGAGAAGCTGGTGCGCTGGCAGCTGACGGTGTACGAGGACACGGCCACGCCGGAGTGGTTCGGCGAGGGCGTCACCTATCAGATCTTCCCCGACCGGTTCCGCCGGGTGGCCATGCCGGACGTGTCCTCCATGGTGGGACGGCGCTGGCTCCACGAGAGCTGGGGCGACCGGCCGGTGTTCCTGCCGGAGGTCAACGGCGAGATCACCAACCGGGACTTTTTCGGCGGCTCGCTGGCGGGCATCACGGAGAAGCTGGACTATCTGCGCGGGTTGGGCGTGACCACCCTGTACCTGAACCCCATTTTCGAGGCCGCCAGCAACCACCGCTACGACACGGCGGACTACCGCGCCATCGACCCGCTGCTGGGCAGCAAGGAGGACTTCCGCACTCTGTGCGACGGGGCGCATGAGCGGGGCATGCGGGTGATACTGGACGGCGTGTTCAACCACACCGGCAGCAACAGCCGCTATTTCAACGCCGAGGGGTACTATCCCTCCCTGGGCGCGGCGCAGAGCCAAAGCTCCCCCTATTACCACTGGTACAGCTTCCACCCGTGGCCGTCGGAGTACGACGCGTGGTGGGGCGTGCGGACGCTGCCCGCCGTCAACGAGGAGCAGCCGGACTACCGGGACTTCATCTTCGGCGGCGAGGACAGCGTGGTGCGGCATTGGCTGCGCTGCGGCGCGGACGGCTGGCGGCTGGACGTGGCGGACGAGCTGCCCGGCGACTTTATCGAGGGCATCCGCCGCGCCATGGACGCGGAGAAGCCCGGCGGCTATCTGCTGGGCGAGGTGTGGGAGGACGGCAGCAACAAGATCGCCTACTCCCGCCGGCGGCGGTATCTGCTGGGGCGGGAGACACACGGTCTGATGAACTACCCCTTCCGCACGGCGCTGCTGCAATGGCTGGGCGGCGGCGACGCGGCGGCCTTCCGGGAGAGCATGGAGACGATACGGGAGAACTATCCCCCGGCGGCCTTTTACGGCGCCATGAACTTTCTGGGCACCCACGACACGCCCCGCATCCTGACGCTGCTGGGCGCGGCGCACACGCCGGAGACGAAGCAGGCGCGGGCGGACTACCGCCTCTCCCCTGCTGAGCTGGCGCGGGGCAAGGCGAAGCTGCGTCTGGCGGGCATGCTGCTGTACAGCTTCCCCGGCTCCCCCACCCTGTTCTACGGCGACGAGGCTGGGATGCAGGGCTTCGAGGACCCCCTGAACCGGGGCACGTTCCCCTGGGGCGGCGAGGACGCGGCGCTGACGGCGTTCTTCCGGACGCTGGGCGTTCTGCGGCAGCGGGAGAGCCTGCGCCGGGGGCGGCTGGCGTACATACGCAACCAGGGCGGCTGTCTGGTGATCGAGCGGGCGGCGGACGGCGAGCGCACCGTGACGGCACTGAATGCCGGCGACGCGCCGGTGGAGCTGGCGCTGCCGTGGGACGCGCCCACGGCGCGGGACGGCGTGACCGGGCAGCGGTTCCTGACCGAGGACGGCGTGCTGCGGGTGACGCTTCCCCCGCTGGACGGCATGATATTGGTGTAAACGATTCCCCTGTTTCACGTGAAACAGGGGAATCACTTTTTCAGGCGGCTGTTTCACGTGAAACAGGGGCGCTGCCCTTTGCCATGGAATGTTTCATGTGAAACATTCCGGGAAAATTTGCGCTTCCCTCTTGCAAGCCACCGGTTAAGTGGTATATACTATGGTATCGAACTTAGACAGAAAGAGGAATCTGCTGTGGCGAAAATTGTTGCGATCGTGAATCAGAAGGGCGGCGTGGGAAAAACCACCACCTGCGTGAATCTGGCCGCCGCCGTGAAGGCAGCGGGCAAGAGAGTGCTGCTGTGCGACTTTGACCCGCAGGCCAACGCCACCAGCGGCATGGGCGTGGACAAGTCCACCAGCAACGGCGTGTACGATGTGATCATGAACGGCGCGTCCACCGAGTCCGTGATCGTCTCCACCCCCTACGGCGACGTGCTGCCCAGCAGCAAGGCGCTGGCCGGCGCGGGCGTGGAGCTCATCAGCATGGATGACCGGCAGTTTCTGCTGAAGGCGGCGCTGCGGCAGGTGGCGGACAAGTATGACTTCATTTTCATCGACTGCCCGCCCTCGCTGGAGCTGCTGACGCTGAACGCACTGTGCGCCGCCAACAGCCTGCTGGTGCCGGTGCAGGGCGAGTATTACGCGCTGGAGGGTCTGAGCGACCTGATGAACACCGTGCGCATCGTGCGGCGGAGCATGAACCCCGGTCTGGAGATCGAGGGCGTGCTGCTGACCATGTACGATGGGCGGACGAACCTGTCCATCCAGGTGGCGCAGGAGCTGAAGCGCTTCTTCGCCGGAAAGGTGTACAGCGTGGTCATTCCCCGGAACGTGCGCCTCAGCGAAGCGCCCAGCCACGGCAAGCCCATCGGCGCTTACGACCGGACATGCCGGGGCGCGGAAGCGTACACGGCGCTGGCGGCGGAATTTCTGCGGAAAAACAACTGCTGAAAGGAGACGCAGTATGGCAAATACAAAAGGTCTGGGCAAGGGACTGAGCGCGCTGCTGGGCGACGATGTCATCGCCGCCAAGGACGAACGCGCCTCCTCCCTACTGCTGCCCATCAGTCAGGTGGAGAGCTGCTCCACCCAGCCCCGCAAGAGCTTCGACCCGGAGGCGCTCAGCGATCTGGCGGACTCCATCCGGGTACACGGCATCATCCAGCCGCTGACGGTGCGGAAGCTGCAAAGCGGGTATTATCAGATCATCGCCGGCGAGCGGCGGTGGCGAGCGGCGCGGATGGCCGGGCTGACACAGGTGCCCGCCGTGGTCATCGAAGCCGACGACCGCAAGGCCATGGAGCTGGCCATGATCGAGAACCTCCAGCGGGAGGACTTGAACCCCATCGAGGAGGCCGAGGGCTACCGGGTGCTGACGGAGCAGTACGGCATGACCCAGGACGAGTGCGCCCAGCGGGTGGGCAAGTCCCGTCCCGCCGTGGCCAACGCCCTGCGGCTGCTGGGGCTGTCCGAGCCGGTGCGCGCCATGGTGGAGGACGGGCGGCTGTCCGCCGGTCACGCCCGGGCGCTGGTGACACTCAGCGCCAGGCAGCAGCAGGCCGCCGCCGAAACGGTGGTGAAGGACGCCCTGTCCGTGCGGCAGACGGAGCTGCTGGTGAAGAAGCTCACCGCCGAGAAAAAGGAAAAGCCCCAGCCGGACGCGCTGTCCGTCAACTATGTAGAGGAGGCGGCGCGGGAGCTGGGTGAAAAGCTGGGTCGCCCCTGCCGCATCGTCAACGGCAAGAAAAAGGGACGCATCGAGCTGGAATACTACGGCACGGACGACCTGAACGCCCTGCTGGAGGCGCTGGAAAAGCTGGGCAGGAAATAAGCGTTTCACGTGAAACAGGCGCGCCTCCCCCTCTGCCGCAGGAAGAATAAGCGGCTGTAGGGCGGGACCCATGTGTCCCGCCGCAAAACGCGCTCTCATCACGGCGGGGCACGCGGGCCCCGCCCTACGGGAATATCCGAGCCAAACGCAGCGCTCGGCAGAACAACCAACCAATACGACATAAGAGGTAAGCATCATGCTTGATATCAAGTTTATCCGGGAGAACCCGGAGATCGTGAAGGAGAACATCCGCAAGAAATTCCAGAACGCCAAGCTGCCGCTGGTGGACGAGGTCATCGCGCTGGACGCGGAGCGCCGCGCCGCCATCAACGAGGGCGAGACGCTGAAGGCCGAGCGCAACAAGCTGTCCAAGGCCAACGGCCCCCTGTTCGGCAAGCTGAAGAAGTGTGCGGATGAGGCGGAAAAGGCCGCTATCCAGGCAGAGATCGACGCCAACAACGCCGCGGTGAAGGCCAACGCCGAGCGCATGGCGCATCTGGAGGAGAAAAAGGCCAACGCCGAGGCCGCCATGAACAAGCTCCTGCTGGTGATCCCCCAGATCATCGACGAGTCCGTGCCCATCGGCCCCGACGACAGCTGCAACGTGGAGGTGGAGCGCTTCGGCGAGCCGAAAACCCCGGATTTCGATATCCCCTACCACACCGAGATCATGGAGCGCTTTGACGGCATCGACATGGACGCCGCCGCCCGCGTGTCCGGTCAGGGCTTCTATTACCTGCTGGGCGACATCGCCCGGCTGCACTCCGCCGTCACCGCCTACGGCCGGGATTTCATGATCGACCGGGGCTTCACCTACTGCATCCCGCCGTTCATGATCCACGGCAACGTGGTGGAGGGCGTTATGTCCCAGACGGACATGGACGCCATGATGTACAAGATCGAGGGCGAGGATCTCTATCTCATCGGCACCAGCGAGCACTCCATGATCGGCAAGTTCATTGACCAGATCGTGCCGGAGGACAAGCTGCCCCAGACCCTGACCTCCTACTCCCCCTGCTTCCGCAAGGAGAAGGGTGCCCACGGCATCGAGGAGCGGGGTGTGTACCGCATCCACCAGTTCGAAAAGCAGGAGATGATCGTGGTCTGCCGCCCGGAGGACTCCAAGGCGTGGTACGAGAAGATGTGGCGCTGGTCGGTGGAGCTGTTCCGCAGTCTGGACATCCCCGTGCGGCAGCTGGAGTGCTGCTCCGGCGATCTGGCTGACCTGAAGTGCAAGAGCTGCGACATCGAGGCGTGGTCGCCCCGGCAGCAGAAATACTTTGAGGTGTGCTCCTGCTCCAATCTGGGCGACGCGCAGGCGCGGCGGCTGAAGATCCGCGTCCGCGGCGAGGACGGCAAGCTGTATCTGCCCCACACCCTGAACAACACCGTGGTGGCGCCGCCCCGCATGCTCATCGCCCTGCTGGAGAACAACCTGCAGGCGGACGGCTCCGTGCTGGTGCCCAAGGCTCTGCAGCCCTACATGGGCGGCAAAGAGCGTCTGGTGCCGCTGCACTGATAGCAAATTGTAATATCGCCCGCACTTTATACCGCAAGTATAGGAGACAACACAAATGAAGAAGTTCTTTGCAGAATTCAAGGAATTCGCCATGCGCGGCAACGTAATGGACATGGCCGTCGGCGTGATCATCGGTACCGCGTTCGGTAAGATCACCACCTCTCTGG
>OLXV01000962.1_pt1 | contig 14978 bp, 5 predicted proteins | sample 1673481 | NCBI WGS metagenome assembly OLXV01 (sample SAMEA103958113, study PRJEB25191) | human gut metagenome
CCGTCCAGGAGTAGCCGGAGATGCTCATGGGGACGGAGCCGGTGTACACGGCGGTCTGGCTGGCGTCGAAGCCCATGGGCTCGATGACCAGCTCCACGCCCAGATTCTCGGCGATGTACTTGGCCAGCGTGATATCAAAGCCTACATACTGATCCTGACCGGTCTTGGAGGAGTCCACAAACTCCATGGGGGAGAAGTCGGGGCTGAGAGCCACGGTCAGCACGCCGTCGGCCTTGATCTTTTCCAGCGCGTTGGCCGGCTCTGCTGCGGCGGGGTCATCGGTCTTGCCGTCGGCTGTCGTATCGGCCTTGCTGCCGCAGGCCACCAGAGAAAGCGCCATAACCAGCGCCAGCATCAGCGCAAAAAACTTTTTCATGGTCGTATATCCTTTCTGCATACCCTGTATGGGATATGTATATTTATTCGTGTATATGCATATTGCATCCATCTGCATTACGCGGCGTGATGTCGTCGCTGGCTCTGTCGTCGTCGCAGTATAAGCAGGGCGCTCGCCCTTGTATTACAACGGCTTGTCATGGGTATACCGCCTTTCCGGTGATGTGCCTTGCCGCGCCCGGTGCGGGAACGCTCGGCTGTGTCTCTCTCGTTGATGGTGCATACTTTACCACCGGCAACTGGAAATGTCAAGGCAATTTTGCATATTTATCCGCTGTTTATGGGAATTTGGTGAATATACATGCAACGCCTACCGGACAGGTGGGCGGCTCCGTGCAAATTGACAAAGGCGGGGCGCTCCCGCCCCGCCAAGATAAAGTTGCAATCCCCGCGAAAATGGGCTATGATAGAGCCACTTATACTCCGGGAGGAACTGAAATTATGTGGTATGCGATCCTGCTGGCGGGTGCCATCGGCCTTGACCAGCTTTTGAAATGGTGGGTCACGTCCCATTTAGAGGTGGGACAGTCGGCGCCGCTGCTGCCGGGCGTGGTGCAGCTCACCCGCCTGCACAACACCGGTGCGGCGTGGAGCAGCTTCTCCGGTAAGACCGGCCTGCTGGCGGCGGTGACGGTGGTGCTGCTGGCCGCCGTGGTGTATCTGGTGGTAAAAAAGATCGTCCGGCACCCCCTGGGGCTCAGCGCCGCCATGCTGGTGCTGGGCGGCGGCATCGGCAACATGATCGACCGCATTTTCCGCGGCTATGTGGTGGATATGTTCGACCTGCAATTCATGGACTACCCCATTTTCAATCTGGCGGACATCTTCGTGGTGGTGGGCGTCATTCTGGGCGCTGTGTACTACCTGTGGTTCTACGACAAATACGACAAGCGCAGCGGGAAGGAGCCGGGCGATGATACGGCAGCTGACAGCCACAAGTGAACACGCCGGCGTCCGGCTGGACGCCTTTCTCTCCGCGGACGGACAGCTGTCCCGGTCGCAGGCGGCGCGGCTCATCGAGGAGGGGCGCGTCGCCGTGGACGGCCGCCCGGCGGCCAAGAGCTGCCGCGTGGCGGAGGGTCAGCAGGTGACGGTGGACATCCCCGAGGTGAAGGACACCGCCGTGGAAGCCCAGGACATTCCGCTGGACGTGGTGTATGAGGACGGGGACGTGATCGTGGTCAACAAGCCCACCGGCCTTGTGGTGCACCCCGCTCCCGGTCATCCGGACGGCACGCTGGTCAACGCCCTGCTGCACCACTGCGGCGACAGTCTCTCCGGCATCGGCGGCGAAAAGCGCCCCGGCATCGTCCACCGCATCGACCGGGACACCAGCGGCCTGATCATCGCCGCCAAGAACGACGCCGCCCACGCCGCCCTCAGCGCCCAGCTCAGCGACCACACGCTCTCGCGCACCTATGAGTGTCTGGTCAGCGGCAACATGAAGCAGGACAGCGGCACGGTGAACGCACCCATCGGACGCAGCAGCGTCGATCGGAAGAAGATGGCTGTGGTGCCCGGCGGCCGCCGCGCCGTGACCCACTGGGAGGTGGTGGCGCGGTATCCCGGCGTGACCCACCTGCGCTGCCGGCTGGAGACGGGGCGCACCCACCAGATCCGCGTCCATCTGGCGTACATCGGCCACCCCATTTTGGGCGACACGGTCTATGGCGCAAAAAAGCCCGTGCCGGGGCTGACCGGCCAGTGCCTCCACGCCACGGGGCTGCGGTTCCTCCATCCCCGCACCGGGGAGCCGGTGGAGCTGCACTGCCCCCTGCCGGAGGAATTCACCCGCATGCTGGAAAAGCTGGAGAAGAAGCAGTAGGGGACGGCGTCCTCGCAGTGGAGCGCAGCGGAACAAGTGCCCTTGGGGTGCGACGTCCCGCCCCGCAAAAAAAAGACCGGCTTTAGGCCGCCTGGCATAAGAAAACATACGCCGCAAAAGGCGCGTTTGGCGCAGCCCCATCGTTGCGCCGCCTTGACAGACATCCAGTATGCCTGCGGCGACGCGCCTCGGCTCTGCACAAAACGCGCTCTTTTTCGGTGCGAAGCAGTTTTGCCAAAGTAAATTCGAGCTGAAATTGGCTGTAAAAACGCCCGCATGCTGACGCATGCGGGCGTTTTTTCGGTCGATTTCAGCCGGATAGACACAGGCAAAACCGTGTGTTTTCTTGTGTCAGGCGGCCTTTATGCGCCCGGCCTACTCTGTCCCTTTTCCTTTTTTCCGATGCCGCTTCCGGCGCTTTGCCTTTTCCCGGCGGCACTGGAACGGCTCATGCTGGTGCGCCGCGGCAAAGGCCGCCCGCTCCGGCTCCGTCAGGGTGGGCACCACCCGCCGCCCCTGCCAGCCGTCTTTCTGCCGCGTTACCGACATCCGTACCGGGAACCGCCCGTGCTCCTGGCACCGGAACGTCCCGTAAAACACGTCTCCCTGCGGGTACCACGATTCCACCGCGCCCGGTGTGCGGCACAGAGGACAGGGCACCAGCCGCGCCTGCCGGCTGTTGAGCACCTGCTCCCGCTCCGGGAACACGCCCACCTTCTGCCGGGGCTGCCGGGGATATTCCACCGGAGAGAATCGGATGCTCCGCCTGCGGCGGGGCTTGCCGGTGGAAGGCGGCGGTACGGACGCCGCCAGTGCGTCCTTCGTCAGCCATGCGCTGACCAGCGCCGCGTACAGCGCGTCATACAGCGCGTTGTGGAACTCGTAGATCAGCGGGATGCCGCAGTATTCCGCCGCCTGCTCCAGCGCCACCCGCCGTCCGATGCCGATGCCCAGCGTCCGGCCAAAGGCCGCCTGCAGATCCACGCAGGCCGTCACCGGCGGCTCCGGCATCCGCCAATAGGCGGCGTTGGCCGCCAGCACGCCGTGATCCTGCGCGCCCCATTCCGCCCACAGGGTGTCGTCCCCGCACCAGTCCAGAAACGCCTGATACGCCGCCGGGAAGTCCAGCTCCGCCGTCAGCGCCTGCGCCGACTCCGGCAGCTTTCTTGCCACCGGCGACAGCTTGGGGTAGATGGACGGCCGGATGTGCATATTGAACCAGTCCTGCACCGCGCCGCCCGGCTCCGCCAGCCGCACCGCGCCGATCTGGATGATCTCCTCCATCCGCCGCCCGCCAAAGGGCTGGTTCCATTCCAGATCCAATACGATCACGCCGTCTCACCTTCTCCGTGCAAAATTCGACTTATCCCTCATTATATCACGCCATCCGCCCCGGCGCAACGCTCTATACCGGACAAATATCCCGCTATCTGTCGTTTTCCACAACTTTCCGCCCCACTCCTTGTGACAAATCACAAAATTACCGATACTATGCAAGCAGCTAATTGTTTTTCCCGGTCAGAGGTTTATACTGTACATTTGCAAAATAAGAGGTACTGTGTCTTTTGCCGACAACTATCTCACGGGAGGAAACGTCATGAAAAAACGGATACTCGCTATGCTGCTGTCAGTGGTCATGCTGGCCTCGACAGTGGAGCTCACCAGCCTGCTGACGGGGACAAACATCCTCGCCGGCACGGAGGCGCCCGCCGTCACCGATACGGCGCCCACCTCCGACACCGACACCGCCTCCGGCGGTCAGCGCATCACCGACGAAGACACGGCGGCCATCCGCCTGTCCGGCTCGGAGCTGTCCGTCTCCGGCGACATCGAACCGGACACGGCACAGCCCTCCTCCGGCGGCACAGCCACGCTGGACGAGAACAACGCCCTGACCATCCCTTACGATCTGGCCTTCCCGGAGGAATTCGCCAGCGACGACTGTCTCTACGCCGGCGACCAGATCATGGTCAAGTTTGCCCGCGGCTTCCGCGGCAAGCTGAACACCACCCTTGTCCGCGCCGGCATTACCGGCCTTGAAAAGCTCATGGACACCTCCACCGGCGTCTGGTACATCGCCTCCGTCACCGGTGACGTGCAGCAGGTCATGGCCAACGTCCGCGCGCTGGACAACGTGGTGCTGGCGGAGTACGACTACATGTACGCCGCCGCCGACACCACCCTCATCGACAGCGACACCGTGGCCGAGGCCGTGCAGGGCAACGCCAGCTGCCAGGATCAGTGGTACCTGCGCAGCGGCAACCTGCAAAAGAGCTGGGATCTCCTGCGCACCCGCGGCATCGCCGCCGGCGGCGACAGCAGCGTGGTGGTGGCCGTCATCGACACCGGCGTGGACTACACCCACGAGGATCTCAAGGACAACATCTGGGTCAACACCAAAGAGATCCCCGGCAACGGCATCGACGACGACGGCAACGGCTACATCGACGACGTCTACGGCGTCGATCTGGAGACGGGACGCGACAGCGGCATGGACGACAACGGCCACGGCACCCATGTGGCCGGCATCATCGCCGCCGCCAACAACCACATCGGCGTGGTGGGTCTTGCCTACAACGTGAAGCTCATGCCCATCAAGGCGGGCATGGCCAGCGGCTTCTTCAACCAGTCCCAGATCGCCAAGGGCATCCTCTACGCCTACAACAACGGCGCGGACGTCATCAACATGTCCTTCGGCGGCAGCGCCTCCACCATCGCCGTGCAGGACGCGCTGGAGACGGCCTACACCCGCTGCGTGCTGGTGGCCGCCGCCGGCAACGACGGTGCGCCCAACGAGGGCTTGCTTGCCCGTCCCACCTATCCCGCCGCCCTGTCCTACGTCATGGGCGTCATGAGCGTGGACATGTGGGGCGTGGAGAGCGGCTTCACCAACTACGACGTGGCGGCCTATTCCTCCGTGGAGTACGAGGTCTACGCCCCGGGCAGCCAGATCCTCAGCACCATCCCCGACAACCGCTACGCCACATGGAGCGGCACCTCCATGGCCGCCCCCTATGTGTCCGCCATGGCCGCCCTTCTGCGCAGCGCCTACCCGGACACCAACACCTATCCCACCAAGTTCATCTACGGGCAGATCGCCGCCACCGGCGGCCGCAGCGCAATCTGCTGCGACCCGGAGCGCCACGGCGCTCACAACCTGCCTAAGATCGTGGACATCTACAACGCCCTGACCCAGCTGCCTAAGCCGGAGGTCAGCGCCGCCGACTTCCTTGTCTTTGACGACAAGTCCCTCAGTGACCAGAACAACGGCGATGGTGTCATCGACGCCGGCGAGACGGTGGCGCTGGCCTTCACCCTCCGCAACCGCTGGGGTGCCGCCAAGGACGTCACCCTCTCTCTGGACGCCAAAAGTCAGGCGGGCATCGACTGCCCGTACATTGAGCTCCTGACCAATAACGTCAACTACGGCAATGTGGGCACCTACGCCAGCATCGACTACGGCAAGACGAAGGAGGGCACGTTCGTCACCGGCGTGGACGCCGACAAGTCCCTGTTGGTGAAGATCGCCGACGACTGTCCCAACGACTACATCATCGCCCTGAACATCACCGTCACCGCGAAAAACGATCTGGACGCGGACGATACAAAGGTCTATTCCAGCGGTGCCAAGACCACCATCAACGTCCGCCGGGGCACCATCCTGCCCAGCATCATCACTGAGGACATGACCCTCACCAAGGATCACTACTACATCCTGCCCAACGCCACCCTCATTCAGGAGGGCGTCACCGTCACCGTGGAGCCGGGCACCCAGCTCCAGTTCTGGACGGACGATCCCCACGACGCCTATGCCGACACCGCCATCACCTATCTCAAGGTGGACGGCACCCTGCTCTGCCAGGGCACCGAGGACGAGCATATCCGCATGTTCCCCAGCGAGCTGATGTCCCAGTACCGTGTGCAGCTCTATGAGGGCAGCAAGGGCACCATCAAGCTGTATTACACCGATGTGGTGAACCCGTATCTGTCTGATAACAATGGCAATTATGGCATCACCTACGCCGAAAACTGTGAATTCAGCCAGAACTACCGGGCATACCCGATCTATTACCGCTCTCTCGGCAGCGGCGTGGTGAATTCGAGCTACAATCCTGGATTCATATCCGCCGATACGCTGAAGAACTGCGCTTTCTATAAGTTGGGCGGCGCAGGGTCTTATTACGCGTTTTCTGTCGCCGCACCCTGCGATGGCTGTATCTTTGTGGACAGCGCGGTCAAGCTGAACGAGAGGTACGAATACACCAATTGTGTGTTCTATGGCAACAACAACTATCTGGGCGAGAGCAGCGGCTATGTCAGCAGCTATACAGCCTATGGCATTGAAAAGCTGTTTATCCAGAGAGTGATTACTGACCCGGCCACCGGGACATCCTATGCGGCGGTTGACTGCGGAAGCAGCAAGGTGGCGGCTCGCTTGGCGGAGTATATGAACGGTCAGCTTTGCCGCGCGGAGACAGAGGAAGAAATGGCATTTCTGCGGGAAAACATGTCGAATAGTATTGTTGTGCGTGAAGATTATATGGAGTTCCTTGGCTATGATAGCGGCACATACCGTCAGGTTATCTTGCTGGAATTCCCCGATACCACTGTCACCGACATCACCCTGCCAGAATCCGAGATCACTTTGGACACCGGCATGACAAAGCAGCTGCTGCCGGAGGTGGCTCCCGTGAAAACGGCGCTGGTGGCCGACCTGCGCTATACCTCGCTGGATGAGAGCGTGGTCACCGTCAGCGATACCGGCCTCATTACCCCCGTGGCCGCCGGCGGCACCCTGGTGCGCGTCAGCAATGCCGACGGCTCCGTGTACAGGGACGTGGCCGTCCATGTGGCCGACTGTGTGCCGCTGGAGAGCCTGACCCTCAACGAGGACGCCCTCCGCCTGCCCGTGGGCACCTCCGAAAAGCTGACCCCCGTGCTCGCCCCCGCGGACACCACCCGCACCGGCGTGGTCTATGAGACGTCTGATGCTTCCGTGGCCACCGTGGATAGGGACGGCACCGTACATGCCGTCAGCGTGGGTACCGCCGTTATCACCGCCCGCCCCGCCATGGGCGAGGACTTCGCCGCGTCCGTCACCGTCACCGTGGTGCAGCCGGCGGAGAGCATTGCCTTTGAGGAGAGCTTCTATGTCACCACCCTGGAGCAGACAGACGACGACCTGAAGCTGACCATCACCCCGGCTTCCGCCACCCAGCGGGACATCGTGTGGGAGTCCTCCAACCCGGACGTCTGCGAGATGGGTGCCGACGGCCAGCTCATCAAGCACAAGAACGGTACGACCACCCTCCGCACCACCCTTGTGGGCACCGGTCTGTCCGCCGAGCTGGTGGTTTGCATCTCCGACGAGGCTCCATCCGCTCGGGTAGAGGATATCCAGAGGTCTGGCGGCGTGTATTACGCCCGGCTTAGCGACGGCACCCTCTGGTGTTGGGGCAGCAGCTACATGACCCCCCAGAAGCTGAATTTTGCCGATGTGGACGATTTTGCAGTAGATGGCTCGGACTACATATATATTCTCTCCGGCGGCACGCTCCAATGGTACATGATAAACGGCACCGTGTATTCCAACAGCTTCAACTACGGCAAGCCCATGACCGGTGTGAAGAAAGTGACCGGCTATGGTAGCTACACCCATTACGCCCTGAAGCAGGACGGCTCCGTCTGGGCGTGGGGCGACAATGGCTATGGACAGCTGGGTGACAGCTCTACCACCTATCGCAGTCAGGCGGTGCAGGTGGACATCTCCGAAAAGGTCGTGGATGTGCTCGGTCGGAATAATTATGCCGTGTTCCTGACCGAGAGCGGCAACCTGTACGGCGCAGGAGAGACCTTCGGCAGCACGCCGGTGCAGCTTACCGCCGGTGTCAGCGCCATCACGGAGGATTACGGCAGTGTAAGTCACTTCACCGCCCAGAAGGGACAGACCCTGCACCGCTATCTCCGAAGCAGCGTGCAGCGTACCGTCCCTGTTCAGGGCAGCGGCCAAGTGGCCGGTATCTACAACGATTTCTACATTCAGAATGGCATTGTGTTTGGTAAAACGACCGATAGCAGAGGAAACGACGATGGCCAGCTGGGTGTGGGCGATACGGCGACCCACAATGACTATGTCCAGATGCGGAAAATCACCGGCGCACAACAGGTGTGGAACTTCTCGGATACCACCTTCGTCCAGACCACCGACGGCTTCTACGGCACTGGCTACAACGAACGCCGTGCGCTGGCTGACCTGACCACGGAAAACAGCGCCGTGCCCGTGCGCATCTTCTTCGGCCTGCAGGCCAACGAGGAACCCTTCCACCTTGAGCAGACCAACATCACCGATGGCGTTCTCACCGACAGCGACCTCGTGCTGGATTTCAGCGAGTCGCTCCTCAAGGGCGATAACTTCGGTACCATTGCCCTCAAGGATGGAAACGGCGAGCTTGTCTCCCTCCGCCGCACCCTCCATCTGGATAAGCTGACCCTCACCCCCGTCTCCGGCTTCACCGACGGCATGTCCTATACCCTGACTCTCCCCGCCGGTGCCCTCCAGACCAAGTTCGGTGCCGCCAGCGAGACAGTGGAGCTTACCTTCACCTACCGGACCCCCGCCCCGGTGGAGGAGGACAGTCTCACCCTCGGTAAGACCGTCCTCACCGGCGTCCTTCCCCCGGAAAGTGGTACAAAAGTTGATTTAGGTGAAATTAAAGAGGCTTTTAAACTTGAATTCAAGTGCGTTTCTAACCCCGATGCAAGTATCACCTGGACAGTGGCGGATAACGCGGTCGCGATGGTAGAAAATGGCAATTTAATCGCCCTTTCCACCGGCTGCACCACCGTCACCGCCGCCCTCGACGGCACCGATCTTGCGGCCACTGCCCTGCTCTACATCAGCGAGGACGATTCTGTGACCGCAACAAAATCCGTACAAAATGGCGCGGAAAGCACTGTTTTGTTCAGTAATGGCGCACTTTTCACCCTGCATGCTGACGGCACGACCCAGCAGCTCTTCACCGATGCTGTGGACTTCCACTGGGACGGCGGCGCCCTCTGGGTCAAGACAGCCAGCGCCCTCTACCGCGACGGCGAGCTAACAGAGGATTTGCCAATTTCTGTCAAATATACCAATTTGCTCTCCCGCACCTCCGACACGGTTTTAGTCGGCTCCCAGACCCTGATCCTGACCGCCGACAAGACCCTCTGCCAGGGCGAAAACCTCAGTAATATAGCCATTTCCGGCGGTTCGGCGAGCGCTGCCACCTCCGGCAATCAGCTGCTCATCACCCCCTCCGACCCCCTCGTTTCCGGCACCTCCTACACCGTAACGATCCCCGCAAATTCCGTTTCCACCTACTTCGGCGCGCCCAACGAGGAGATCACTTTTACCTTTATTTATCTGGATACCCTGGCCGCTGACGCCGGTGACGGCAAGACCGTTCTGGCAAGCGGCGCCGTGTCCGACAACGAGGCCGCAGCCGCCCGTGCGTGGACGTCCGAGCGCCTGACCGCAGGCTGGAAAGCCTTCTGCGACGAGGGTTACGACACTTTGTTCTACGGCAACGCCATCCTCAACCGCTTCACGGAAAACAACGTGGAGAAGTGGCTGCGCATCACCGCGCCCAGCGCCAGCAGCTACGTCCGCTACGGCATCGGCGGCAACTACTGGGGCACCGAGGGGCTCAGCGAAAAGACCAAAAAGGAGGCCATCAACAAGCAGATACTGGACTTCGACGACTATCAGTCCATGGCCGACCTGAACGAGGGCACCATTCTGGAGACGATCCCCGAGACGGTGTGGCCGGTGGTGCGCTCCGTGTCCCTGCGGGACGCCAACGGCGAGGCGATCACCACCGTGGGTGCAGGCAAGACCACGTTCACCGTGACCTTTAACCGGGATATGGACACCGAAATGCCCTTGCAGGTGCGCTTTGGCAGCAGCTATCCCTACGCCGACTTCGAGGTGGCCGGGCAGTGGCTGGACAGCCGGACGTGGGAGGGCTCCACCACCATGACTTCCTTGATCGCCAACGGCATCCAGTACTGGTCCATCGCCAACGGACGCTCCGCCGAGGGGCACCTGAAGCTCTACAAGGACTGGGGACGCTTCAGCTTCAACATCGACACCTCCTCCGCGCTGGCTATGACCATGCAGGCCGAGGCCGCCGATGACGGCGTGATCCTCACTTGGGCGCAGGACGACTTCGACACGTTGGCGGGCTACAACGTCTACCGCTGCGACAGGGAGGACGGCCAGTACGCCAAGCTGAATACCTCCGTCATCCCGGTGGATGTCAAGACGTTCACCGACACCAATGTGACCCCCGGCCAGATGTACTACTACAACTTCACCGTGGTCAAGACGGATCTGAGTGAGTCCAAGCCCTCCGGCAAGATCTCTGTCCGCGCCAAGGACACCATGGCACCCAACATCTATCACGACGGCGTGTACAGCGCCTTTACCGGCAGCAAGTTGATCATCAGCGCCACTGCCAACGACAACCTGCAGATCGACAAGGTGGAGCTGTTCTACCGCGTCACCGGCACGGAGAGCTGGAGAGCGGTGACTATGACCGCCGTCAACGACCGCTATTCCGCCGTGATCCCGTCCTCTGAAGTGACCACCGCCGGACTGGAGTACTACATCCGCGCCTTCGATGGCGTGAACTACGCCTATAAGGGAACGGCGGAGCAGCCCTATGCCATCGCGGTCAGCGAGGCCGTGGATCGCAGTGCGCTGGGCGACGTCAACGGCGATGGCCAGATCAACGTGCTGGATGCGCTGATGGTGCTGCAGGCCATCAACGACCGGCTGAATCTGGACGCGGAGCAGTTCGCCCGCGCCGACCTGAACGGAAATAAGACGCTGGAGGCTGTGGAGGTACTGACCATTTTGCAGTACGCCAACGGCATTATCGGCTCCTTGACGCTGTAAGGGGGCTGTTCCATGAAAGCAAAACGCGCATCCCGGCGCGCAGCGGCACTTTTGTGTGCCGCTGCGCTGCTGGTGAATCTGATCTCCACCGCGTGGGCGGCCAGCGCCTTCCTGCGGGTGGGCAGCGTGTCCGCCGCACCCGGCGAGACGCGCTCCGTGTATGTCAGCGGCTCCAATCTGGAGGCGCTGGCAGGCGTGCAGGGCATTGTCTCTTATGACGACACGGCGCTGGAGCTGACCGGCGCGGCGATGGTGGGAGCTTTTTCCGCCCTGGGGACGGTGAACACAGAGACGGCCGGACGGGTGTCCTTCAACGGCGCCTGTCTGGACGGCATATCCGGTTCCCAGAGCATCCTGCGGCTGGACTTCCGCGTGCGGCCGGACGCCGCGCCCGGCGATTATCTGCTGGATACCCTGATCGAAAACGCCTACAACACCGGGCTGGTCGCCGTGCCGCTGAGCGGCGCGTCCGGCGTGTTCACGGTGACGGAGCCGCAGTCCACCACCAAGACGCTGTATTTTTACAGCGGCAGCAGCGTGTCCACGCTGCACAAGGGCGAGCAGGTGAGCATCACCGCCTGCACCTATGGCAGCCAGGGGCTGGCTGCCGGTAAGCTGGAATTCCGCTATGACGCCGCGCTGTTCACCTGCGTGGCGGCGGAGCCGCTGGCAGCACTGTCCGGGGCGGTGAAGTCGCTGGACGCCAGCCGGGCGGGGTATGTGTCCGCCGCCTTTGCGTCTGAGGAGGAGATACCCGGCGGCGAGCTGCTGCGGCTGACGCTGGAGGCGGCGGCCGATGTGGACGCGGATACCTCCGTGACCTTCGCGGCCTCCGAGCTGTACGACACGGCGCTGGCTGCCATGAACGGCGTCGGCTTCACTCAGGCGCTGACCCTGCGAAAGACAGAGGTAACGCCGGAGACGCCCGCCCTGCGGGTGACCATGCCTGCCGCTGCCCGTACCGGCGAAACGATCACCGCTGTGGTGACTCTGGACAGCGACAGCGGTCTGGCAGCCGCTGATTTCTGCATTTCCTACGATACGGCGCTGCTGACATGCACCGGCGTGGAAAAGAGCGCGGGCATGGAGAGTGTGGACGGCGTGTGTATCGTGACGAATCCCAAGATTGACAGCGGTCAGGTGAAATTTACCTTTATCTGTGAGAAGGGTTTTGCGGATGAAGCGGTGCTTCTGACCATGACGTTCCAACCGAAGAAGGAGGGAGCTGTCACCCTGACGCCCACCATTGCTACATCGGCTGTCGGTGCTGACCGCCAGCCCATCGCGCTGGATATGTGCGCTGCGTCCTGCGAGGTGAAGGATCCCTTCTTCGAGGTGACGTTCCGGGATGAGGACGGCACCGTTCTCTCGCGGCAGTCGGTTCGCTATCGTGCTGCGGCTGTGCCGCCGGACGCGGTAAAAGCGCCGGACGAGGCGCATCACTATGAACTGGCCGGGTGGGGCGGCGACTATTCCAGCATCACCGCCGACGCGGAGTTCACCGCGCGGTACACAGCCATCCCTCATACCGAGGTCGTGGACAAGGCTGTGGAGCCGACGTGTACCGAGACGGGGCTGACCGAGGGCAAACACTGCTCGGTGTGTAGTGCGGTGTTGGTGGAGCAGGAAATCGTTCCGGCCAAGGGACATACCGAGGTCGTGGACAAGGCTGTGGCACCGACGTGTACTAAGACGGGGCTGACCGAAGGGAAGCACTGCTCGGTTTGTGGCGAAGTGCTGGTGGAACAGGAGGTCGTTAAGGCCAAGGGGCATACCGAGGTTGTGGACAAGGCTGTAGCACCGACGTGTACTAAGACGGGGCTGACCGAGGGGAAGCACTGCTCGGTTTGTAGTGCGGTGCTGGTGAAGCAGGAAGTCGTCAAAGCTAACGGGCATACCGAGGTTGTGGACGCGGCTGTGGAGCCTACGTGCACCAAGACGGGACTGACCGAAGGGAAGCATTGCTCGGTGTGTAGTGCGGTGTTGGTGAAGCAGGAGGTCGTTCCGGCTAAGGGACATACCGAGGTCATTGACAAGGCCGTGGAGCCGACGTGTACCGAGACGGGACTGACCGAAGGGAAGCACTGCTCGGTGTGCAACAAGGTGTTGGTGAAGCAGAAAGTTGTTCCGGCCAAGGGGCATACTGAGGTTGTGGACAAGGCTGTGGAGCCGACTTGCACTAAGACGGGGCTGACCGAAGGGAAGCACTGCTCGGTTTGCAATGCAGTGCTGGTGGAGCAGAAAGTCGTTCCGGCCAAGGGACATACCGAGGCCATTGACAAGGCCGTGGAGCCGACGTGTACCGAGACGGGGCTGACGGAAGGAAAGCACTGCTCGGTTTGTGGCGAAGTGCTGGTGGAGCAGGAGGTCGTTAAGGCCAAGGGGCATACCGAGGTCGTGGATAAGGCCGTGGAGCCGACGTGTACTAAGACGGGGCTGACGGAAGGCAAGCACTGCTCCGTATGTAGTGCGGTGTTGGTGGAGCAGGAAATCGTTCCGGCCAAGGGACATACCGAGGTTGTGGACAAGGCTGTGGAGCCTACCTGTACCAAGACGGGACTGACCGAGGGCAAACACTGCTCGGTTTGTAGTGCGGTGCTGGTGGAGCAGGAAATTGTTCCGGCCAAGGGGCACAGATGGGACGGCGGCAAAATCACCGCCGCGCCGACCTGCACAGGAACCGGCGTGAAAACGTATACTTGTACTGAGTGCGACGCGACCAAGACGGAGACGGTCAGCGCCACGGGGCACACCGCTGTGGCGGTGGCGAAGGTGGAGCCGACCTGCACCCAGCCCGGACGCGCGGCAGGGACAAAATGCAGCGTCTGCGGTGAGGTTCTCTCCGGGCTGACGGAGATCAAGGCGACTGGGCATACCGAGGTCGTGGACAAGGCCGTGGAGCCGACGTGTACCGAGACGGGGCTGACCGAAGGGAAGCATTGCTCGGTTTGCAATGCAGTGCTGGTGGAGCAGGAAATCGTTCCGGCCAAGGGGCATACCGAGGTCGTGGATAAGGCCGTGGAGCCTACCTGTACCAAGGCGGGGCTGACCGAAGGAAAGCACTGCTCGGTTTGTAATGCGGTGCTGGTGGAGCAGGAGGTTGTTCCGGAGCTGGGATTCACCGTTTCCGGGTCTGTTGACGGTGCCACGGACAATGCCATGGTCACGCTGCTGAAGGATGGCGTCGTGGCGGCACGGGGTGACGTGCGGGCGGACGGCGGTTTCCTGCTGTCCGGGCTGCGGATCGGCGCGGGGACGTATACGCTGCGGGTGGACGGCGGCGGTTGCGTGGCGTGGGAAATGCCCGTTGCCCTGTCCGATGACAGCGGCAGCGCCAATGTCGCCTGTTTGCTGCTGCGCATTGGCGATGTCAACGGCGACGGCACCGGCGCGGAGGACGCGCTGCAATGCACGCTGGATCTGCAGACGCTGTACGACTATCTTGCGCTGCGGCAGGTGCCCGGTTCGTTCTGCGACAGCGCTGATGCGGCGCGGAATGAGCTGCTGGTACGGTATTTCCTGCGGCTGGCCGATGTCAACGAGGACGGGCAGGTGGACATTCTGGACTATCAGCGGCTGTATTTGCTGGCGAGGAATGGCTGATGAACATACGCAAATGCAAAAGGCGGCGCCCTGTGGGGCGCCGCCTTTGTATGTGATAGGGTTTTGTTTTTGGGGTGCAGGGAGGGACGTCGAGGACGCCGTCCCCTACGAGGCAGGACGGCGGGGACGCCGGTTCCTGCGCGTTACAGGTGCTTTTCGGGGGTCTGCATGTCGCGGGCGATCTGCTTGGCGTAGCGGTCCTCTTCGCTGAACACG
>OLXV01000964.1_pt1 | contig 14953 bp, 10 predicted proteins | sample 1673481 | NCBI WGS metagenome assembly OLXV01 (sample SAMEA103958113, study PRJEB25191) | human gut metagenome
TTGGCCACTTTCCTTTAGAAAATCCACAGTTGTAGCTAGCATCCGAGTCCGGGGCGGGCAGCCCTTTCTGCGTGGATTTTACGGCCCCTACGTTACGAGCCATGCACCCAATTCATAAATGTGTCGCAAAGGACGCTCCACATTTATTTCATTGACGGCTGTCGCCATATATAGTCAAAAACAAAAACAGCGACTTGTGAGCAAGCTCCCAGATCGCTGTTTCCGTTTTGACTATGCATGGCTCGTAACTTTCAATTTATCGTCATTATTAAACGAAAGAACTACATTATTTATCCAATGATCATAACGCAGATCCCATTCAGATACTATCCGTTTTCTTTTGCAAAATATTCCTTTGTCATCTTCACTACAACGCCGGACAGCAGGAACACGGCGATCAGGTTGGGAATGACCATGAGTCCGTTGAAAGTCTCGGCGATGCTCCACATCAGTCCGAGGTTCATGGTAGCGCCTACGATAGCTGTAAGGGAATACAGCACCATGAAAGGCATGTTGGAACGGGAACCAAAGAGGAATTCGATACATCTGGTACCGTACAGTCCCCAGCCGATGATGGTGGAGAAAGCGAAACAGCACATGGCCACGGCGGTGAAAATGGATACCCAGCTGCCATAGACAGCGGTGAATCCGCTGATGGTCAGTTCCGCACCGGCAGCTTCACCGTAATTTACGGGCACACCGCTGCACAGAATGACCAGCGCTGTCATGGTACAGATGATGATGGTGTCCACGAATACCTCAAAGATACCGAAGAAGCCCTGCTTTACCGGCTTCTTCGTATCGGCACAGGCGTGGGCGATGGATCCGGTACCAAGACCGGCTTCGTTGGAGAAGATGCCGCGGGATACGCCCTTTTTCATACTCATGAAGAAGCTTCCGACCACACCGCCGGTGACAGAGGCGGGATTGAAAGCACCTTCTATAATAGAAGCAAATACAGCAGGTACAGACTTAATATGGAAAAAGATCACACCCAGTGCCAACACGATATACATGATCGCCATGAAAGGTACCAGCTTAGAAGTAACATTGCCGATCCGCTTGATACCGCCGATCAGGATCAGGGCAATGATGATCGCCAGAGCCACGCCGATGATCAAGTTGACAAGCTTCACAGCATCTGCAGGCAGTACGTTAAAGCTGCTCAGAGCAGAATCAATGGCGGTAGTGATCGTATTGACCTGTGTGGCATTACCGGTACCAAACACAGCCAGCACACCGAAAGCGGCGAACAAATACGCCAGAAAGTGCCATTTTTTATCCAGTCCGTTCTTAATATAATACATAGGGCCGCCTACCAGATCTCCCTGTGCATTGGTCTCGCGGAAGTGTACAGCAAGCGTTACCTCGGCGAACTTGGTGCACATGCCGAGCAGCGCAGATACCCACATCCAGAATACCGCACCGGGACCGCCAATGGCGATAGCACCTGCCACACCTGCCACATTACCGGTACCAACGGTAGCTGCGAGAGCGGTACATACCGCCTGGAAAGGTGTCAGGGCTCCATCGGAGGCTTCTTTTTTCTTCATCATACGTCCCAGTGTCACCTTCATGGAGTAGGGGAATTTGCGGATCTGAAGAAAACGCGTCCGGATACTTAAATACAGACCGACGCCGATGATACAGATCATGGCGGGGACACCCCAGATGAAATTGTTGACAACACTGTTGACTGCTTCAATTGTGGATAACATAGACGAAATCTCCTATCATTTGTGGATATAAGACAAATACTTTTATAGATTAACATATTTTCACATATGCTGCCACTAAAATCTTGATTTCCGGGCAGTGTATCATGGAATCTGTTTTTTCCCAGAAGAGATAAATACTTGTTGCATGGAAGAAAATTCACAATTATTATAATAGAAAAGGGATAAATAAGGAGGAGCAAAATGGAAGCAGATATCAGATGGCTGGACGATCCACAGGTGTTCCGGGTCGGTCAACTGCCAGCCCACAGTGATCATCCGATCTATCAGGATGCGGAAGAAGCGGCAGAGGGCAGGAGTTCCCTGGTACAGTCTCTGGACGGGACCTGGGAGTTCGCCTATTCGGTGAACGCGAAAAGCCGGCCGGTGGATTTTTACCGGGAAAATGCCGACAGTGTACAGTTCGATACGATCTGTGTGCCGGGACATATTGAACTGGCAGGTTATGACCAAATTCATTATATCAATAATATGTATCCTTGGGAGGGGAAAATCTACCGCCGTCCGGCGTATACGTTGGGGAAAGGTCTGGCAGAAGGTGCTTTCAGCGAAGCAGAGTATAATCCTGTAGGAAGCTATCGCAAGCGTTTTCACCTGGCGGAAGGTCTGCGGGGGAAAAGGGTGATCATCTGTTTCGAAGGTGTGGAACAGGCGATGTATGTCTGGCTGAACGGGCATTTCGTGGGATATGCAGAGGACAGCTTTACCCCCTCCGAATTCGATCTGACACCCTATATTAAGGAAAAGGACAATCTGCTGGCAGTGGAAGTACATAAGCGCAGTACGGCTGCTTTTCTGGAGGATCAGGATTTCTTCCGCTTTTTCGGAATCTTCCGGAGTGTGGAATTATATGCCAAGCCGCAGTGGCATGTGGAAGACCTTTGGGCGAAGCCTTATTTTTCCGTAGAGGATGGAAAAGGCATGTTAGATGCAGCAATCAAAATATCTGCTGAGGATGAAGGACAGCGTCCGGGCAAAATGCGTGTATGCCTGTCGGATGCCAACGGGAAATGCCTGTTGGAGCAGACACAGATTTTGCAGTCACAGGTGGAACAGACGTTGCACCTTCGGGAAACATTGGCAGAAAAAGTAATCCCCTGGAGCCATGAGAATCCGTACTTATATCAGCTGGAGATCACTCTGACAGACAGTGAGGGGGAAATGACGGAAGTGGTGCCGTACAAAATAGGCTTCCGTGATTTCTCGCTGGATCCGCAGGATAAGGTAATGAAGCTGAATGACGAGCGTCTGGTGATCTGTGGTGTGAACCGTCATGAGTGGAATGCGGCATCCGGCAGATGTATTTCAATGGAAGACATGAAATGGGATATTGCCTGCTTCAAACGCAACAATATCAATGCGGTCAGAACCTGTCATTATCCGGACCGCAAGGAATGGTACGGACTGTGCGATGAAGCCGGAATCTATGTGATGGCGGAGACGAATCTGGAAAGCCACGGCTCCTGGCAGAAGATGGGTGACACAGAGCCCTCCTGGAATGTACCGGGTTCTGTGCCGGAGTGGAAGGAAGCGGTAGTGGACCGCGCCAGAACGAATTTTGAATGTTATAAGAACCATCCGTCAATCCTGTTCTGGTCCCTGGGAAATGAATCCTATGCCGAGGATGATATCGCTGCGATGCAGCAGTTCTTCAAGGAAAACGATGACTTGCGTCTGGTGCACTATGAGGGTGTTTTCCATAACAGGGCATATGAGGATGTGATTTCCGACATGGAGAGCCGGATGTATGCCTATCCGCAGGAGATTATAGATTATCTGGAAAACGATCCGAAAAAGCCGTATCTGTTGTGCGAATATATGCATGATATGGGCAATTCCCTGGGTGGAATGAATTCCTATATGGACCTGTTAGACCGTTTTGAGATGTACCAGGGTGGCTTTATCTGGGACTATATCGACCAGGCACTGTGGGTAAAGGACGAAGTGACGGGACGCAGAGTACTGCGCTACGGAGGAGATTTTGATGACAGACCCAGTGATTATGAATTCTCAGGGAATGGAATCTTATTCGCAGACCGTAGTGAAAAACCGGCAATGCAGGAGGTGAGATATTATTATGGCACTCAGAATCGTAATCGGTGATGTGACTATAGGTATACAGGGACAGGATTTTTCCTATATTTTCTCTGTGGGATGCGGAGGCATGGAGTCTTTATATAAGGATGGCAAAGAGTGGCTGTACAGGACTCCCCGACCGGCTTTCTGGCGCGCGGTCACGGATAATGACAGAGGGTGTGGATTCGCATTCCGCAGTGCGGTATGGTCCGCGGCGGATCGTTTTGTACGCTGCAGCCGGGTAGAGGCCCGGATGGATGGAGAGGAGATTGCCATCCCGCTGGCACCGGCGAATAATAAATACACCGGAAAAGAGACCTGTGACAGATTCGAGATGATCTATACGTATGATACGCCGACAGTTCCGGCCACGGAGGTGACAGTGACTTATACGGTGGAAACGGATGGCAGAATCCATGTGCAGGCAGAGTATCGCGGACAACAGGGTCTGCCGGAGCTTCCGGTATTCGGAATGAGGTTCCTGATGCCTACCGCAGCGGAGGGGTATACCTATGAAGGACTGTCCGGAGAGACCTATCCGGACCGTATGGCAGGAGGAATCCCCGGTGTGTATGAAGTACAGGGCCTGCCGGTGACACCTTATATGGTGCCTCAGGACTGTGGGATGCATATGCAGACCAAATGGCTGGAGATCGTTAGGAAGACTTCCCTGGATAATACAGACCGTGGAGGAAGAAGCAGCCGTTTGAAAATAACTGCGGAAGAGGGAAAAGACTTCGCATTTTCTTGTCTGCCCTATACGGCGCAGGAACTGGAAAATGCAATGCACCACGAGGAACTCCCTCCTGCCCGCAGGACGGTGGTATCCATCTTGGGAGCAGTGAGAGGCGTGGGAGGTATCAACAGCTGGGGTGCTGATGTGGAAGACATTTATCATATCAGCGGAGAGCAGGATATTTCTTACGGATTCTGGATCGAGTGAAATACTTCCCCGATCGGTCCCTGAATCAGGAGATCCGCATTTTTGTCTCTGGGGGTCGCACTTTTGTTGATGACCACCAGCTTATCACCCTGAAAATAATCAATTAACCCGGCTGCGGGATAGACAGCCAGAGAAGTGCCGCCGATGATCAGGACATCTGCTTCGTGGATGTATCTGACGGCGGCATTTATCGTCTTTTCATCCAGTCCTTCCTCGTACAGGACCACATCCGGTTTAATGGTGCCACCGCATTTCTCACAGTGCGGTATGCCGGTGCTGTTTAAGATAGCATTCAGACCGTAGAATTGATGACATTTTTCACAGTAATTGCGAAGTACCGAGCCGTGAAGCTCCAGGACAGTCTTACTTCCGGCGGCCTGATGCAGTCCATCGATATTCTGTGTTATTACAGCACGTACTTTTCCGGCACGTTCCAGCTCTGCCAGTTTTTTATGGGCGGCGTTCGGCTGAGCTTTTGGGAAGAGCATCTTATTCCGGTAAAAACGGAAAAATTCTTCCGGATGGGAACGGTAAAAGCTGTGACTCAATATGGTCTCCGGAGGATAGTCGTATTGCTGATGGTACAGACCGTCCACGCTGCGGAAGTCCGGAATCCCACTTTCGGTGGAGACACCGGCACCGCCGAAAAATACAATGTTATCGTAGGTATCAATGATCTTTTGCAATTCCTGAATCTGTTCCTTCAAATTTTCCATAAGTTATTCCTCCTTCGTAAATTGTACCAATCGCCAGATATTTAAACAGCTGCAGCAGAATATAGACACCGCAGGAATAAAAGCTGTTGATGAATTTATGCATATCGTCGGTAAACCATCCGGTAAACAGACCGCAGCCAAAACGCAGTAAAACAGCACTAAGCAAGATCCCGCAGCTTAGGATCCACAGTTCCAGATCGGTTCGGTCTCCATGAAAGAGTCCGTGGATCACGCGGACAGTCAGCACAAGGAGAGCAAGAAGAGCCAGAAAAAATACGGGCTTTCCAAACAGCTGATAGATGGCATTCATTTTGTTCAGAAGAGACACCATACCGGAACTATAGACTTCATTGAAATCATATAAGGTCTCGTCGGCAATGGAATCATAATCTGCCGCCTGGAACTGTGACAGTGTAGGATACACTGCCAGGCAGGAGGTAAATGCCTCCATCCGGCGGATATCCGACAGACGCCCGGTGCTTTTGGCAGAGCTGCTTAGAGCACAGTCCGTATAACCGGCGATCTTCCATATATTTTGCAGAGTATCAGACAGGATACGCGGAATTTCCGAAGGTAATATTCCTCTGGATTGGGAGGAAAAATAGAGCGCACCGTCCTGCCTTTTTGTTAAATCACCCCGCTCTACTGCCGCATGGAGCTCAGAGAGAACGCTGCCGTAAAAGGTCTGCGCACTGACGGCATCCGGGGAATAGCCGGAGTCCTGTACCGCATCCCGTAACACCCAGCTGAAGTGGTCACCGGGGATCTCTCCGTTACTCGTAGACCAGTCTTCCGCATAGGAATCTAATAGCGGCTGGAGCTGTTGCAGGGTCGGACTGACGGCCTCCGCTCTGGCAATCGTCTCCCTGGAGATCCAGATGTCGGAGCCTGCTTCCGTATTGCCCTGCAGATGATAGAACAGGGACATCAGTTCAGCAAAATTTCCCTCCGTGCGGTCGTTGGTCAGGAATACACCGTAGTGGACCTGATTGATGGCGGAAATCGTTATATTGCCGCCAAACAGAAGCAATATCGGCAGCAAAAGTATGAAGCATTGGAGCAAAAGCTGCCGTCCTGTCCGCTTTTTATGCAGTGCCAGTATCCCATAGCCTACATTCCATACTGTCATGACAGCGATAAACGGCAGGATCCAGACGGAATCCTCTCGGATCTGCCAGAAAAAGGCAAGAGCCATGCCGGTCAGAACTGCCCAGGGAAGCTGCTTTTTCAAAGGAAGCTCCTTGCGCAGGGTAAGACCGATCATGCCGGAAAATACAACCAGCACCATTCCGGGAACAATAGCCATACGGTACAGGCGCTGTGTCACCAACTGCGTCAGACTGATGGGAGAAAATAACAGAAGCAGATACAGGAGCGTCTGTCCATAGGGATTCTTCCATCTGACGGATAATGCGCGGACGAACAGCCAGGCACCCACAGCCTGCAGTAGAGCCAGCAGCACGGAATATGGCAGACATAATTTTTTCGCAAGAACCAGAAACATCGGATATCCGATCCCTTTGGCGAGAGCATAGGCGTCGTAGCTACCCAGCCATACGCCACTTAACAGATCGTAGGCATTCTCGAACAGCATCCGGTCGTCATAGCGCTGGTCGGCGAGGATCATATAAGGGATCCGTAATCCGGCAAGTATCCGGAGGGCAGTAAAAAACAAAATTATGATAGGAAGACATTTTGTAAAATTTGTTTTTGGTGTCGGTCTGCACATAAGAATCCTTCTTCTCTAAAGTATTATACTAATCAATTACATCACATTTTTCCGCAAGGTACAAGTCAGCCGATGCCGGTAAAAGAAAAATTTTTAAAAAATTAAGAAAACCCTAAACTATGTGGTATTGAGCCAGGTGCTGCAGATATGCTACAATAAGCCATAGGGAAAGATTGGAGGATGTATGAAGAGGGACCGCTTGATTCCGGTGGAAAAAAGTAAAAAAGTGATCTATCTGGATCCCAGAGGCAGAGGCGTGGATCAGAAGCACTACGGAGCAATGGCACTGTATGTTCTGGCGGTGCTGTGTGCGCTGTATTGTGTGGGAATCGGGTTGTTTGTCGGCTTTGGCAGTTATTTTTTCCTGATCTGGGGCGCGATCGCTGCGTTTTGTGCTGCATGGGGCTGGATACTGACTCATAAATCCGTGCAGGAGAGAATCCCGCGCTGGATCCGGATGACGTTCTGCGGGCTGGTGGCAGCAGGAATACTGCTGCTCCTTATATTAGAAGGAATGATCTTCGGGCAGTTTGGCGCGAAAGCAGAGGCGGGAGCGGACTACGTCATCATACTGGGAGCTCAGTGGAAGACTACCGGCCCCAGCTATGTACTGCAGAAACGTCTGGATAAAGCCATAGAATACCTGAATGCCAATCCGGAGACGAAAGTCATCGTGTCCGGTGGACAGGGTTATAACGAGCCTGTCAGCGAAGCGGAGGGTATGAAAGGATATCTTGCGGATGCAGGAATCGATCCGGAGAGGATACTTGCGGAGGATGCTTCCACGAATACGACACAGAATCTGATCTACAGCGGAGAACTGTTGAATAAATCGGAGGACAGTGTGGTCGTTGTCACCAATAATTTTCATATGTTCCGAGCTCTTGCCATTGCGAAGAAGCAGGGATATCTGCATGTGGAGGGACTGTCAGCCGGAACTTATCCTCTTACAGTACCGAATAATCTGCTGAGAGAAGCTTTTGGAATCGTGAAGGATTTTATGGCGAACAACTTATAGGATACCAGGGTCAAAAGGTCTAAGCCCACATGAGCTTGCTCATAAGTGGGTGAAAGACCTTGGGTAGGATTTTGGGAGTGCACAGCACGAAATAATGGCAGGAAGGAAACAGGGATCGATATGCAGAAAAAAGAACGTATGGCAAATCTGGAAGTACTGCGCTGTGTGGCAATGATGATGGTCGTGGTGCTGCACTATCTGGGCAAGGGAGGACTGTTGCCGGATCTGACAGCGCCTTTATCAGTGCAGGATATGGCAGCCTGGCTGTTGGAAGCATTCTGTATCGTAGCCGTGAATGTGTATATGATGATCAGTGGATACTTTTTATGCGAAAGCTCTTTTAAACTGAGCAGGCTGCTTACGTTGTGGCTGCAGCTGTGGCTGTATTCTGTGGGCATCGGTGTGCTGGCGGTGGTGACAGGGATCGTTCCCGCGGCGGAAGTGAGTACGCATTATTATCTGACATTATTGTTTCCGGTGACCATGGGGCATTACTGGTTCCTGACAGCGTATGTATTTTTATATATCCTGTTACCCTTCGTGGGAATCGGGCTCAGACGGATGACGAAGCAGCAGTTTCAGGTGACTCTGGTGCTGTTATTTGCTGCATTTTGTCTGATAAAATCCATTCTGCCCTTCCGGTTGGAGGAGGATGGCAAGGGCTATGACTGCATCTGGTATCTGTGCGTGTTTTGTGCAGCCGCTTATCTTCGCAGATTCGGAATTCCTTTTTTACAGAAAAAATCCCGGGCGCTGCTGCTGTATCTGATCGGCGTCATCGGAACTTTCGGAGAGGCAATGCTGCTGCATTTATTTTATCAGCGCACCGGCAGCCTGGAACTGATTCTGAAGATTCCTTATGAATATAATCATATATTCCCGTTCTTAGCTTCCGTTGGGCTGTTTTGCCTGTTCCTGGACAGTGATATCCGGGGGAAGATCGGCAGCGTGGCGGTGAAGATCGCACCCTATACGTTAGGGGTGTATCTGTTGCATGAGAACCTTGGGGTGCGTTATGCATGGCAGAAGTGGCTGGGCTCGGATCGCATAGACGGTGCCGTATCGTTGCTTTTATGGACTGTCATCGCAGTGATCGTGGTATTTGTATTGGGAATTCTGGTAGATGTTATCCGCAAAAATATCTGTGGTGGATTGCATAAGATATTCCTGCACATTCGTCCTTATCGTGTGCTTACGGAAAAAATCCAGGCAGTAGATAATATGTTCAAAAGAGAGGTATCATAGTGACAGATAACGTAAAAAATAAAATAGCGGGAACCGGCGGTCAGAGTCATAGGCGATTCTGGGAGTTCGTATTCGTGGCTGTTCTGGTACTGTATCCCCTGCGGCATATTGCCTGGGGGCTGGATCTGTGGGATACCGGCTACGGCTATGCGAATTTTGAATATATGGGAACCAGGCATATGGATCCCATGTGGTTGTTTTCCACTTATCTGACCACTGTCATCGGACATTGCCTTAGTCTGCTGCCCGGAGCGAAGACGCTGATCGGCATGAATTTTTACACGGGCTTAAGCATCAGTCTGCTGGCGGTTCTGGGCTATTATTTTTGTACAAAAGTGCTGAAGATACCAGCCGGGCTTGCCTTTTTGGGCGAATTTACAGCAGTAAGCTTCTGCTGGTGCCCTACGGGATCTTTTTATAATTATGTGACCTATATATTTTTCCTGATTTCCGTGATCTGTCTGTATCTGGGACTGTCCCGGGGAAAAGGAGGTTTACTGTTTGCCGCAGGGGTGGCACTGGGCTGTAACGTGCTGGCAAGGTTTTCCAATCTGCCGGAAGCAGCGATGATCGTAGGTGTGTGGGCATATGGAATCATCTGCTGGCTGGAAGAGCAAAAAAGCATTGCGCAGGATTGTGTTGACGTTGCGGGAAATGCGGAAACGGAAAATAAGGAAGCACGAAAAAAGGCAGCAGGCAGGAGGCTTCGTAAGAAGCTGTTGCAGGATACAGGTATGTGCCTGGCGGGGTATCTTACTGCACTGCTGGTATTATTCGGTTACATTCAGATCCGCTATGGCATGGATGAGTATGTAAGAGGCATTCAGAGGCTGTTTTCCATGACGGAGGTAGCAACGGATTATACCGCCGCATCCATGATCCTGGGGATGTTCGACTGGTATCTCCAGAATCTGTACTGGGAGCTTAGGATGTGCGTATTCCTGATCGTTGGAATGATAGCGGTGGGATTCTTGGAATTCGCCGCAGCTTGTGTAAGAGATTCTTATGCAGGGAAAGACACGATAAAAAAGGCGCTGCGGATCCTGGAATGGGCCGTAAGTGCGGTACTTGCTGTGATCATGGTATTCTGGCTGTACCGGCAGGGGTTCTGCGCTAGGGAATATACGAACTACGGCGCTATTATCTGGCCCGGTGTAACGTTTTTAACGCTGACGCTCCTGGTGACGCTGTGGCGGATATTCATGCCTTCCGCACCGGGGGAGGAAAAGCTGCTCAGCGGACTGATCTTCCTGATCGTACTGATCACTTCTCTTGGAAGTAACAATAAGCTTTATCCCAGCATGAATAATCTGTTCCTGGCATTACCTTATATGTATTGGCAGTTTTACCGGTTCTGCAAATATGCCGGAAGCTTCCGATGGAAGCGGATGACCATATCCCCGATTCCTGCAAAATGTCTCTTTGGTGGTTTTTTTCTGCTATTTTTTATCCAGGTGGGACTGTTTGGCAGAAGCTTTGTATTTGCCGAGGGTACCGGTGTGCAGGAGCTCAGTGCGCAGGTGACCAATAACGAGACTTTGAAGGGTGTGTGGATGAGTGAGGAACGCGCCGGATGGATGCAGGAGATCTCAGAGTATGTAAATACCGGAGGACTTGCGGGAAAGGATGTGCTGCTCTACGGTCAGATCCCGGCATTGTCCTATTATCTGCAGATGCCTGCGGCATTCAATCCCTGGCCGGATCTGGATTCCTATCAGATCGCACAGCTGGAAGAGGATATGCATAAGATGCAGGAACGGATGGATATGGATGCGACTTATCGTCCGGTGGTACTGTTAGAGAAAAAATATGCTGTGTATCTGGAAGCGGGAGAGAATGTTCTGGAAGCATTACAGCCCACGGAAAAAGAACGGAGTCTCATCGTGGATAATGCCAAACTTTTGTTGATCGGTGAGTTCATGGATGCATATGGATACGAGAAAACCTTTGAAAATGAGAAATTTGTGATTTTTGAATAAAAACAGAAAACAGATCCCCGGGAGATTTTCATCTTCCGGGGATTTTGAAGTTTGAATTCATTGTCTTATAACAGCTGTAAGCCGTTCTCCTTTGCAATCTCCATAACTTCATCGGACCACAGAGAACACTGTACTTCGCCGATATGAGCTTTTCTTAAGAAGAACATACAGATACGGGACTGGCCGATACCACCGCCGATGGTAAGAGGAAGCTCACCGTTAATGACTGCCTTGTGGTAAGGAAGTTCAGCACGCTCGGGGCAGCCTGCCTTCTGTAACTGGTCTAACAGAGCCTTTTTGTCTACACGGATACCCATGCTGGACAGCTCCAGAGCGATATCCAGGACCGGATAATATACCACGATATCCGCATTCAGGGACCAGTCATCGTAGTCCGGGGCACGACCATCGTGAGGCTTACCGTTCTCTAGGGTCTCGCCGATCTGCATGATGCAGACAGCACCCTTAGCCTTGGCAATGTAGTATTCGCGTTCCTTCGGAGAATAATCAGGGAACATTTCCTCCAGTTCACTGGTAGTTACGAAGAAGATGTCGTGAGGAAGGATCTCTTCAATGTAATCGTAATGGATGGACATATATTTCTCCGTCTTGCGCAGAACTTTGTATACGATGCGGACGTTCTCCTTCAGAGTTTCAAGATTCCGTTCATCCCTGGTGATGATCTTCTCCCAGTCCCATTGATCTACATAGATAGAGTGGATGTTGTCGGTGGTCTCATCCTGGCGGATGGCACTCATGTCGGTGTAGAGCCCCTCACCGGGTTTGAAACCATACTTCTGCAGGGCATAGCGCTTCCATTTGGCCAGAGACTGTACGATCTCTGCTTCACGGTCTCCCTGTGCAGCAATATGGAAATTTACAGGACGCTCCACACCGTTTAAGTTATCGTTCAGTCCGGATGTGGGATCCACAAATAAAGGAGCTGATACGCGCAGCAGGTGCAGGCGCTCTGCTAACAATCCCTGGAAAAAGTCCTTCACTGTCTTAATGGCAACCTGTGTCTCGTACAGGTTCAGCTGAGACTTATAATTTTTAGGTATGACAATATCTGACATACTGACCTCTCATTCTGCCGCCTGGCGGCTTGTGTTACAAAATACTCCTATATTATTTAACTGCGAAACGCATGATTTTGCAAGCCTTTTTTCGGAAAAAATAACCACTTGCAAAAATCGAACGTATGTGCTAATTTAGATACATGGCAGAACAAATGTTCTGATTTTGAAAATTTCCGGTAAGAGGCGGTGATAACTTGGAATATCTTATACAAAATGGGGAATTGTCCATCATGCAGAAGCTGGAGATCCTGACGGATGCAGCTCGTTTTGATGTAGCATGTACGTCCAGCGGTGTGGAGCGTAAGGGAGATGGGAAGCATATGGGGAACTGTGCGAAGGCAGGGATCTGTCACAGCTTTTCTTCCGACGGCAGATGTATTTCTTTACTTAAGATATTGATGACCAATGAATGTATCTTCGATTGCAAATATTGCCTGAACCGGAAGTCCAACGATGTCCCCAGAGCCACTTTTACCCCGGAGGAGATCTGTACACTGACCATGGAGTTCTACCGACGGAATTATATCGAGGGACTGTTCTTAAGCTCCGGCATTGTACAGGATCCTACGTTTACCATGGAATTATTATACCGAACCATTTGGCTGCTTCGGAATCACTACCATTTTAATGGCTATGTCCATGTGAAGGCGATTCCCGGGGCAGATCCGGAGCTGGTGCAGCGGATGGGATACCTGGCAGACCGTATGAGCGTGAACCTGGAACTCCCTACAGCGGAGGGACTTCGGACACTGGCACCGAATAAGCACCGGAAGAATATTCTGACCCCCATGCGGCAGATCCAGAACGGCATCCATGCGAATAAGGAGGAACTGATCCTGTACCGTAAGAGTCCCCACTTTGTATCCGGTGGACAGTCTACCCAGATGATCATTGGTGCGACGCCGGAGACGGATTATCAGATTTTAAATGTGGCGGAGAGCCTGTATCAGAAGTTTGAGTTAAAGAGAGTCTTCTATTCTGCGTTTGTAAAAGTCAACGAGGACAAAAGCCTGCCGGCGCTTCCGGGAGGACCACCGCTTCTGCGGGAACACCGTCTGTACCAGGCGGACTGGCTGCTCCGGTTTTATGGATTTCGGGCAGAGGAACTATTGGATGAGAGAAGACCGTATTTTAATGTCATGTTAGATCCCAAGGAGGACTGGGCAGTGCGGCATCTGGAATGTTTTCCGATGGAGATCAACAGAGCACCTTATGGGGATCTGCTTCGGGTGCCGGGGATCGGCGTGAAGAGCGCCAGGCGGATTCTTGCAGCCAGGCGGAGTACGAAGCTGACTTTTCAGGATCTGAAGAAGTTAGGAGTGGTATTAAAGCGGGCAGTGTATTTTATTACCTGTAGCGGCAGGATGATGTATCCTACGAAGCTGGAGGAGGATTATATCGTGCGGAATCTGACGGATCCGAAGGACCGGATCCGGTTCGGAAGCGACGGTATGAGTTACCGGCAGATGACTTTATTTGATGATGGGATGTTCCCGAATGGGGTACGGCAGAAGGAGAAACGGATCATATGAAGATTTATCACTGTGAGGATTCGCTGGAGGGAATCTTCACCGCTATTTATAATACTTATGAAGATCACTGTATCATCCGGGATACTATGGTCACCACCATCGAGGAGAACCTGCTGTTCTCGGAGTCGGTGGAGGTCATACCGGATCCGGAGAAGACGATCAAGGTGATCCGTACGTTAAAGCGCAGATTCGGGGAAGCAGATTATGAGACCCTGTGTCTGGCACTGGCATCGCCGAAGCCGGAGAAGGCACAGGCGGTATACCGGACCATTGCGAAGGGACTGGCTGAGAAGTGTACGGCGGGGCATCTTATGGATGCCATTGCAGACACCTATGTGAACCAGACCTTCAGCCTGGCAAGGGCAGCCGGGAATGAGTATCATCATCTGAAGGGGTTTGCCCGGTTTGAGGAACTGGAGAATACGATCCTCTACTCGAAGATCGCACCGAAGAACAATATCCTGACCTTTTTAATGGTACATTTCGCTGACCGTTTTCCCATGGAAGATTTTCTGCTGTTTGATGCGGGTCGATATCTGTTCGGGGTACATCCCGCCGGGAGACCATGGTATACACTGCAGGGGAAGGATGCCTGGGAGAGAGTACAGTCTGAGACGGAGAAGCTGTCCACGGCGGAGCTGCATTACCGGGAACTTTTCCGCTCCTTTTGTCATACAATAGCTATAAAAGAGCGGGAAAACAGGGAATTACAACGAAATATGCTGCCCCTCAGGTTCCAAGAATATATGGTGGAATTTCAGTAGATTTCGCCAAATTGGGATTTATATTTTACCGCGGTAACGCAACAAATATACAAAACGCCGAAAAGGTTTTCCATACGGCGAACATATATTGTGAAAATGATAACAGAGTGGTAAAAATGCCCAAAATGTGCGTTTT
>OLXV01000965.1_pt1 | contig 14948 bp, 20 predicted proteins | sample 1673481 | NCBI WGS metagenome assembly OLXV01 (sample SAMEA103958113, study PRJEB25191) | human gut metagenome
GCACACGGGGCAGAGCCACGTTGAACAGACGATCCAGGAACTCCCACATCTTGTCGCCGCGGAGGGTGACCTTCGCGCCGATGGGCATATCCTCACGCAGCTTGAAGTTTGCGATGGACTTCTTCGCCTTGGTGACGACGGCCTTCTGGCCGGTGATGGTGGTCAGGTCGCGCACGACCGCTTCGAGGACCTTGGCATTCTCCTTGGCCTCGCCGCAGCCGACGTTCACGACGACCTTGTCGATCTTGGGGATCTGCATGGTGGACTTATAACCGAACTTCTTGTAGAGAGCGGGTGCCACTTCTGCCTTATACTGTTCTTTCAGTCTTGCCATTGTGAACTACTCTCCTTTCTTAAAGCTCGGCGCCGCAGTGCTTGCACACGCGGGTCTTCTTGCCATTTTCGATCTTGTGCGCGATGCGGGTACCCTTGTTGCACTTGGGGCACACGACCTGCACCTTGGAAGCGTACATGGCAGCCTCACGCTGCACAATGCCGCCGGTCTCGCCCTGCTTGCGGGGCTTGACGTGGCAGGTCACCATGTTGATGCCCTCCACGACGACCTTGGCTTCGCTGGGGACGGTGCCGAGCACCTTGCCCTGCTTGCCCTTGTCCTTACCGGACAGGACGATAACGGTATCGCCCTTCTTCACATTCATAGCCATTCTTCAAGCCCTCCTTAGACAACTTCCGGAGCCAGGGAGAGGATCTTGAGGAAGTCCTTCTCACGCAGCTCGCGAGCGACGGGCCCAAAGATACGGGTGCCGCTGGGGTTCTTGTCGTCCTTGATCAGGACCGCAGCATTCTCGTCGAAGCGGACATAGGTGCCGTCTTCGCGGCGGACGCCCTTGGCAGAGCGGACGATAACGGCCTTAACGACCTCGCCCTTCTTGACCTGACCGCCGGGGGCAGCCTTACGCACGGACGCGACGATGATATCGCCGATGTTGCCGTACTTGCGGCCGGAGCCACCGAGAACGCGGATGCACTTGATTTCCTTGGCACCGGTGTTATCGGCGACCTTCAGAAAACTTTCCTGCTGAATCATTGTTCCGGTACCTCCTTACTTAGCTTTTTCGACGATCTCGACCACGCGCCAACGCTTGTCCTTGGACAGGGGGCGGGTCTCCATCACCTTGACGGTATCACCGATACCGCACGTATTGTTTTCATCGTGAGCCTTCAGCTTGTAGGTGCGGCCGACGATCTTCTTGTACAGGGGATGCGCCACGCGGTCAGCGATCGCAACGACGACGGTCTTGTCCATCTTGTCGGAAACGACCTTACCAACGCGGACCTTACGGGAGGAAATTCTCTTCTCTTCCATCTTACTTCTCCTCCTTCTCACGGATCATGGTTTTGACTCGGGCAATATCACGCTTGGTCTGGACGAGCTTCTGGGGGTTATCCAGCTGATTCGTCGCGTGCTGCATGCGCAGCATAAACAGATCTTTCTTCAGGGCGTCGAGCTTGGTGTTCAGCTCAGCAACGCTCATGGCACGAACTTCACTTGCCTTCATCTCATTCACCTACTTCCTGGGTCTCGGCCTCGCGCTTGACGATCTTCGTCTTGATGGGCAGCTTGTGGCTGGCCAGACGGAGCGCCTCACGCGCGACTTCTTCGGAAACACCGGCGATCTCAAACATGATACGGCCGGGCTTGACAACTGCTACCCAATACTCCGGAGCGCCCTTACCGGAACCCATACGGGTCTCGGCAGGCTGCTTGGTAACGGGCTTATCGGGGAAAATCTTGATCCAGACCTGACCGCCACGCTTGGTGTAACGGGTCATGGCGACACGGGCCGCCTCGATCTGGTTGGAGGTGATCCAGGCCGGCTCCTGCGCCTGCAGGCCGAACTCACCATAGGTCACCTTATTGCCGCGCAGGGCCTTGCCGGTCATACGACCGCGCTGCACTCTGCGGTACTTCACTCTTTTCGGCATCAGCATTAGTTGTTGCCTCCTTCCTTCGGAGCAGCGGGAGCTGCCGGACGCGGGCCGCGGTTGTAACCGCCCTGGGGACGATTGCCGCCCTGCGGACGTCCGCCGCCCTGGTAGCCCGGACGGCCGCCCTGGCGGTTGCCGTCACGACGGTCGCGGTTGTAGCCGCCGCGGCCTCTGCGATCGCCGTCACGGCGGTCACGGCGACGGTCGTCGCGCTTGTTCAGATCCATGGTGCGCGGGGTGGTGCGCAGGCTCTGGGAGAGGATCTCGCCTTTGTAGATCCAGACCTTGACGCCGACACGGCCGTAGGTCGTGGCAGCCTCAGCGAAGCCGTACTCGATGTCCGCGCGGATGGTCTGCAGCGGAATGGTACCCTCGTGGTAGCACTCGGTGCGGGCGATCTCGGCGCCGCCCAGACGGCCGGAGCACATGATCTTGATGCCGCGGGCGCCCATGCGCATAGCGCGGCCCATGGCGTTTTTCATCGCGCGGCGGAAGCCGATGCGCTTCTCGAGCTGCGCGGCGATGTTCTCGGCGACGAGCTGTGCGTTCGTATCCGGCGTGCGGACCTCGACGATGGAGAGGGCGACCGGCTTGCCGATCATCTTCTCGACGGAGAGGCGGATGCGCTCGATCTCCGCGCCGCCCTTGCCGATGACAACGCCCGGACGAGAGCAGTGGATATAGATGCGGACCTTCGCGCTGTCGCGCTCGATCTCGATGTTCGGGATGCCTGCGGAATACAGGGTCTTCTTCAGGTACTGGCGGATCTTGTAGTCCTCAACGATCAGGTCGCCGACCTTCTCGTCACGGGCATACCAGCGGGAATCCCAATCTTTGATGACGCCGACACGCATGCCGTGCGGATTAACTTTCTGTCCCATATCTTCTGCCTCCTCCCTTATGCCTTCTCAGCCACGACGATGGTGATGTGGCTGGTGCGCTTGTTGATGCGGTACATACGGCCCTGAGCTCTCGGGCGGCCGCGCTTGAGGATCGGGCCGGCCGTGGCATAGGCCTCGGCAACGTAGAGGTTGTCCGGATCCATCTCGAAGTTGTTCTCCGCGTTGGCGCAGGCGCTCTTGAGGAGCTTGAGCATGAGCTCACAGCCGGCCTTCGGCGTGTTGGCCATATAGGCCTCGGCGACCTTGGTGTCCTTGCCGCGGATCATGTCGCAGACGATCTGGACCTTACGGGGAGCGATGCGGGCGTGCACCAGCTGGGCACGTGCAGTTTTCATTTCTTCCATGTTCTCTCCCCCTTACTTTCCAACAGTCTTGCTGCCGGCGTGGCCGCGGAACGTGCGCGTGGGCGCGAACTCGCCCAGCTTATGTCCGACCATGTCCTCGGTCACATAGACCGGAACGTGACGGCGACCGTCATGGACAGCGATGGTGTGGCCGACAAAGGACGGGAAGATCGTGGAGGAACGGCTCCAGGTCTTGATGACCTTCTTCTCGCCGGCCTTGTTCATTTCATCGACCCGCTTCAGCAGCTCGGGAGCGGCAAACGGGCCTTTCTTAACACTTCTGCTCATTACCTATTCCCTCCTTACTTCGCGTTGCGGCGCTTGACAATGAACTTGTCGGTCGCATTCTTCTTCTTGCGGGTCTTGTAACCCATCGCCGGCTTGCCCCACGGGGTGACCGGGCCGGGACGGCCGACAGGCGCTTTGCCTTCGCCGCCGCCGTGCGGGTGGTCGCACGGGTTCATGACCGAACCGCGGACGGTCGGGCGGATGCCCATGTGGCGTTTGCGGCCGGCCTTGCCGACGGCGATGTTGGCATGGTCAACATTGCCGACCTGGCCGATGCAGGCGATGCAGTTGAGGCGGACCTTGCGGTACTCGCCGGAGGGGAGACGGACGGTAGCCATGCCGTTTTCCTTCGCCATGAGCTGCGCGGCGACGCCCGCGGAGCGGACCAGCTGCGCGCCCTTGCCGGGGTAGAGCTCGATGTTGTGGATAACGGTGCCGACCGGGATGTTGGCCAGCGGCAGGGCGTTGCCCGGCTTGATGTCCGCCGCGGCGGAGGACAGGACGGTGTCGCCCACGTTCAGGCCGACAGGGGCCAGAATGTAGCGGCGCTCGCCGTCGGTGTACTCGACCAGGGCGATATAAGCGCTGCGGTTCGGATCGTACTCCAGGCGCAGGACGGTAGCAGGCACGTCCATCTTGTCGCGCTTGAAGTCGATAACGCGGTACTTTTTGCGGTTGCCGCCGCCCTGATGGCGGACGGTGATGCGGCCGTAGCTGTTGCGGCCAGAGTGCTTCTTGAGGACCTCCACGAGCTCCTTCTGCGGCTTGGCGTGCTTATCGACACCGTCGAAGCCGGAAACGGACATATGTCTGCGGGAAGGCGTGGTGGGTTTATAGGTTTTAATCGACATTGTTCAATTCCTCCCTTACACCATGCCCTCGAAGATCTCGATGCTCTTCGAATCAGCGGACAGTTTCACAACGGCCTTCTTGCCGGTGGCGGTCATGCCGGAGGGGTTGGCGCCGACGCGCTTCTCCTTGGCACGGATCGTCGTGGTGGTGACCTTGATGACCTTCACGTCAAAGATCTCCTCGATGGCCTTTTTGATCTCGATCTTGCCGGCGTCCTTGGCGACTTCGAACGTGTACTTTTTGATGTCGAGGTCTTCCATGGACTGCTCGGTGATGATGGGACGGATAATGACATCGTAAGCGGTTCTCATTATGCGTACACCTCCTCGATTTTCTGGAGCGCAGCCTTGTCAACAACCAGGACGCGGTGCGTCAGGATCATATAGGGGCTGAGGATGGTGGCGATGGTGCTGCTCACGCCGGGGATGTTGCGGGAGCTCTTGACGAGCTTCTCGTCGACCTGTTCGGTCACGAGCAGAGCCTTGCCGTCGGCGCCGATCTTGGTCAGGAACGCCTTGACGGGGGCGGTCTTGATCTCCTCGACGGCCATGCCGTCCACGACGAGGATCTCGCCGGCAGCGGCCTTGGCACTCAGCGCGCTCTTGAGGGCCAGTCTCTTGACCTTCTTGTTGAGCGTGTAGCTGTAGTCGCGCGGCTTCGGCGCAAACGCGACGCCGCCGTGGGTCCACACCGGGCTGCCCTTGTAGCCGGCGCGTGCGCGGCCGGTGCCCTTCTGGCGCCAGGGCTTGGCGGTGGAGTAGGAAACCTCGCCCTTGGTCAGCGCGCTCTGCGTGCCCTGACGGCAGTTGGCCAGGTGGTTCTTCACGGAGTCGTGCAGGACGGACTCGTTGGGCTCAACACCGAAAACGGCTTCGGAGAGCGCCACTTCGCCGACCTGATCGCCGGCCATATTAAACAACTTAGCAGTAGGCATATTCGCTCTCTCCTTTCCTTACTTTCTTGCAGAAGCCTTCTGCGGGTTACGACCGGAGGCCTTCTGCGGGTTGGTGCTGATGCCGGCGTCGCCCTTCTTGACGACGGTCTTCTTGACGGTGCTCTTGATATAGACAATGCCGCCCTTCGGGCCGGGGATCGCGCCGCGGACGACGAGCATGTTGAGCTCGGGATCGACCTTGACCACGTCGAGGTTCTGGACGGTGACCTGATCCACGCCCATGTGGCCGGCCTGCTTCTTACCCGGGAAGATACGGGAAGGATCGGTGCTCGAGCCCATGGAGCCGGCGTGACGGTGCACAGGGCCGCCGCCGTGGGAGGTCGGGGTACGGCCCTGGCCGAAGCGCTTGATGACGCCGGCGTAGCCGTGGCCCTTGCTGATGCCGGTGATGTCGACCTTGTCGCCTTCCTTGAAGGTGTCGGCCTTGACGACATCGCCCACATTGACAGAGGCGCAGTCCTCGAGACGGAACTCTTTGAGATGCTTCTTGTAGCCGACGCCCGCCTTGTCCAGGTGGCCCTTCTCGGGCTTGGTCAGCTTCTTCTCGGCGACGTCCTCGTAGCCGAGCTGGACGGCTTCATAGCCTTCCTTTTCCTTGGTCATCTTGCCGGTGACCGTGCAGGGGCCTGCCTCGATCACGGTGACGGGGACGACCTTGCCTGCTTCATCGAAGATCTGCGTCATGCCGACCTTTTTACCGATGATGGCTGTTTTCATACATGTTCCTCCTTCAGGTTATTGGTCAGCTCGCTTAGCTCATGGCCAGAGGCTGCTGACTTGACCCGTCCGCACACGCAAGCTGCGGACTGCGGGTTTGTAAATATGCGCTCGCGCGCAGGGTTAACGGGGTGTGCTTACAGCTTGATGTCGATCTCGACACCGGCCGGCAGCTCCAGATTCATCAGAGCCTCGACCGTCTTCTGGGTCGGGTTCATGATGTCGATCAGGCGCTTGTGGGTGCGGCGCTCAAACTGCTCGCGGCTGTCCTTATACTTATGAACAGCGCGCAGGATGGTGACGATCTCGGTCTTCGTCGGCAGCGGAATGGGGCCGGAGACCTTCGCGTCGGTACGCTTTGCGGTTTCGACGATCTTCTCCGCCGCCTTGTCGATCAGCTGGTGATCGTAGGCCTTGAGGCGGATACGGATCATTTTCTTGTTGCTCGTGGTTGCCATGTTGTTTCCTCCGTTACGAATTTTTTTGGCGGCATTGGCTCCGCCTGGTTCGCACGGATGAGATCGCCATACACCGTTCCGTGCGTATCAAACCCTGCCCGAAAAACAAACCGGCTCTCGCCGGTATGCAGCCGCGCAGGTGATATACGCAAGTGCTGGCTGACTCAACCGCCCGATCATCTGCCGTGCAAGGGCGCGGCAGCGGACATACTCCACGGAAGTTACCGGAGACGGGCTCCGCAATCTCCCGCTTCATCGCAGAATGCACCTGTTTCCGCACAGGCGCTTCATAAGAATAGCAAAAACCCTCCCGAATGTCAAGAGGGTTTTTCGCTCAAACGTAGAAATTTTGCAAAAAAGTTTGTGCAGTCCGCCAAAATTACGCCTCCGGCGGTTCGGGCAGCTCCGGGGCCGCCTCCGCCGCGGTGTGCACGGCGGCCGCGAGCGCATCGGCCTGCCGGAGCAGGTCCTCCGCCCCGGTCAGGAGCGTCTGCCCGGCGGGCGTGAGCGCGACGGTGTGCCGGTCGCGCACGAGCAGCGGCACGCCGAGCTCCCGCTCGAGGGCGGACACGGCGCGGCTGGTCGTCGAGTGGCTGACGAAGAGCTGACCGGCCGCGCGGGTAAAACTGCGGCAGGCGGCAACGGTGCAGAAAATGCGCAGCTGTTCCAGTTCCATGGCGGATCCCTTAATAATTAAAGGTATAGGGCATGAGCTCGCTCAGGCGGTTGCTGACATAGCGGCCGCCGCCCATGGCGGACAGCACCTCCATATCGGGCGCGAACTCGGCCAGAAACTGCCGGCACGCGCCGCAGGGGTAGCAATAGTGCTCGCCGTCGCCGTAGACGGCGATGCGCACAAAGTCGCGGCGGCCCTCGCTGACGGCCTTGCAGGCGGCGGTGCGCTCGGCGCAGATGGTGCTGCCGAGGGCGGCGTTTTCAATGTTGCAGCCGGTAAAGACCGTGCCGTCGCGGCACTCGAGCGCCGCGCCGACGGCGAAATGGGAATACGGCACATAGGCATTGCGGGAGGCCTGCTCGGCCAGATTAATCAGTTGACGATCTGTCATGATCCTGCTCTCCTTCCGTTTGTTTGGGGACTGCGAACACAATATATTTATAGCCGAAGTAGTTGAACAGTGCGACCTCGAGCGTGACGCCGACCTTGGCGATGTACGGGTTGAGGCCGAAGTGCGTCAGCAGGCCGATCATCACCTCGCTCACGCCGAGGGACACCACGTTCCACATCACAAAGCGCAGGCACTGCCGCCAGCGGGCGATGTGCCCGTCGCGGAAGGTGATGCGGCCGTTGAGAAAATAGCTGCAGACCGTGCCGACAAAGTAGCCGATGGCCTGGCAGATCACGGGCGTGAAGTGCAACAGCTCATGTGCAGTTGTGAACGCCACCCAGTCCATGCCCGTGTCAAAGCAGCCGACGAGCGCATAGGTGGCAAAGCGCTTGGCGCGCGCAATCCACTCTTGTTTCATGCGTTATTGATCTTCCAATCCGTGATGCTGTGGAAAATGTTGTACTTCGTGGGAGAAAAGCCGCCGACGGCGCCGCGGTGCACGTACAGGCAGTGCTTTTCAAAGCAGACGGGCACGATGGGCGCGGTGTCCGAGATGGTCTGGAGCATGGTGCCGCAGACCGCTGCGCGGTCGGAATCTGCGGCGGCGAGGTAGGCGTTGATGACATCGGCATACGTGCCGGTCGTGATGCCGCCGTAATTGAGCGAGCCGCCGGCCTTGAGCAGCGCCGAGAGATCGAAGTCCGCCGGGAGGGCGACCTCGCCGTAGTACATATCAAACTTGCCGCCCTTGAGCGCATCCTGATAATTGTCCCAGCTGAGCTCGCGCACCTTCACGGGGATGCCGATGCTCGTGAGGTCGGCCGCGATCTTGTTGGCCATGCTGACCTTGGCCGTGCTGTCGGCATAGACGATCAGCGAGAGACTGATGTCGAGCGGGGACTGCCCGTCGGGCATGTACTCGCGCTCGCCGTCGCCGTCGTAATCGACGATCTTCAGCTCGTCGAACAGCTTCTTTGCCTTATCCAGGTCATAGGACAGCGACTCGTTGAGGGCATTGTCATAGAGCGTGCTCGCCGGATGGACGGGCAGCGCGGTGGCGACGGCGCAGTCGTGCAGCAGCGCGACGGCGAACGCGCGGTCGATGACGTAATTGAACGGCTGGCGGTAGCGCGCCGTCATGAAAAAGCTGCTGTTGGTGTTGAAGCCGACATACTGCAGGTTCGTCGTGGCGTACTGGCGCTGGTCGTTCAGGCTCGAAAAGCTCAGGTCCGTGCCGGAGCTGGGGTCACTGAGCGCGAGATCGAGCTGCCCGTTGTCAAACGCGGAGACGATCTCCTCGACCGACTTGCACTCCATGAGATAGACCGTGTCGACGGGCGCTTTGTCCGCGTCCGGGTGGCCGGAATAGACCGTGAGGCTCTGGTGATCGGATGCAAACTGATACAGCCCCGTGCCGCTGGGGTAGGTGCTGTCGGCCGCGTTGTTTTCGATGACCGGGATGTTCAGCAACGCGGGAAACTGCGTGTTCGCGCGCGCGAGCGTGACCGTGACGGTGCCGTCGTCGCTGTCCTTGACGTCCTTGACGGCGTTCAGGCGGCCGGAATACAGATCCGACGCCATGGCGGTCTGAATGGAATAGGCCGCGTCCTGCGCCGTGAGCGCGCGGCCGTCGTGGAAGGTGCGGTCGGCCGCGACGGTGAAGGTCCAGGTCTCCCCGTCGTCGCTGCTCCACTCGGTGAACAGGCCGGGCTCGGCCTCGAAGGCATCGGTGAGCTCCGTGAGCGTCTCGTACACGAGGCCGCAGACGGCGAGGTTATCGGAATTTTGCGTCTTGTAGGGGTTCATGCCGGCGGACGCGCTGTAGTTGAGCGTGAACTTGCCGTCGAGCTCGACGGTGGTCTGCGTATCCTTCTGGCCGACGGTGTCGCCGGTGTCGTCCGTGGTCTTCTTGCCGCAGGCCGTGCAGCCGAGCAGCAGCACGAGTGCGAGCGCGAACGCGAGCACGCGGGTCAGGTGCAAATGTTTCATGGTGTTCCCCCTTGGGTCACAGGGTGATGACGGCGGCCTGCACGCCGCGGCGGCCGTCCGTCGCGCGGTGCGACCAGAACACGTCCGGCCGGCACATGGTGCAGGCGTCCGACACGGCGATCTGCCCCGCCGGGACGCCGAGCTGCACAAGTCTCCGGGCGTTGACGCCCTTGAGATCGAGCAGGGCCTTGCCGTCCGCGCGCGGGCGCGCGAGCGCGCCGAGCGGCGCATGCAGCAGCGCCTCGGCCGCGGCCGCGACCTCGGGCCCGACCTCGAAGCAGCACACGCCGATGCCGGGGCCGATGGCGGCGCGGATGTCCGCCGGGTGCGCGCCGAGGGCGCACATCTGCGCGACGGCAGCACCGAGGATATCGGCCACCGAGCCGCGCCAGCCGCAGTGCACCGCGCCGATGACCCCGGCGATGGGGTCGTGCAGCAGCACAGGCAGGCAGTCGGCCATAAAGACCGCGAGCGGGACGCCCGGTTCGTTCGTAACAAAGCCGTCGCAGGCAAAGCGCGGCTCGCGCTCCGGCGGCTGCGCGTCGGCGGCGTGCGCGATGCGCACGTCCGCGCTGTGGATCTGCCGCGCATACACCGCGCGTGTGAGATCCAGCCCGGCGGCCGCGCCGAGCCGCCGCCAGTTTTCGCGCACGTTTTCGGGCGTGTCGCCGCGGCGGACACTGAGGTTCAGGCTCTCGAGCACGCCGGTGCTCACGCCGCCGAGGCGGGTGGAAAAGGCGTGGCGCGCCGCGATGTTCGGCGCGGTCAGGTACGCTGCGCCGCGCGCGGCGTGCAGCGGGAAAGCGACTTCGTTATGCATTCTTGCCGCAGCAGTCCTTATACTTCATGGGCAGGCCGTTCGGGCGCAGCTTGCCGCACGGGCACGGGTCGTTGCGGCCGGGCTTCTTGACGCGGCGGACGGGGCGCTTCTTCTCGCTGCCGTCCCCGCCGGCATTCGTCGCGGCGCTGCGGGCGACGGTCTTGCGCTCGAGCTTCTGCTCGCGGCGCACGCGCACCGTGAACAGGCGGCGCACCGTCTCGCTCTGGATGCCGTTGACCATTTCGTCGAACATGTCAAAGCCGGCGCGCTTGTATTCATCGACGGGCTTGACGTTGCCGTAGGCGCGCAGGCCGATGCCCTGACGCAGGTCATCCATGGCCTCGAGGTGATCCATCCAGTATTCGTCGACCACGCGCAGCATGACCACGCGCTCGAGCTCGCGCATGAGCGGCGTGCCGTCCGGCTGCAGGCCGAAGGCTTCCTCGCGCGCGGCATAGGCCTTCATGGCGCAGTCATACACCGCGTCGGAGAGCGTGTCGGGCGTGAGCTTGTGCAGTTCCTCGGCCGTATAGCTCAGGTCGCACGGGAAGAGCTTTTCGAGCGGGGCGAGGATCTCATGCAGATCCTTGTCGTTTTCGGGGTGGTGCTCGGCCATGCCGGCGGCAATGTCGCCGGTGATGACGGTGCGGATCATGTGCTGGACGTGCTCCTGCAGATCCTCGCCGTCGAGCACCTTGCGGCGCTCTTCATAGATAACGTTGCGCTGCACGTTCATGACATCGTCGTATTCGAGCACGTTCTTACGGGCCTGGAAGTTGCGGCTCTCGACCGTGCGCTGGGCCTGCTCGATGGCGTTGGAGAGCATCTTGTGGTCGAGCGGCGTGTCCTCGTCGACGCGCAGCGTCTCCATCATGCTCTGCATGCGCTCGGAGCCGAACAGACGCATGACATCGTCCGTGAGCGCGATGTAAAAGCGGCTCTCGCCGGGGTCGCCCTGACGGCCGGAACGGCCGCGCAGCTGGTTGTCGATGCGGCGGGATTCGTGCCGCTCGGTGCCAATGATATACAGGCCGCCGGCCGCGCGCACGCGGTCCGCCTCTTCATCAATGCTCTTTTTATGCTCGGCCATGCGCTCGGCAAACAGGGCGCGGGCCTTGAGGATCTCCTCATCCTCGGTCTCGGCATAGCCGGTGGCCTCGGCAATGACCTCCTCCGTGAAGCCGGCCTTGCGCAGGTCCGCCTTGGCCAGATACTCTGCGTTGCCGCCGAGCATGATGTCCGTGCCGCGGCCGGCCATGTTCGTCGCGATCGTGACGGCGCCGAACTTACCGGCCTGCGCGACGATCTCGGCCTCCTTCTCGTGGTGCTTGGCGTTGAGGACGTTGTGCGGGATGCCCGCCTTGCGCAGGAGCTTGGACAGCTGCTCGCTCTTTTCGATCGACACCGTGCCGACCAGCACCGGCTGGCCCTTTTCATGGCAGACGCGGATCTGCTCGATGATGGCGCGCAGCTTGCCGGCCTCGTTTTTATACACAACGTCGGGGTTGTCGATGCGGATGACGGGCTTGTTCGTCGGGATCTCGATGATGTCGAGGTTATAGATGGCCGCGAACTCCTCTTCCTCGGTCATGGCCGTGCCGGTCATGCCGGAGAGCTTGCCGTACAGACGGAAGTAGTTCTGGAAGGTGATGGTCGCCAGCGTCTTGTTCTCGCTCTGTACGCGCACGTGCTCCTTGGCCTCGATGGCCTGGTGCAGGCCGTCGCTGTAGCGGCGGCCGAGCATGAGGCGGCCGGTGAACTCATCGACGATGATGACCTCGCCGTCCTTGACGACGTAGTCAATGTCGCGCTTCATGATGCCGTGCGCGCGGATGGCCTGGTCGATGTGGTGCACGAGCGTGGCGTTTTCGATGTCCGCGAGATTTTCCAGGCCGAAGGCCGTCTCGGCCTTGGCGATGCCGCGGGCGGTGAGCGTCGCGGTGCGGGCCTTTTCATCGACGACGTAGTCGGCGTCGAGGTCCTCGTCCTCCTCTTCCTTGTCGTCGATGGAGGCGTAGGACTTGCACGTCAGGCGGGCGGCAAAGTCCTCCGCCTGGCGGTAGAGGTCGGTGCTCTCGTCGCCCTGACCGGAGATGATGAGCGGGGTGCGCGCCTCATCAATGAGGATGGAGTCCACCTCGTCGACGATGGCGAAGGCGTGGCCGCGCTGCACCATCTGGGATTTGTAGATGGCCATGTTGTCACGCAGGTAGTCAAAGCCCATCTCGTTGTTCGTGCCGTAGGTGATGTCGGCCGCGTAGGCCTGCTGGCGCTCGGCGCTCGACATGTCGTGCACGATCAGGCCGACGCTCAGGCCAAGGAAGCGGTAGACCTTGCCCATCCACTCGCTGTCACGGCGGGCGAGGTAATCATTGACGGTGACGATGTGCACGCCCTCGCCGGTGAGCGCGTTGAGATACGCCGGCAGGACGGCGACGAGGGTCTTGCCCTCGCCGGTCTTCATCTCGGCGATGCGGCCCTGATGCAGCACGATGCCGCCGATGAGCTGCACGCGGAACGGCTTCATGCCCAGCACGCGCCACGCGGCCTCGCGCGCCGTGGCAAACGCCTCCGGCAGCAGGTCGTCGAGCGACTCGCCGTCGGCATAGCGCTGCTTGAACTCGCCGGTCTTGGCGCGCAGCTGCTCGTCCGTGAGCGCGGCGTACTCGTCCGACATGGCTTCGATTTTATCAGCGATCGGGTAGAGCCGCTTGAGCTCATGGTCGCTGTGAGTACCAAATATTTTTTTGAGAAAACCCATTTGTTTACACTCCTTGTCCAGTGTAATTTAGGATTATACCATACATTTATGAATAAAAAAAGAGTGAATCGGCCCTGCGATAAATTTTTACCGGATCGTGCATTTTCCCATTGCCGGAATGCGTCGAATGCTGTAGAATATATGTTTGTTTGATAGCTTGAAACAGAGGAGAGAAGCATCTATGCAGGCGATCGGCTTTGACAATGACAAATACCTCCGGATGCAGTCGGAAAAGATCCGCGAACGCATCGGCCAGTTCGGCGGCAAGCTGTATCTGGAGTTCGGCGGCAAACTCTTTGACGACTACCACGCCTCGCGCGTGCTGCCGGGCTTCGCCCCCGACAGCAAGGTGCGCATGCTCATGGAGATGCGCGACGAGGCGGAGATCATCATCGCCATCTCGGCGGATGATATCGAGCGCAACAAGCGCCGCGGCGACCTCGGCATCACCTACGACGACGACACCCTGCGCCTGATCGACGCATTCCAGGGCTGCGGGCTGTACGTCGGCAGCGTCGTCATCACGCACCACCGCGGCCAGCCCGCGGCGGAAAAGTTCCAGCGCCGGCTCGAGACGCTCGGCATCCGCGTGTACCGGCACTACATCATCCCGGACTACCCGTCCGACGTCGCGCGCATCGTCAGCGACGACGGCTTCGGCCGCAACGACTACATCGAGACGACGCGCAGCCTCATCGTTGTGACCGCGCCCGGCCCCGGCAGCGGCAAGATGGCCACGTGCCTGAGCCAGCTCTATCACGAGCACAAGCGCGGCGTGTGCGCGGGCTACGCCAAGTTTGAGACGTTCCCGATCTGGAATCTGCCGCTGCGCCACCCCGTGAACCTCGCCTACGAGGCCGCGACCGTCGACCTCGACGACGTGAACATGATCGACCCCTTCCACCTCGAGGCCTACGGCGTGACGACCGTCAACTACAACCGCGACGTGGAGATCTTCCCCGTGCTCAACGCCATGTTCCAGCGCATCTACGGCAGCTCGCCGTACAAGAGCCCCACGGATATGGGTGTGAACATGGCGGGCTACTGCATCAGCGACGACGCCGTGTGCTGCGCCGCCGCCAGGCAGGAGATCCTCCGCCGCTACTACGCCACCGCCTGCGCGCAGCTGCGCGGCCTGTGCGCCCCGGTCGAGACGCAGCGGCAGGAGCTGCTGCTCAACCAGCTCGGCCTGACGGCGGCCGACCGCCCGGTCGTGGGCGCGGCGCTCCGGCGCGCCGAGGAGACCGGCGCCCCCGCCGTCGCCATCGAGATGCCCGACGGCACGATCATCACCGGCAAGACCTCTTCCCTGCTCGGCGCGAGCTCGGCCTGCCTGCTCAACGCGCTCAAATACCTCGGCGGCATCCCGAAGGACGTCACGCTCATCTCGCCCGAGATCATCGAGCCGATCCAGCACCTGAAGGTCGAGCATCTGGGCAACCACAACCCGCGCCTGCACACCGACGAGGTGCTCGTGGCGCTGAGCATCTGCGCCGTGAGCGACCCGACCGCCGAGATCGCCATGCAGCAGCTCGAAAAGCTCGCGCACTGCGAGGCGCACTCGTCCGTCATCCTCTCGCACGTGGACGAAAACGTGTTCAAAAAGCTCGAGGTGAACATCACGTTCGAGCCGCGCTTCCAGACCAAGAAGCTCTTTCACCGCTGAAATATCCGCGGGGACGGCCTGCGCCGTCCCCCGGTTTGCGATTTTTTCGCATTTTGAACAGGTTTTGCTTGACAAACACCGCGCAGGGATGGTATATTCGTAAAGCTGAATGTGGGGCGACCTCTGCGGGTGTAGTTCAATGGTAGAACACCAGCCTTCCAAGCTGGATACGTGGGTTC
>OLXV01000971.1_pt1 | contig 14879 bp, 5 predicted proteins | sample 1673481 | NCBI WGS metagenome assembly OLXV01 (sample SAMEA103958113, study PRJEB25191) | human gut metagenome
TACAAATTCTCTGTAAATTAAGCAGACAGCATCTTGCATTTGCAGATCACTTCGTATATAATTATTGTACAAATACTAGGGGTAGTGTAGGCTACTGTGACATTTTGTTACAGTTTTGGATCTGACAGAAAGCCAGACCGAGACAAGGGAGGAATGCGAAGAATGAAACGCAACCGAATACTGGCCATTGGTATCGCACTGCTGCTGGCCGTGCAGCTGCTGGTGCCGCTTGCCTGCGCCGCAGGCGCGACGCTGAAGTTCACGGCCCCGGACAAGCTTCCGGAGGTTGGGCAGACCTTTACCGTTACGGTTGACTTGTCCGGCAACACAGGCCTGTGTGCTGTGCAGATCAAGCTGGGCTATGACGATTCCGTTGTTGAATGCACCGGCGTTGAAAACGGTGAACTGATCGGCGACATGCTCTCTGCAAACAATACGCATGCCACGCGCGACGGTATCGGCGCGATTATCGCGGCGGCGGGCACCAAGACCGTCAAGACCGACGGCAGCCTTGTTGTGTTCACCTTCCGTGTCAAGGCTGCGGGCGACGCGAAGCTGACCCTCGCCGATGCGCTCCTTTCTGACATTGACGGCAAGGCGCTTTCGCTTTCCTATTCGCTCCCGGCGCTGATCGTGCAGGGCAGCGGCTCCGACAGCGGCAGCGGTTCCGGCTCTGACGCCGAAAAGCCGGGCACGGACGATAAGAAGTCCGAGGATGATAAGAAATCTGAGGATGAAGAAAAGCCCGAGGATGAGGAAAAGCCTGCGGATGGCGCGCAGGAGGAAGTCAAGTCCGGCTCCTTCCGCGACGTGACCAGCACGCACTGGGCGTTTGACTCGGTCGAGCGGGCAGCGGAAATGGGCCTTGTCACCGGCTATTCCGACGGCACCTTCCGACCCGACACCCCCGTGACCCGTGCGCAGTTCGTTCTCATGCTCTGGCGTATGTGCGGCAAGCCCGCCGCAGCCAAGGCAGCCTCGTTTGCAGACGCCAGCGCCAGCTGGTATCAGGACGCGCTGAGTTGGGCCGTGGAGAAGGGCTATGTGAACGGCCTGTCCGATACACGCTTCGGCCCCGACGCGCCTATCACGCGCCAGCAGGCCATGGCCATTCTCTTCCGCCTGAACGGCGGCCAGAGCGGCTCGGAACAGATGCTGACCGGCGTTTATGAGCAGACCTTCACCGACAGCGGAACCATCGCCTCCTGGGCGAAGGATGCGACATGGTGGGCGGTTTACCACGAACTTGTTTCCGGCACCGGCGGCAGCCGCATCGCGCCGGAAGCCAACGCGTCCCGTGCACAGATCGCGGCGATTCTGCTGCGGTATGCAGATAAATTTATGACGATGGAGGAAGCGGCATGAAAAGAAGAATGCTTGCGCTTTTGCTTGCGGTGCTGATGCTCGCCATGCTCACCGCCGCCGCATTCGCAGAAGACACAGTCCTTGGCGTTTACAATGTGACGGGGCCCCTGACGGTGCTGAACGGCACAAAGAATGGCAGCTTCTACGCAGACGCGAACGAGTTTGAGTTGAACTGCAGCGGCCTGACCGGCGAGTATTCACTTGTGCTGCTTCTCGAAGGCGACAGCCCCGTCCCCACAGACGGGAACATCCAGTACATCGACCAGATGAGCATCGCAAACGGCGCAGTGAAATTCACACTGAAGCCTAAAGCGCTGAAGGCAGGTACATACAACATCTACATCAGCACGACCGACGAGGCGCTCAAGAAGGTCGCATCGTTCAAGTACGGCGAGAAGCCGGATGTCGTTCTGGGCGATGTGGATGGCGATGGAAAAATTAAAACGACTGACGCACTGCTGGTGTTGCAGCATGTATCAGAAACAATTACATTGGAAGGAAACGAGTTTGTGGCTGCTGACGTTGACAAGGATGGCGTGATCAAAACAACCGACGCATTGCTGATTCTTCAGTATGTCGCAGAGAACATAAGTTCGTTTGACTGAGAGGTAGAAAAACATGAAGAAAAAATTATTAGCAATCGTTCTTACGGTTTGCGTGCTGGTATCTCTTTTTGCAACACCAGTTTCTGCAATCGTATTTGAACCGACTCCGACTGCTCAGTTGGAAGCAGTTACTTTCACGGAAAAAAACACATCGAAGTACCCAGTTGAGGGCGATGCTATTACGGAAATTGCAGCAGGCAATACGTTTGCAATTAAGATTTCCGTAACGAACCCCTCTTCCGACCCGCTTCGCTTGTCTGGGTTTAAATTTAGATTTACTTATAATGTGGACGCTTTTGAGACGTACACCTACACATTTGAAAATGACGATGACAGCGGTACGGTTGGTCCAGACGCTATGCCTTCATCTACAAAGGGCGGTCTGAAGGGCTGGACAATGCAAAATAATACAGGAACTGCCGGACTGGCTGTTTTTGCAGGCACCTGCGAGAAAACAGCGAATCAGCCGGTGCTGGCATCCGGTGAACAGCAAACGATTGGCTATTTGCTGCTCAAGGCAAAGACGAACGTAGAAAACGGCAGTTACTCGTTTGGGTTTGAAGGCGAGAACTATTTCAACCATATTAAAGATGGTGAAACCAAGGATGAAGAAGTCGAAAATGTAGATTTCTCAAAAAAGCTTGCTCTGACGGTTACTGGTGGACAGAATCCAACCATTGGTGCTACCACTATTGACCCGACTGAAGTCGCATACGGCAGCGACGAAGTGCTCACCATGGGCGCAACGTCTACCTCCAACAAGGACATCACCAGCTTCGTCACCTTCAAGGTGAAGGATGCAGAAGGCAACGACGCTGATGGCTTCGTTGTCAACAACGGCAATGAACTGAATGTTGCTGCAGCAGATGCTGGTACCTATACTGTCACTGCCGAGCCGAATGGAAACAACTGCAGAATCGATGAGAGCGTGACTGTTCAGAACGCAACCTTCACGATTACCAAGCAGGAGATCACCGCGCCCGTTGCAACGGTCACGAGTTTTGCCAAGGGTCAGCGAATCTTTGACCTGAACGTCGAGACGACGACTCCCGGCCTTTCTGTGGGCTATACCTGCTATGAGGGCACGAATACCGATGGCAATCCGCTTGATTCCCAAGAGAAGTTTAAGGCGGGCACGCTTTACAGCATCGTGATCGGGCTGGATGCGGACAAGAACCATGTGCTTAACGCCCAGACGCTGACCGTCACGGTCAATGGCGGTGAGCCGCAGACGGTCGCAATCGAGGAGAGCGGATTTGCCGGTGCATACAAGGCTGTTGTAACAGCTACGACTGCGGATAAGGATACCCTTGCGCTGCTTCTGACGCCCGGCACTACGCCCAATGCGCACTATGGCATGAAGCTCAGCGACCTCAGCTTCACCGGCGGTACGGTAATTGCTGCTGGCGATGAAACCCAAACACCGATTGACGGTCACTTTGAATGGGTGGATTCTACGCAGGATGTCGGCGACCCGACCGTTTACGACGGCACATCTGAGCCGAACGGCAGACCATTCGCGGCAAAGTTTGTCCCGACTGACAGCGAGAACTATGCCGAGCTTTCGCTCAACGTTCGTGTGCACGTCCATAAGGCCACAATTTCTATTTCCGGTATTAACAGCTGGAACTACACAGAAGCTTTCAAATATGACGACACTGTGCACACGGTTGAACTGGTGATTCCGGAAGACCTGCAGGGCAAGATCAAGGTTGACTACGAAAACAACACGGCAACGGACGTTAACACCTATAAGGCGGCTGCAACGATCAGCGCGGTGGACGATGCGCATTATGCAATCTACGAGTCCGTTACGACCAGAGAACTGGATTGGGCGATCGTCAAGGGCGACCTCGCGCCGACGGACGCAGAAAAATCCGTGCTCTTCGGTACAAAGGAAGTCACGGTTGCTCCGGCTGATTTCGGTCTGACGCAGGACGGCATTAAAATTGAGGTTATTCACGCGGGAAATAGCCTGATTACAGGTTACTTACCAAGCGATGACATGCGTTCTGTCACGTTTATGCTGAGAGATACGGATAAGACAGATGCTGCTAATAACGCGTCTGACACGGCTACATTGAAATTCTCTTCGGCGAATTATAACGAGGCGTCCGGTACGCTCACCATCAAGATCATCGACAAGAACACCGACGCGGATACGCTCAAGATCGACGTTCCTGCTACCGTCACCTACGGCGATACTGTTACCCCCAGCGTCGGCGAGTCCAAACCGGCAGGTGCAGGCGACGTCACGTTCAAGTTCTTCGACAAGGACAACCATGAGGTGCTCACCACCGCGCAGCCGTTCGACGCAGGCACCTACAAAGTCACCGCATCCTGCGAGAGCGAGAGCACGATCTACACCGCAGAAGCGACCTTCACGGTCGAACCGCGCGAGATCGAAGCCAAGGACGTTGCCTTTGATAAGGAACTGACCTACACCGGCAATGAACTGACCCAGACTGTGACCGTCACAGTTAACGGCAAGACCCTGACCGTCGGCACGGACTATACCGTTTCCGACCTGACCGGCACTGAGCCAGGCAGCTATCCCGTTACCGTCGCCGGCACGGGCAACTACACTGGTGAGGTCACAAAGTCCTTCACCATCAGCAAGGCGCAGATCTCCAGCGCTGCGATCACCTATGATGCCGGCCCCTATGGCTACACTGGAAAGGAATGGAAGCCTGAAGTTGCCGTTTCCTTCAATGATGCTGCGCTAACAGCTGATACCGACTACACGGTTTCCTATGAGAACAACATCAACGCCGGTACTGCGAAGATCATCATCACCGCTATAGGCGATCACTTCACGGGCTCGACGGAAAAGACCTTCACTATCAATTCTGCGGAAATTTCCGGCTGCACGTTCGCGCCTATCGCTGACGTGACCTATAACACCAAGGCACATACTCCGGAAGTGACCGTTGCGATCAGCGGCAGAACGCTTGAGGCAGATAAGGATTACACCGTTTCTTACGCCTCCAACGTCAACGCTGGTACTGCCACCGTCACCGTCACCGGTAAGGGCAACTTCACCGGCTCGGCGAACACAACCTTCACGATTGCAAAGGCTGACCTGAACCTGAGCGTCTACACCATCTCGAGCCTCTGCACCGAGACTGAGGTGAAGACCAGCACGCTCCCGTCCAACTTCTTCCTCGCCGACGAGACGGAGACTGGCTTCTCCATCGCACTCACCGCCGCTGGCGGCGACGCGATCTTCACGCAGGAGCCCGCTGTGGTCGATGGCGAAAACATGATCACCTACCAGCTGAACGGCGGAACCGGCGAAGCAACTTTCAACGTGACTGTCACGCCGGTCTCCAGCAACTACAAAGCCGGCACCTATGATCTGAAGATCCAGGCCTATGACAAGACCAACGTCTCCAACCGCATCGTCTTTGAATCCGGCTCCGCTGTCTACACCGGCTCCGGCATCAAGTACGAAAAGGCAACCATTGCAGGTCACTCCAGCGGCATGCGCTATACCTACGCCCCCGATGTAGCGACCGGTGCAACGCTCGACGCAGCTGGCCTCCCGCTGACTGTCGGCACCTACACCGTCACTGCGACCTACTCCGATGCAAGCAGCTACGGTTACAAGACTGCGACCTTCACCATCACCAAGGCCACCCCGGCCGGTACGCCGTCCTTCACCAAGATCGAGACGAGCGGCAAGACCCTTGCTGACACCAAGCTGACTGTCGGCACGATTCGCCCGGCCGGTACCATCGCATGGGATCTGCCCCTCACGACTGTGCTTAAGGATGGCAAGGAATACGCATGGACTTTCACCCCGACTGACACGCACAACTATACGACGCTCACCGGCAAGCTGATTCCCTATGTTGACGACGGCACGGATTATATCCCCGGCGTGATCGACGGCAACTCCGGCAGCTTCAACTTCCATGATGTGAGCCGCTTCGACTACTTCTACGACGCAGTCAAGTGGGCCGCAGAAAACGGCATTGCCTCCGGCACGGGCCGCTACACCTTCTCTCCCGACGCCGTCTGCACCCGTGCACAGACTGTCACCTTCCTCTGGCGTGCAGCCGGTTCCCCGATGCCCAGATATCGCACATGCGCGTTCACGGATGTGGACTCCCGCGATTACTATTACAACGCAGTTCTCTGGGCAGTTGAGCAGGGCATCACCACCGGCCTCACGGCTACCACCTTCGGCCCCGACGTCACAGTAAGCCGCGGACAGGTTGCAACGTTCCTCTACCGCGCAGCCTCCGCATCCAAGCCCAATACGTTTAACCCCTTCACGGATGTTAAGACTACGGCTTATAACTACGACGCCATCCTCTGGGCTTATGACAACCGCATCACCACCGGCACCAGCGACACGACCTTCAGCCCGGACGCTTCCTGCACCCGCGCACAGATCGTGACTTTCCTCTACAGATATTATCAGGGGCGCTGAAGCTAGATAAAAAAGGGTCGCTGCCCCGCGCAGCGGCCCTTTTTCTCATCCATGCGCAAAAGAGAGAGGAGTATTGACATGAAAACACAACTCAAGCGCCTGCTGGCGCTGAATCTGGCGATCATTCTGCTGCTCTGCGCCGTCTTCCCGGCCTCCGCCGCAGGAACTGCGGCCCAGCCCGCCGCCGACGCCCAGCCCCAGCAAACTGCCCAGCCCACCGAAGATTCCACCCAACCGCAGACCACCGCACCCAACCCCGGTACGCACACCCTCACCATCAATGGCGCAACCCGCACCATCGGCACGGAACGGCAATCTGGAGTAGGCTGGACTTCTGTTGCCACTATGAACGGTGATGGTGAGCCGGTATACGCACTGACGCTGAACGACTACAAAGGCGACCCAATCACGATAACGTCCAATCACGATTATACGGGCTCGACCCGCCCAATCGTCATGCTGCGCTTCATTGGTCAATGCAATATCAGAGGCAGACAGGACAGCGCGGCGCTGTCCCTCAGCGGATATCGCGGGCTGGTCATCATGATGGACGAGAGCACCGTGGCTGGCAGCTCAGCGCTCTCCATCGGCGGCAATCCCACCATTTCCATCCCGGACGGCTGGGTTCGTCTCGACAGCAATGAGATCACGCTCACCGGCTGGAACGGCAACCCGGCAGTGAACGCCCAAAGCGTGAACTGCGATCTGCCGACCTACAAAACCAAAGACAACGGCAACGGCGGGATCTGGTTCATCAGCACAGCCGAGCCGCGCACCGTCACCGTCAAGGGCAACGGCGGCACGAACTGGAACGGTACGACAGACGATGTGACCCTGACCTGCGAGGAAAACAGCCAGCTTGATCTGGCGAACGCCTTCACGCAGAGCAAAAAATACGTGGCATATTATCAGGGCGACGATGGGCAAACGTATTCGCCGTTCCTGATCTACCCCGACCTGAAGCCGGGCAATACAGTCCTGACCGCCGTCTGGGATAAATGCGATTATGAGATCCCTGCGATCTTCTACGGAAATCTCGGAGACGACAGAAACGTTACCGTGGTCGACGGCAGCAGAGAATGGACAGCGCCCATGTTCGAGCCATACGATATCTCGCAGTATCATAACACGCCGCTCTGCTGGGAAAATCAGATCGGCGACCGGGTCACGCAGCTGCTCTCCGGGCAGAAAATGCCCGCGCTGACGCGCCCGACCGCGTACCACGCCGTATATACCGTCTCGGAGACCGGCCTGATCTTCTGTGCCAACGGCGAGACGTTCGATTACGGCTGGGTCGTGTTGCAGCCGGTCTATACGTATACTGCAAATGAAAACTGGAGCCGGTGCGAAAGCGGGAAGAAGTTCCTGAGCTGGAACACAAAGCCCGACGGCACTGGCAAGACCTACGCCAACGGCGAGGACGTTCCGGAGTCGCATAACCAGCTCGTCTGGCTCTACGCGCAGTGGGAGCAGAACGGCCCTCAGCCCGGCATCCACACACTTACCATCGGCAATGAAACCTACAAGATCGGTACAAACCCAGTGAGCGGAGAAGGCTGGGAAGCCTATGCGGCTCTGAATGGCGACAACGCGCCGCTGCTCCTGCTGGACTTGAAGGATTATAACGGCGGGCCGATCAGAATTTCCAATCCAACCGGTGTCGGAACAGCCAAGCAGGTCTACGCGCTGGTCAGCATAAGCGGAACCAACACCGTCACGGCGCAGTCCGGCGCAGGCATCACCGCGGAAGGCTATACCGCTCTGACCATTGAACGCTACAGCCGGACGGCATCCCTCACCGTCAGCGGCCAGCCCGCCGTTCAGACGGATGGCTGTCTGCAGATTTTCAGCGGCGGCATCACCCTCGACGGCGGAACCGCCGCGGCATATGCGGCTGCGAACGGCTTCGTCTATAACGACGGACGCTGCGAGGCAAACGAAACGAAAACAGGCGACCTCGTGACGAAGCTCGTCATGCGGGATGTCTCCCATTATCTGGTCGTCGACGGGCAGCGCTATTATCTCAGCGAACAGTACCCGCATGTCTCCGGCAGCGGATGGGGCGCGGTGCTCACCAAAAATGGCGACGGCCTGCCGACCCTCTGCATCAGCCTGTACGGCTACGCGGGAGGCGCAATCTCGTTTGGCGCACCGTATAACGCGGGCGAGACAGCGGACGTGATTGCGATCCTCAACTACACTGGGCAGAACGAGATCACGAACGAGTCTGGGGCTGCGATCGCGGCCTACGGCTATTCATGGCTGACGCTTCAGGAACAGGCAAACGGCAGTTCGCTCACCTTCAGCGGCAAGCCCGCTGTTCGGACAGACAAGGGACTGACCCTGAGCGGACGGAACATCACGCTCGATGGCCTGAACGGCCCCGCATATACGGCAGGTTCGTTCAGATACGACGGAAGCGTATGCAGCGTGAACGAGGAACGGCAGGATGGTGTCGTTGTGCGCGTCACGACAGGCGAGCCGATGCGTGTCACGATCACGGTCTACAGCGACGAGGCAAAAACGCAGACAGTCACACGGACGGTGAATCAATACGGCCTTGTCGACCTTACCAACCTTTTCACGCAGGCAAAAAAGTATGTCAGATTCTATAAGGACGAAAACGGCAACTGGTATGGGGCGCTGTTCAACGCAGACTGCGATCTGGAGCTGACAGCGTTCTGGGAGGACTGCAACGCGGAGGTTCCTGCCGTGTTCTATGTAAACGCAACGAACTTCACAGAGGTAAAGGCCGTTGACGCGGCGGCGGACGGATGGAAAGCGCCGGAGCAGGCCGGATATACCAACGAGTACGGGCAGACGTCGGTGACCTATGAGTTCCTCTGCTGGGAGCGGAAAACCGAAAACGGGTACACCTATCTTCTGCCCGGACAGGAGCAGACTGCGCTGACAGCAGGCGTGGGCTATTATGGCCGGTATACAAGCAGCACAACGGGCATCGTCTTCTACGCAAACGGTGAGACATTCCCGAACGGCGTGGCCGTTGTGGAGGACAGCAATGCCCGCCGGACGATGAGGAGAGGCTCCCAGAACGGGAAAGTCCTGACCGGCTGGAACACTGAGCCCGACGGCTCCGGCACAAGCTATGCGGCGGACGGCGCAGAGGTTCCGAAGGCGCGCATCAGCCTTGTCCGCCTTTACGCACAGTGGGCCGACCCCGAAAACAGCGTGCGCGTCAGATTCTACGCCGGTGCGGTGGGTTATGACGAAGAAAAATGGCTTCCGCGCGGCAGCCAGATCCAACTACCGGAGTTGGGGGCGTTGTACGGACAGGAACAGCCGTATTGGGATGTGGATTTCATCTATGCGGATGGAAGAAGAATCCGTGAGAACAAGCATCTGTCCGGCCAGACCATCACGATCCCGGCAGATGCAGCTGAATGCAGACTCAACGCCTATTGGCTTCCGGCGGAGCCGCTTGTGATCGGAGGTAGAAGCTTCTCGCTTTCCAATAGAACCAGCAGCTTTTTCGGAGAAAACTGGAGCGTACGGTATTATCCATATGAGGGGCTATTTATCGTGCAGCTGTACGGATATCAGGGATCGGCGATCAGCCTGCCTGCGTATACACAGCTGAGAGTTGGATTTGGTGAAAACACGATCACAGCGGCAGCGGGAAAACCCGCAATCGCATGTATCGATGGACTGGAACTTGTAACCGCGTGCAGCGACGACAGCCATGCGTCACTTCGGGCTTTCGCCGGTGAGGGTGCGCCCGCAGTCATGGCAGTCCGCGTGATAAACAGCCGCGCGCCGCATATGGAGTTCCACGCAGGCGCAGGTAAAAATGTATTTGCGGATGGAACAGCCCTTGAATTGGGCACAGCTGCTTGCAGCTATTCCGGCGTTCTGAACGGAGAAACAGCTGAAATTACGCTCGATCCTTCGGACATGCCCGCCGCGATCAGCGACCTGTATATCCACCCGCATATGAGCACACTGACCGTAAAGGGCGGAGGTGCGACGACAACGGACGGTGGAACGCAGGTCAGCAAACAGGTCGAAGCCGGACAAATGACAAGCTACCACACGATTGGATTTACCTATCCGGGCTATTGGTGCTCCGGCTATCATAATGTTGTTGGCAATGTGGCTGGCAGCACCTATGAAGTGTCTGTCCCAGAAAGGGACTGCACGATTGAACTGGAATGGGTGCCGACTGGCTATGCGTCCTTCCTTGCCTTCCGTGTCAGCGGTGAACTGAAGAATGAGACGAAATTGGATCCTGCGCATTTCTTCAAAACAAGGAGGGAACGTGTTGTATTTGTAGATTACCAGAATGGCACAGCAGCGGTTCCGGAACTGCAGTTTGAGAATTATGCCAGCTACGGTGATCTGCTGTACTGGTATACCGAGGACGGCAAGGCATCTGAAACGAAGGATAGCCAACAGTTCTTGCCGGGGGAGAGCATCACAGAGAAGGAAAACGGCATTCAGAGCGGCACAACGCTCTGCGCTGTGGCAGATGGAGAGTATCGCCTTGTCTTTTATGCCAACGGTAAGCTGTTTGATAACGGCGGTAAATACGGCAAAAAGGTCATAGGGTCTTACGGAAACTACAGTGAACGCTGGGATGCAACGGATGGTTCGCAGCTGTTCAGCTGGAACACACAGCCGGACGGCACGGGAACCAGCTACGCGTTCAACAGAGGGATTCCCGGTAATGTCAAAAAGCTTTACGCGCAGTGGCTGGAAACAGGGAGTGTCCCGGTTAAACTGTATAATTATGTGGATTACAGTCAGGAGATCAGTTCTGCGAAAATCGGCTCTTCCTATGTCCTTCCAGAACCCTCCGAGACTCCGGATGGCCTTCGGTTTACGCAGTGGCGCTGCTATTACCGCGACCAGAACGGAAGGTATCAACAGATCGGCATGATCGCAGCAGGCGAGTCCCTAACCGTTACGGAGGATATGAAGGAAATCAATGCGGTTGCCCGCTGGCTGCCAGACGGAAAGCTGACTGTCGATGGTATAGATTATGCGGTTGAGGCTGGACACACTTCTTTCGAGTTTGATGGATGGTCGGCATACTTCCATGTTGAATCCGGCAGGCTTGAAATGGAACTGCGCGGCTATCAGGGCAGCGACATTTCTCTCCCGTGTGCGGCGAATGTACGCGTAATAGGCGGTGAGAACTGGATTGACGGAACACTCAGCTGTGTGGGGGAACTCTGTCTCGATGAGAGTTGCGCATGGGGGGAGCATCCCAGCCTGACGATTACGGCAAAAGAGGCGGACAAGCCCGCAATCCAGATGAAAGCGTTGATTCTCAGCCGAGCCCCGCACATGACGCTGACCGCTGGTGCAAACAGCAAGGCGATCGCCAGTCTGAGCGGGAAAGAAGAGTTCAATATCGATACGGATACTACTCACTATTACGGCAGAACCAGCAGGGAAGCATCGGAGAACTCCGTAGGCGAGGGTGAGATCGGCGACATGTGGCAGCTGCGCACCGAACCGGTCATGTGTACGACGACAGTGGATGGTAACGGCGGCACGACAGCCGACGGCGCTGCATCCATTACGCTTCAGCTTGAGTATGGCGAAGGCTACAACCTGCGCAGCGCTGGGTTTAAAAAACAGTACGCCGATCTGATCGGTGCAGAGGGCAGCACGGGCAATTCTTATGGCACGACGATCTGGAGCTATCCGCAGCTTGCGTTCACGCTTACATGGAAGGACCTCGGTTATCCGTACATCGCGTTCCGGGGAAGCGGCATCCTGAAAGGAGAAGACGTTCCAGCTGACAGCTACGTTGCCTATTACCGCAACAGCGACACGCTGACTGCGCCGAAGCTGGTCTATCAGAATGCCGCCAGTTATGGCGATCTGGTCTATTGGTACACATCCGAAAACGGAACAGAAACGGCAGACAGTCGCTGCTATCTGCCGGGCGAAACAGTTCAGGAGCCGGATGACACGACGCTTTTTGCTGCGTCGGTCAATCCGGGCGAGGTCGCGCTTGTGGCGACCGGTACGACCTTCAAGAACTGGAGCCGGATCAAACGCGCCGAAAGCTGCCAGCAGCTGGTTTCCGAGGACGGCAGAGTGGTCGAAAGCTGGAACACCAAGCCGGACGGAAGCGGAACACGTTATGAGATCGGAACATACGCCATCCTGATCAAAGATTCGCCGCGCGTGCTCTATGCGCAATGGAAATCTGCGTTTACCGCGTCTGCCAGTACCGACAGCGCGACAGGCGAGACGACACTTACCATACAGTCATCCAGCGACCTAATCGAGCCGCCGAGAAATACGGACGATAAGCCGTTTGAGCAGAGCGTCCGCGTCATTCTCGCGGCCTACCAGAACGGACGCTTTGTCAGGATGGTCTACGCGGAGGCACGGGACGGCGTAATTCGCTGCAAACTCCCGCGCGGGCTGGATTACCGGAACTGCGAACTGAGGCTGTTCTTCCTGGAGGGCGGCAAGCCGTCCAGGGCGCCGGAGAACATTCAGATCGAAGCTTGAGACTGTCCGCAGCTGACAGTGCATACGCGCTGTCAGCTGCGGCACAATGGAAAGGGAGGACGACATGAGAAAATATCTGACCCTGATTCTGAGCCTGTTGGCCCTCATGTGCGCGCTGTGCGTCAGCGCACTGGCAGAAGAGCCGGAGCCGGAACAGGCGGCAGGGAAACTTTACATCGAAACCGTCGATGAGATCGATATTTCAGAAGCGCGGAGGCTGGCGGAAGCACAGAGTACACAGTCGTCGGTCAACACTGAAGACTGGGAAGCTGCCAAGCGCACGCTGAAACAGGGCATACAGGAAATGCAGGACGATATTAATGTTTCGCGCTATGCAATCCCGATAGAAAGCATAAAGGAACTCTATCTTGAGGTTGCATATGAAAACCCGGACTTGTTTTACGCAAAAACCGGCTATATATGTAGCTATAGCGATTCTTCAGGCGAAAAGATTGCATGGGCGATTTCTCCATGTTATACGACAGATGGAAGCGATGAGAGGAACCAGCTGACGGACGAAGACAAGCAGGAGATCAGACGGCAGCAGGCAATACTGGAGCAGAAGCTTCTGGAGATCATGCAGGAGGTCAGAAGCGACTGGTCAGACCTGACGAAAGCGATGTATCTGCATGATTATATTGCCATACACTGTACCTATGATTACGATTATAAGTATTATGACGCATACCGTATGCTGATCAACGGAACAGGCGTTTGCCAGGGCTATACGATGGCGTACCGTCTGCTTCTGAATCGGGCTGGCGTTACCTCCAGCTGGGTGCAGAGCGACAGCTTGAGACATGTCTGGTCGCTGGTACAGCTTGACGGGGCCTGGTATCATATAGATGTCACATGGGACGATTCGACGTGGTTCGCAAAGTCCGGGCGCAAGTATTTCTGCATCAGCGAAGAAAAAATGAAGTCTGCAGAACTTAGACATCTGGAAAAAGACGACTGGGTATATGGCACAGATGTGCAGGCAGACAGTAAAAAATACGATAACTATTATTGGCGCGATCTCGATAGTCCGATTGTGGCAGTTGGAGAAAACCTGTATTATCTGGATGGAAACCAAATCATGGAGACGAATGACCCGGAATATCAGGGAACCGCGAAAAAAACGATTTATGGGCAGTGGCGTGGATGGGGCTGCTATTCAGGATTGTCGAGTTACAACGGCAGGCTGGTCTATAACACGATGGACAAGATTTACAGCTATGATCCGGAAACGGAGCAGGAACAGGTGCTTTATACGCTTACGGACGAAGAGAAACAAATAGGCGATATTTATGGCTCCGTAGTAAATGGAAACCTGCTGCAGTATGTACTGCTGCAAAGACCGTCGCGGCCGGAAACGATATACAGCATTCAGATCAGCCCCTACATCACCGTCACGGAGGGCGGCTATGCCTATTATCTGAAGGATGGAACGCTCCATCTGAAGCGCAGCGGCACGGAAACCGGCAGCGTTATCGCAGCGTGGTACGACGGGAGCGGAAAGCTGCTTGGTATGCGGATCCTGAATCAGCAGGAACTGGATATCTCCGTGCCTGGCGCGAAAACCGTGAAGATTTTTGCTGCCGCAAAGGGAAGCTATGCGCCGCTCTGTAAGGCGATAGAACTTCGTGCAGCAGGATAAAAAACCTCCCTCTGCCGTATGGGCAGAGGGAGATTTTTCATAACAAGACTTAGTTCGGTTGATTGACCAGACCGACGAACAGCGGCAGGCCGTCAATGCCGGTGATGGCGAAGACGAACGGCTTGTCGAGTGTGAAGTCGATTTCCTCTTCCGGTCCCAGCATTGCTGTCGCCTCAACGCCAAGAACGGTATAGGCCGCGGCTTCGCAGCCGTCCTCGTCGATCTTCACGCGCGCAGCGTGTTTGGCCTGCGTCAGCGCCAGCGAGTCGTCTGTGACCGCAAGCGGCGTGAAATCAGATTTTGTGCCGTCCAGCACATCTGTCATGCCAAGCTGGGCCAG
>OLXV01000977.1_pt1 | contig 14852 bp, 9 predicted proteins | sample 1673481 | NCBI WGS metagenome assembly OLXV01 (sample SAMEA103958113, study PRJEB25191) | human gut metagenome
CGGCTGCGGTCCCAACATGATAGTGCATGGAATACGTGCCGGAGTATGCGACTGTGTTGTCTCGCTCAATGGAGCAGCTCGATTCAACACCGCTCGGATAATAATGTGCGCGGGTCCATGTGCCCGCAAAATCCTTCTCAAAGCCGGGATTTGCAAGCATGGAGCGGAAAATTTCATCTGCGGCCTGCGGAACCGTGCGGGTTTCGCTCAGATTGATGTCGTCATAATACCATTCGCCCTTGCCCTCGGTGACAAGATCGACGCACAGAAGCGTTGCGTCTGCCTGCGAGGTGAAGGTCGCGGTCAGCACCTGCCAGCCGTTTGTCGAACCGGTGATCGTATTGCCGAACTGTGTATCCTTGTGATATTCCTGCCAGGAGCTGTTGCACTCACCGAGTGCGAAATATGTTTTTGCGGTTTCTGCGGTACCATCCGCAGCTTTGACCTTGATGGAAATCGTGTACTCGGTGTTGGGCTTGATGGAAACGCGATAATCTGTGCTGAAGAAGTAGCGGCCATTGCTGCCGTCACTGCTTAGATGCAGGGACTTTGCTCCTGCATAAGATTGTGAATCGTCGAGAGCGTGCGTTGTGTTATTGCCCCATTCAAGATGGCGTGTCCAGAATTCTGAGTAATTTTCCTCAAAGCTGTAATTCGGGAAGAGATAGACCGGATCATCTGCAGCTGCTTCAACGGGCGACCATGTCGGATTCTGCATACCCGCGCCTGCAATCGTGCAGTCCGAACCGGATGCCAGTGCGAAATTGCCCTTATCGGGATTCACATACTTTACCGCGCCAGTCTGACCATTCTTGTCAAAGCCAAGACCGGAGATGGTTTCCGTCGTATTTCCGTCATATTTGTCCTCAAAATAACCGTCGCCGTACTTCGCGTCGGTTTCAGCGTCATTCTGCCAGACGGACCAATCGACCTTCTGCGCATAGCTGCAGCCGCTGGCACCCCAGTTTTCGATCACAGCCGGATAAACGGAGTTGCTTGCGGCGCTGTTGTCGTAGAAGTTGTGATCGAAGCTGTTATACAGGCAGTTAAGCAGCGGGAAATAGATGTGGTAGCTGGCGATCGTCGTTTCGTGCGGCTGCATCGGCCCAAAAAGGTTGTAAGCGACCGTGTTGTCGTGTGCGCGTTCTGTGACGTAGACGTCGCTCATTTTGTTGTGATAATAGGTGTTGTTCTTGACCGTAACATTGTAGCACTGGCTGAGAACCGTGCCGAGCGCGGTGTTCACGAACAGGTTGTTCTCCACCAGCCCGTCATGCACCGGCTCGTGGTTGAACTGCACGCCGGAGCCGCTGGGGATCTCGTGGAAATAGCAGCCGCGAACCGTGACATTGGAGGAACCCGTGGAAACATAGACGCCGTGGTCGAGCATGCTGCCGAGATCACGCGCGTAGCCGATATTCCAAATCTCGCAGCCCTCGATCAGAACGTTTGTGCTGCCAATAACCACGATGCCGTCATAAGCACTCGCGCCATGAACAAGCGAGGTCACGTCGTGCAGCTTCATGTTTACGATCTCAAAATGATCGCAGCCGTTGCGCAGATAAACTGCGTCCTGCGTGTAACTCCGGAATTCCAGACCCTCAATATGCCAGTAGGCGCAGCTGTCAAACAGCATGCCGATGGTAGCGTCGCCATACCATTCGCCGTCAAAAACCGGCGTTTCACCTGGATAATTCAGAACTGTGAACCATTTATCGACTGTCCCCTTTTTTTGGGAGATTCCGCGCCCGGTTCCCGCAGAACGGTACAGGCCGCCGCGGACATAAAGCAGGTCGCCGGGGCTCATGGCGTTCATAGCCGCTTCCAGCGTGGCAAACGGCTCGGCATAGCTGCCGGGATTGGCGTCGCTGCCATTCGGCGCGACGTAGAGAATTCTGCCGTCTGCAGCGACGGGGGCGCGCGGAGCAGCGCTTGCTGCGGATGCAATCGGGAGCATGCCAAGCAGCAGGCAGACAGTCAGCAATGCTGCGCCGAGCCTGGTGCAAAGCAAGCTGGGCTTTTTCATGTGTAGTTCCTCCTCATTCTCATTCCGGGTGTACCCGGTTCGGTACAAGTATCATACGCGATAAATGCCGCCGGCGGCAATTAACCAATTTCCGCATTCGTCTGCATTTTTCTACGAATTGCATCTTTGCATGGACAAATACGCTGTAGCAGCATGGTGTGTGGAAAAATGCAGACCAAAGTGGAAAACCGTGAATTTACGCCGCAAAGCGCCGCATGCTATACTGATGCTGTCACAAGATATACGCAAGATATGATAGGAATAGGAGAAACGCATATGAAACTGAGCTTCCATGAGTATCTGGACAAAATGCGCGGCTGCTGGAATGGCAAGAACATCGGCGGCACGCTAGGCACGCCGTTTGAGGGTATGCGCGGTCTGTTCGACATTCAGTATTATTCGCAGCCGCTGGACAAGCCGCTTCCGAACGACGATCTGGATCTGCAGCTTGTATGGCTCAACGCGGTCGAGAAATACGGCCGGAACATCAACCGCGAGCTGCTGGGGGAATATTGGCTGTCCTTTATCTACCCAGACTGTGCGGAATATGGCGCTGGCAAGAATAATCTGCGGGCCGGACTTGTTCCGCCGCTGTCCGGCTATGTCGGCAATCATTATCGCAACAGCAATGGGTCTTGGATCCTGACAGAGATCTGGGCGTGCCTGTGCCCCGGCCATCCGGAGCTTGCGGTCAAGTACGCCTACGAGGATGCAATCATTGACCACAGCTATGAAGGTGTCTATGCGGCGGTCTTTCTTGCTGCGATTGAGAGTGCCGCGTTTATCATTTCGGACACAAACGCGCTCATTGACATTGGCCTTTCATATCTGCCGGAGGACAGCGCGATCCATAAGGCGGTCGCCTGTGCCAGAGCGTGCTATCAGAGCGGCTTGACCTGGCAGCAGGCGCGTAAAAAACTTCTGCAGGAGGTTCCCAGCAGCTTCAGCGTCCTGAAAACCGATCCGCGTGATATGGAGCCAGATGAGCCCGTCGGCCCGATCGGCTTTGATGCACCCGGACATATGGGTATCATCGTCATGGCGTGGCTGTACGGCGAGGGCGATTTCGACAAGTGTATTTCCATTGCCGCTTCCTGCGGTGAGGATGCAGACTGCACTGCAGGCTCCCTTGCGGCCATTCTCGGCATTGTCAGTGGGAATGGCGCGATCAGCGAAAAGTGGCTGAAGCCGCTCGGCGGTATGATCCTCACCAGCTGCATCAACCGCAGCGACGTGGATGTTTCAATTCCCAATACGATCGACGAGTTGGTGCAGCGCGTTGCAATTCAGATGCAGCGCTTTATGAACCCGCAGGATTTGGCCTTCGACGATAATCTTGGGATCGAGGCAATTCTGGCGGATGAAAGCCGTCAGTGCTATGAACCGGAGCGCGTAGGCTGCTGGTACGCACGGGACTATCGACGCACCTTTACAAACCCGTTCCTGGTGAAGCACACTTCGCATCCGTTCGATGTGTATGTGGATTACCACGAAGCGCCGTATATTGCAGAGGACGTCACGAAGAAATTCACGCTGACCTTTGAAAACAATCTGCTGCGTCAGCAATGGCTCCATGCTGCGCTGCATCTGCCCGAGGGCTGGGAGATCTCTCCGGCGCGGTCGCTTGCAATCAATTTGGAGCAGGCGCACTGCAACGTGCCGCTGGCGCGTGTTACGATCGAGATCACGCCGCATAATCTGACGCAGTCGAGATATGATCTGATCCTGCAGGTCACTTCGGATGGACATCATACGCAGAGCCTGATTCCGATCGTGCTGCTGACAGGCGGCGATTATCAGATTTTCAGCGAGTAACACGACTTAAACGGCAGTGACACAGTCACTGCCGTTTAGATGCGTCAATGGAAAGGAGAACAAGTATGCAGACAATGCAGGCTTATCACAGTTGGGTGCAGGAAGAACTGAAGCGCTCCGTCGAATTCTGGAGCCAATATGGGATAGACCATGAAAACGGCGGTGTTTATACCTGCCTTGACAAAACCGGGAAAATTTACAGCACAGACAAAAGCGTATGGATGCAGGGACGCTGCGCATGGACATACGCATATCTGTGCACAAACTATGGAAAGCGCGAGGAATGGCTGGAGATCAGCCGGAGCTGCCTTGACTTTATGGAGGCGCACTGCATCAACCGCGACGCCGGGAACCGGATGTATTTCACTGTGACGGCTGACGGACATCCGCTGCGCCAGCGGCGCTACTGCTTCTCCGAGGCGTTTTATGCAATGGCAAACGCCGAGTATTATCACAATTCCGGGGAGCATATCCGCATCGAACGTGCGCGGGCTGCGTATGAGCTGATTTATCAGCTCAATCACCATCTGATCGAAGACCCGACCGGACTTGGCCCCAAAACAATCCCGCAGACGCGCACGGGCCGCGCTCTGGCTGATCCGATGATTTATCTGAATGTATCGGCAGTCATGCGCCGCTGTGATCCGGAAAAGCGCGCACTTTACGATGTACGCGCGCAGCAATGCGTAGAGGAGATCCTGCGCTATCATGTAAAACCGGAACTCAAGTGTACGCTGGAAACGGTCGGACCGGAAGGAGAACTGCAAACAGATACGACGGCTGGCCGCGTTGTTAATCCCGGACATGATATCGAATGCAGCTGGTTCCTGATGGAGCAGGCGCAGATCACACAGGACGATACATTGTTTGCGCAGGCCGTTCAGATTTTTGATTACGCGATCCATGCCGGTTGGGATAAGGAATACGGCGGATTGCTCTATTTTATCGATTGTCTTGGCTGCCCGCCGGAGGCATATGAGCACGACATGAAGCTGTGGTGGCCGCATAATGAGATTCTCATTGCTTCGCTGATGATTTATCAGAAAACCGGGAAGCAGGAATACTGGGACTGGTTCTGCAAAACGGCAGATTACTGCCGCGAGCATTTCTGCGAGCCTGAGTTTGGCGAGTGGTACGGCTATCTGCGGCGCGACGGTCTGCCTACGCAGCCGCCGTGCAAGGGCAGCACGTTCAAAGGCCCGTTTCATGTGCCGCGCAGTCTGATGATTGCGGACCGGCTGCTGACCCAGCTGGAGCAGAGACAGTAAAATAAACTACCGGCCAGAGGATCGAGTCCTCTGGCCGGTAATTTTTATGCCATTGTCTTGAGCATCTGCTCTGTAATTTCGTAGCGGCAAGGTTCGTGCTGCATGAAATGCGTGCATTCTTCGACCACATATTCGCCCATGCGGGCGATCTCATCGCCGAAGGAACCGGCGATGTGCGGCGTCAGAAATACGTTTTCCATCGTGTAAAGCAGACTTCCGGCCTCCGGCGGTTCTGGCATCGTAACGTCCAGAATTGCCGTCAGATCGGGGCGCTCGTGCAGTACGCGGATCAGATCCTGTTCGACGACCTGTGCGCCGCGGCCGGTATTCAAAAAAGTTGCATTCCGGCGCATCCTGGAGAAAAGTGCGTAATTCAGCATCCCAACTGTTTCCGGAAGATCCGCGATATGATTGGAAACGACCTGGCAGGTCGAAAACAGCTCCTCCAGCGGGAGTTTCCGCACACCAAGCGACGCTGCGGCTTCGTCAGAGAGAAACGGGTCATAGACGCACAGATCCAGCCGGTGCTGCTTCAGCAGACCGATCAGCGACCGGCCAACCATGCCAGCGCCAAGAATACCGACCGGCGTATCGAAGCTGCCGGGCATCTGCCAAAACCGTTCCAGCGCCCTGTGGCGTCCTTCAGGCGACCGACTGGCGCGCACGGCATAATGAAATCCCTTGTTTGCAAGCAGGATCTGCGCTGCGGCATACTCTGCGACAGGGATGGCGTTTGCCGCCCAGGCAGAAAAAACGTGCGCGCCTGCCGCCAGAAATTCCCGAGCAAAGTGCTGCACAGAGCCGGCCGCATAAAACACTGCGCGCAGCGCGGGAAAGCATTCCCGAAGCTCCTCGCGTGTAAAATGCGGCATATCCCATGTGGAGAAAATCAACTCCGTATCGCGGTATAAGTCCGGCTGTGCCAGAATTTCTTCCTTTGTCACAGGTGCATCCGGAAGCTGCGTCCATGCGCCCAGCTGCGCACGCACGGATGCGGGAAATGCGTGTTTACACATAGCCGGATCGCCGATCAAAATACTTTTCATCAAAAATACCGCCTTTCCCATCAGGCCTCACGGACAAGCGCACGGAGCGCTGCTGCATCCTGCGCCATCTGCTCAAACGAGTCGTCCTTCACGAATTCCAGCATCAGACTGCGTGTTTTGCCGTCCTGCCGGATGATATCGAGATATTCCTGCCATATGGATGCACCTTCGGCCAGTGGGAAACGGTTGTAGACGCTGTCCAGATAGAATACATGGACATGATACAGATATGGCTGGACTGTTCGGAGTGCGTGCAGATTCTCCGCCTGTGAAAGACGGGAGTTCGGCTGCCAGTACAGATGCAGATTATCCCGTGCGACGCTGCGGAGCGTCTGCACGGCAGAATCGCAGTTGTCTGTCAGCGTATTCGGATGATATTCATAGCAGATATCGATCCCAGCGGTTGAGACCATGTCGCAGATCGCCTGTGTGCAGGAGATCACGCGCTGTACATACTCCGGGTCTGCCTGTGCTGAACCTCTGGTACCAGCCCAGATGCGGATGCACGGGGCACCGAGCGCCTTTGCACTTTCCAGCACCGGTGGAAACAGATCCGGTGTCTGTTCACCAGCCTCAAAATAAGAGCCGTAGGCCCAGACGGCAAGCCCGGCTTGCTCGGTAAGGTGCCGGATCTCGCGCGCACGCGAAACGTCGCCCGGCAAAACATGAACGTCCCCGCCCCACTCAATGCCTTCAAGACCGCATTGTTTGACTGTGGAAATGATTTCTTCCGGCGTTTTATCGCGGAACGTAACGGAAACCAGTCCGGTATTCAGCATGTTTCTTCCTCCATCATATGCTGCAGCATTTTGACCGCGCAGTCCGTAAGCATTGCACCTGCCTCCGGCTGCCACATACTTCCTTCACACAACTGCACCGGATACACGTCTGTGTCAAACAGTTCGGGCACAGGAATGTAACCGAAAAAGCCGTTTGACAATGTCGCAATCAAACAACGACCACCGCACGCATCCTTCAGCGTGTGCCCAAATTGATGGTACAACTCTCCCGGCATGATAAAAACAGGCAGATCGCCAATCAGAAACACCTGTACCGGAAGTTCACCCTCATACCAATGTGCAGCGGTTGCTTTTCTTTCATAGGCTACAAGCAGTTCGGCCTGCAGTGTACCGAGCATATTATGTCCATTGTCCGGCCCGCCTGCCACGATCTGTTCTGCTCTGCGCAGCGTTTCTGCGTCTGCCCGCCGGTAGCGGCAGCAAATGCGCTGTATTTGCGCCTGCACGCGGGCATATGCGACCGGCTGCGCTGCGCTGGCGATAACGTGCGCGGCCTCCGCTGCGAGTATGCAGCCAAGTTCACGGTAGTCCGTAGCATGGCCGGTCATAAAGTCCAGATGGTTGATGTCGCCGCTCGGCGCGGCCAGATACACAGAAACAAAATCCGCGCCGTATCGGGCTTTGAGACGGCGGGAAAGCTCTGAAGAAAAATCGCCGCTGTATTGTGTGCCGCCGATGCAGTCCTGATGACAGGCGAAGCCAATCAGCGCACCGAGCGGCTGTCCGTCTGCATTTGCGGCATATAGAACCGGGAGCTCTGGATCGTTTTCCGCATAATGCCGGACAATTTCGGATACCGGTACATCTGAGGGATTGGTACGAACGCTGCCGTCAGCCATCAGATAATCGCGGTTAAAGGACATACCATCGACACTTCCAACGCCAAAAGACAGCGTGCACGGCTGTATTTGCCGGAGAGCAAGCGCTGCGCAGTCAGCAGCGAGGCGGCAAAATTCCGTCATAAACGGTACGTCTTCCTCTGAACCGAACGGTTCGCCTGCCGGGATGCCATAGTGCGTATGGGTCGCACAGACAGCGACATGCTCCGGCGCGAGGCCGGTCATGGCATGGATGTGCGCAGTGATCGCGTCTCGATTTTTGACCGGAAGTTCCACGGCGTCGATCTCAATCAGAACCGCGCTGGTTGTTCCATCACTTACAGCAAATGCCTTTGCGTAGAGACGGTCAAGCACGCCGGTGCTCGGCCGTTTCATAAAATAGCCGGGAATATCAGAGCCGAGCGGCGGCGTGATTTCTTTTTCATAAAACCCGCATTGCAGCATTCGCGCGTCTCCTTTCTCCGTAAAAAATGCGCTTCTGCGTCCGCAGATATCTGCAGACGCAGAAGCGGGGGGATCAAATATTGTAATTCGGGCGAACCGGCATGCCGGTCTTGGAGGACTTCACTGCCGCAAGACTTGCGATTACAGTTTTGGCGCCTTCCAGCGCTGTTGTACGGATCGGCTTGTCATTGACAATGCAGTCCAAGAACTCCAGCAATTCACCGGAGGTGTTGTGACTGCTGATGTTGACCGGGTACTGAACCGGAACAGTCTGAAGATCGTAGTCCTTGATATCCTGAAGGATCGTATCGCCGTTGCCCAGTCCTTCCTTGAAAACGCTCATATAGGGGCTGGTGTTGTCAGTGATGATTGTGCCCTTGCTTCCATAAAAGACGCTGCGCATCGTATAGCTGCGCTTGCAGCCAGTGGAAACAAATACCTTACCGATCACATTGTTCGGGAATTTCATGACCGCGATGGTGCAGTCGTCTGTCGGGTAGTTGGGCAGCATTTTATGATTTGCGTAGGCGAAAACTTCTTCCGGATCGCCTGCAATCCAGCGAGCCAGATCGACTGCGTGGCAGCCGCCGCCAAGGAAGCCGTGGCGCAGCGGATCAAGACGCCATTCGACATCAATATGCGCATAATCGTGTGCATATTCGGTTTCCACAAAGAACAGCTCGCCGATCTCACCGCGCTCGATCAGGTTCTTTGCCGCGACAAAGCCGGGCGTATAGCGGCAGATCTGCCCAACCATCATCTTGGTTTTTGCCTTTGCCGCTGCGTCAATCATTTCCTTGCAATCGTCGAGCGTCAGCGCCATCGGCTTTTCGCACAGGACGTGCTTGCCAGCCTCCAGTGCTGCAACCGAGATCTCACGGTGCGTCTGGTCGGGCGTGACGATAATGACCGCATCGACCGCAGGGTCTGCAAGCATTTGACGGTAATCTGTCGTTTTGCGGCTGATGTTATACTTCGCAGCTGTTTCATTCAGCAGCGCTTCATTGATATCGCAGATCATATAAAGCTCTGCGTTGGGATGGTCGATGACGGCCTTCATGTGCAGCTGCGCCATAACACTGCACGAGATGACGCCGATGTTCAGCTTCTTGTTCATGGTATTTCCTCCTGAGTCTGATCTGAAATGCCGGCAGACGGCTGCGCAGCGCGTCTGGGGGACGGCTTGTAGCATAGCACACGACGTTTTCTGTGTAAATCAACGATATTCCACAGTCGCTCTCATTTTTCCACCAGTCTTACCAGATGGAGGCGATGACCTCGACATAGCGCTTCCCTTCTGCTCCTGTGTAGTACAGAACGCGGCCAGTATCCATCGCAGTGACGAAATCTTCCATCTGAGTCTCAAACATTCCGGGGTAGCCGCTGAAATCGACCGGATCATATTCGCCGCCGGTTGTCTTACAGACGCTCACAAATGGACGGATACAGATTGCTCCCTTTGTCAGATAAAGCGTGGTATATTCCTCCGGAATGCTTGGATAACCGCTGATGGAGACGCTCCCGGTCACGCCGCTTTGTGCGCGGAGAAAGAAGTGCGCACTGCCGTCAACGTCTGAGCCGGGATGCTGGTAGGTACAGGCACCGGTAATCGACGCAACGCTGCTCCCCGTCAGATAGCAGAAGCGGTCAAGCGTATGGACGCCGAAATTGATGGAAACCCCGCCTCCGGCCAGCTTCTTTGTCATAAACCATGCCGGACGCTCCGGCGTAAAATATTCGCCGGTTGAATGATCGTCAATCATGACCAGTTCACCCAACTCACCGGATTCGATGATCGCGCGTGCCGCGCGATTCTCCGGACGGTAGCGCTGAACATGGCCAATCTGAAGCAGAACATGATGACGCACACATGTCTGTATGATCCGCTCGCATGACTCCGGTGATACAGACATTGGTTTCTCCAATAGAATGTGTACGCCATGTTCGGCACAGTCAATGGCGCATGGCTCATGCAGACCATGCGGCAGATTGATGATCACGGCATCCAGATGTTCGTTTTCCAGCATTTGATGATAGTCTGTGTAGACGGCTGCACCAAAGGGCGCTGCTGCGGCCTCCGCACGCGGCCGGACGACATCCGCTACCGCGGCAAGGCGTGTGCGCGTGTGCGCGGCGATTGCCTCAAGATGACATCCGGCGATGATGCCGGTGCCAATCATACCGAAAGAATACATATGTTTTTCTTCTTATGACTGTTCATCCTCCTGCGCCGGTGCATGCGCAGCACGGTACTGGCCCGGCGTAACGCCTTCAAACTGCTTGAAGACGCGGAAGAAGGTGTTGATATTCTCAAAACCGACCCGCGCGGCGACGTCCTTAATGACGATATTCGGGTCAGCAAGCAACTCCTTTGCCGCCTGAATGCGCAGACGGTTGAGATAGTTGACAAAGGTAATGCCGGTTTGGTCCTTGAAGTAGCGTGAAAAATACTTGGGAGAGTAGCCGACATAGGCGCTGACGTCGTCGAGCGAGATGCGGTTATGATAGTTTCTTGCGATGTAGTCCAGCGACCGCCGAAGAATATCGGACTCCTGCTGCTGACGCTCAAGGAGTGCGGCAGTCGCCTTTGTGCAGACGGAGCGGAAAAAGTCGCCGATTTCATCAAGATTATTGAGCGAGCTGAGTTCTGCGAACGGGTCTGCATCAAAGAGCGGGAAAAACGGGATGCTGCGCGCAGTCAGGATCTGCGCGATCAGGGAAAGAATCGAGGAAAACGACGTGATCAGATGCTCATAAGGAATGCCGTTTTCCGCGCTCTGCTCGATAAGTGCGACAATATAGCTCTTGGCAGCGTCTGCGTTGCCGCTGGTGATGTAATTTGTGATATAATTCTTGTTTTCGTCCGTAAGGAAGGAGGGATACTCTCCGGCAGACGGAAGGTGCATGCTCTGGATAAGCTGGCTCTGGCGGTTGAGCACACGGTAGCGCAGAGCATTTTTTGCGGATTGATACAGTTCTGGCAGTTCTTCAAGCCGGTTGACGAAGGATGTCGTCACAAAAATCAGCCGCAGCTGGTCATTTTCAATATCGGCTAGATGCAGGATCTGCGTAAGCTCCCTGTGCAGTGCAGTAAGGTTCAATTCATCCATATTGACGATGAACGCAAATGTGCGGGGCAAGCACTCCATATATTCGATCTTCTGCTCGAAGGGATACGTCCACGCAGCTGTCAGCTTGCAGATGCCATCCTGCATGTGCGCCAACTCCACCGGCGTGTAGTCCAGATATGCGCGCTTGTAGAAATCGAACGATAAAAGCACGAGCGTATAGTACTTGTGTGGAAACTGCGCACCCAATTCAGCGAGTTGATAGGACAGCAGAGCCTCATCCTGCGGCCGACCACGCAGAATGTCAAGGAGTAAATTGCTGCGCAGCTGTTCCTGCCCACTTTTCATGAGCGTAGAGAGTTTCTCGTTGGAGGCACGGATTTCGTTGATATTGGAACGGATGCTGCGGTAAACGGCGGTGCTTTCAATGGCAGCCGAGCGGGGATCGTCGATCGGAGGCTCGGAAAAGCTGTTTGCCAGACGGATGATGGGACGGCTGATGCGGCTGGAGAAAATTGCGGAGATCAGCACGATCAGCACCAGCAGGATCAAAATCAGCAGCAGAGTAAAGCTGCGGATCGGCTGCAGGCCGGAATAATATTCGCTTGTCGGGATGACACTTATATACCGCAGACCGTAGGCACCGGAGAGGGACTGCACCTGATAATCGGTGTCTCCGATACGGCAGTTGTGAACCTCGCTGTCGTCAAACAGGGGCAGGCTGTCAGTCTGCGCAAAAGTCGAGCAAACTGGTGCGCCTGCGGCATCAAAAATGCAGATGTCGCCCTGGCGTTCCAGAAAGCGGTCGTCCAGCAGTGCTTCTGCCAGTGACGGCGACAGAACAAAGCCCATGACGCGGTTCGTGCCGTATGATTGCTCGGGAAAGTAGGTGTACAGCAGCAGGAGCGCGCGGCTGTCCTGCCGATTTTTCACAAGGCTGTATCGTGTATAATCCAGTGCGCCGATGAATGAAAATGCGCGGTTTTCGCACAGCGTACCGTAAAGTTCTTCAAAGGAGTAGCCGGGGAATCTGCAATACTTTGAAAAATAGATCTCCGCGTCAAAGCAGCCGATGTTTGAGGCAATGCGATTGGTGCCGGGATCGAGGACAAAAACCGCTTCAAGGTTTTCATTGGATGACAGTGCATTGGTCAGAAGCGTTGTTGCGTCCTTTGTAAACTTGTTTGACCGGAAGCTGCCGGTCAGCGTTTCCTTCACGGAGTAATCCAGCATCTGCATCCGCTGTGCGTTCAGAGCGGATTCAAGCTGCGTGGAAAGGCTTGTGAGATATGCGCTGTTCGTTCGCTCGGTCTGCGTGCGCACCAGATTCTCCGCCTGCCAGTTGAATGCAATGCACGCGATAGAAACCGGCAGAATGATGCAGCCGAACAGAATCAGAAACAGCCGGAAAAATAGATCGTGTTCGGAAACAAAGCCGCAGATGCAGCTCCAAAAGCGTTTCATAGAAAAACCTCAGCAGTATCTAAAAAATCTATTTTAAGTATAACCGCTGCCGCCATCTGCCGCAACTCTCATATTTCTACCGGGGGCAACCATTTTCCACTGGATCGCAGAAAGAATGGGACAGATGCTGCAAGGCGGTGGAAAAATGAATATTGCCGTAGAAAATGGAGAATTTACAAGTCGGCGTATCCCATGCTATGCTCAAAACGCGGTCAGGCCGGAGGGCCGGATCGGGAGCAAATGATTTCGGACACAAGAGGGAGATACGGTTTTGCAAGTGACCACAAAGAAACAGAATACTGCTGAGCGGCTTCCCGCCCGTCGAGGCCGCACATGGAGCTATGTGCGGCAGCACTGGATCCTGTACGTCATGCTCATACCAGGAATTATCATGTTCTTCCTGTTTATGTACAAGCCCATGGTCGGCTTGCTTATGGCATTTGAAAATTACAATTTCAAAAAGGGTATTTTCGGCAGCGAGTGGGTCGGCCTTGCAAACTTCAAGCGCTTCTTCCGTTATAAAAACTGCTGGCGGCTCATCCGCAATACGCTTTTGCTGAATGTATTCAATATGCTCTGGACGACGCCAATCAATATTATCTTCGCGCTGATGATCAACGAATTCCGCGAAAAGGGCGTGTTCCGCAAGAGTGCAACTACGATCGCGTATCTGCCGCACTTCTTATCCGGCGTCGTCGTCATTTCAATCTTTAATCAGTTCCTGATGCCGAGCGGCACCATCAATCAGATCATTGAAAAGCTCGGCGGAACGCCGCTGAAATTCCTGAGTGACCCGAAATACTTCCGCACGATCTACAATTTCATCTGCATCTGGCAGGAAACAGGCTGGGGCTCCGTTATCTATGTCGCTGCATTGGCCGGTATCGACTCCTCGCTCTATGAGGCAGCCAGAATGGACGGTGCGAATAAGCTCCAGCAGATCTGGCATGTTTCGCTGCCCGGAATTGCATCGACGATCTCGATCCAGTTCATCATGAACCTTGGCTATCTGCTTTCCGGCGGCACGGACCGCGTCATGCTGCTGTACAACGAAAAACTCTACCCCACAGCGGACATCATCGGCACCTATATCTACCGCGTGGGTCTTTTGAACACAGATTACAGCTATTCCGTTGCGGTCGGTCTGTTCCAGTCACTGATCGGGCTTATTCTTGTGCTGGTCACGAATAAGATTTCCAAAAAGCTGACGGAAACCAGTCTGATTTGAGGAAAGTACCATGAGAAAAACACACAGAATCCATAAAAAGATTGCGGGCGACAAGGTGTTCTGCGCCATCGTACTGACGCTTTTCTGCCTGATGATTATTTTCCCGTTTCTCAATGTCCTGGCGATCTCGCTCAGTTCGCGTCTGTCCGTCTCGCAGGGTAGGGTATGGCTCTGGCCGGTTGGCTTTAATCTTGAATCGTATAAGCGCGCGTTTGCGTATGACGGGTTCCTCCGCTCCTATTGGAACACGATCCGTTATACTTTCATGGATACGGTGCTTTCGCTGGCAATCACCATGCTGACGGCCTATCCGCTGTCCAAGTCTTATCTGCGTGGGAGAAAATTTTTCAACGTCTTTTTCGTCTTCACCATGCTGTTCAGCGGCGGCCTGATCGCCAGCTATATCAACATGACGAAAATGGGACTCAACGGCACGATCTGGGCCGTCCTGTTTCCCGCGGCGTGCAGCCCCTATACCATCATTTTAATGCGCACCTTTTTTGAGCAGATCCCCACGTCCATGGAGGAATCGGCATTCATTGACGGTGCAAACGACTTTCATGTCTTTACAAAAATCACGATTCCGCTTTCCAAGCCAATCATCAGCACGGTGGTGCTGCTTTTCGCGGTCAACCGCTGGAATTCCTGGTTCAATGAGTTTATCTATCTGACAGACAAGAAGCTACACCCGCTGCAGCTGGTCATTCGCTCCATCGTTCTGACGGGTGAGTCGGAAGGCGCGCTGCAGGCTGGCGAAGTGGTGCTCGGTCAGTCACTCAAGTATGCGGTTGTCATTCTGGCGATGATCCCGATGCTGATTCTCTACCCACTGATCCAAAAATATCTGGTAAAGG
>OLXV01000984.1_pt1 | contig 14838 bp, 11 predicted proteins | sample 1673481 | NCBI WGS metagenome assembly OLXV01 (sample SAMEA103958113, study PRJEB25191) | human gut metagenome
CGTCGCAGTCCTCCTCCTGCACGGAGCCGACGACCATGATCTTGTAGCCCTCGGGGATGAGGCCGAGGTCCTTCATGATCTTCGCGCCGTAGGTGGCGGAGGCCATGCCGCCCTCCTGGTCGGAGCCGCCGCGGCCGTAGATGACCTTCTCGTCCTCATAGCCCTGATAGGGGTCGTGGGTCCAGTTCTCGATGTTGCCGATGCCGACGGTGTCGATGTGGGAGTCGAGCGCGATGATCTTGTCGCCCGTGCCCATCCAGCCGATGACGTTGCCGAGCTTGTCGAACTCGACCTTATCGTAGCCAAGCTTCTTCATTTCCTCGGCAATGCGGTTGGCGACGCCCTTTTCCTCGCAGCTCTCGCTGGGAATGGCGATCATGTCGCGCAGGAAACGGGTCATGTCCGCCTGATAGCCTTGAGCAGCCTTTTTGATCGCTTCAAAATCCATGAGAAAACCTCCGTACATAAATTCAGATTTGTCTATTGTAATTCTCATTTCCTTTTACTCTGCCTCTATCATAGCATAAGCTTCGGCAAAGTCAAACAAAAAATTTGCAAATCTGAAAATTTTTTTGAAAAAATGATTGCTTTTTCTTTTATCTATGGTATGATGTAAACGTGAAAACAGCGTAAGGGAGGAGATAAACTATAGAAGCGTCAAAGCTGGAGACTCTGCGGCAGATTGCCAAGGGCATCGCCGCCCAGTTCGGCAGCAGCTGCGAGGTCGTGGTCCACGACGTGGCTGCCAAGCATCCCGAGCATTCCATCGTCATCATCGAGAACGGACACGTCACGGGCCGCAAGGTTGGCGACGGCGCATCCCACGTCGCGATGGAGCAGGTGCGCAACGCGGACGCGCAGCCCATGGATCATCTCAGCTACCTCACCAAGACGCCGGACGGCAAGATCTTAAAGTCCTCCACGATGTACATTCGCGGCAAGGGCGGCAAGGTCGTGGCCATCCTCGGCATCAACTACGACATCTCCTCGCTTCTGATGGTCGAGAGCGCCGTGCGCGAGCTGACCGCCGCGGGCGACAGCACACAGACGGAGCCGGAGAAGATCATCAACGTCAACGACGTGCTCGACGAGCTCATCGCCCAGTCGGTCGCCCTCGTGGGCAAGCCCGCGGCGCTGATGAACAAGGAGGACAAGATGCGCGCCATCGGCTTTTTGAGCCAGAGCGGTGCATTCCTCGTCACCAAGTCCGGCGACAAGGTCGCCAAATATTTCGGAATTTCAAAATATACACTTTATTCTTACATTGACAAACAACAGGAGGACAAGCAAAATGGGTAAAATCGATCTGAGCATCAACAAGGTCGGACTGGAGCATAACATCCAGAAGGCCAAGGAAAACAACGTCATCATCCCCACCATCGCGCAGATGCAGCATCCCGAGACCATTCCCGAGAAGATCCAGGCCAAGCTGAAGAACGTGGGTCTGTGGGACGTCAACCCCCTCAACCTCTTCCGCATCACCTGGAAGAACGAGGCCAAGGAGTCCGGCGGCCTCTTTCAGGAGGTCCCCAACTATGTAGAGATCCCCAGCGAGCTTTCGGGCGTACCCTGCCGCATCATCGCCATGGCGGGCAAGTGGTTCCCCACCGGCTGCCACAAGGTCGGCGCTTCCTTCGGCTGCCTCGCTCCGCGTCTGGTCACCGGCCAGTTCGACGCCAACTATCACCACGCCGTTTGGCCCTCCACGGGCAACTACTGCCGCGGCGGCGCGTTCAACTCCAAGCTGCTCGCCGTTGACTCCGTCGCCATTCTCCCCGCCGAGATGAGCAAGGAGCGCTTCGACTGGCTGAGCAAGATCGCTGGTCAGGTCATCGCTACGCCCGGCTGCGAGTCCAACGTCAAGGAGATCTTCGACAAGACCTGGGAGCTCAAGCAGGATCCCAGCATGATGATCTTCAACCAGTTCGAGGAGATGGGCAATCCCCTCTGGCACTACAACGTCACGGGCTACGCCCTCGCGGACCTCTTTGAAGCCGTCAAGAAGCCCGGACAGAACTTTGCCGGCGCCTGCTTCACCTCCGGCTCCGCCGGCACCATGAGCGCGGGCGACCTGCTCAAGGAGCGCTATCCCGGCCTCAAGCTCGGCGTGGGCGAGGCGCTGCAGTGCCCCACCATTCTCGAGAACGGCTTCGGCGGCCACCGCATCGAGGGCATCGGCGACAAGCACATTCCCTGGATCCACAACGTGAAGAACACCGACATGGCCATCGCCATCGACGATGAGGACAGCCAGCGCCTGCTGCGCCTGTTCAACACCAAGGAAGGCCAGAAGTACCTCAAGGAAGAGCTCAAGCTCTCCGACGAGCTGATCGAGAAGCTGACCTGGCTCGGCATCTCCGGCATCGCGAATGTCCTTTGCTGCATCAAGATGGCGAAGTATTATGAGCTGACCGAGAACGATGTCGTCGGCACGGTTCTGACCGACTCCGCCGCGATGTATCAGTCCCGCATCGAGGAGCTCAACGAGATGCACGGCGCGTACAACGTCGAGGAAGCCAAGCTCGACCACAACCTCCACATGCTCGGCCTCAAGACCGACAACCTGATGGAGCTGACCTACACCGACCGCAAGCGCATCCACAACCTCAAGTATTACACCTGGGTCGAGCAGCAGGCCCGCGACGTCAAGGACCTCAACGCGCTCTGGTACGACACCAAGGGCACCTGGGACGCCGTTCACGCGCAGGCTGCCGAGCTCGATGAGCTCATCAACGAGTTCAATGAGGCCACCGGCCTTCTCAAGGCGCTCTAAGAAGCAGAGACAAAGCCTGCTCCGAAACGCCGCCGCAGCAGCGGCTGAGCGGAAAGAGGAGCAGACCGGATCGAAAGCCGAATAAAATTTCATTGCACAGCGTGTGCAGCATCCCCGCAGATAGGGGCCGGCGATGGCAGGTCAAGGGCGCAGCCCTTGCGCTTCTCTGGGGTTTCCAAAAGGGGATATCTCTTACGGTAAGAGATATCCCCTTTTGAGCGGCGTCTGCGCCCGTGCAGGTATATGTCTCCTCAGCCGTTGCTGCGGCGGGGTTACGAAGCGATTGCTTTTGCTGCGGGATTCGAGACCATTTTCAATCTTCCGTTTTAGGAGAAATTATTATGCTGAAAAATGTGAAATGCGCGCGCTGCGTCAAGTGCGGCAAGGAATACGAGGCCGTGCCCAACCTCACCAACTGCGAGTGCGGCGGTATCCTCGACATCATCTACGATTACGATTACATCAAGGCCAATCTCACCAAGGAAAAGCTCAAGAGCCGCCCGAACACGATGTGGCGCTACCGCGAGCTGCTGCCCGTGGAGGAGACCACGCCCGACACGCCCCTGCGCGTGGGCTGGAGCCCGCTCTACGAGGAGGACCGTCTTGCGAAGCTCCTCGGCCTCAAGAAGCTGTGGGTGAAGGACGACGGCCAGAACCCCACCGCGTCCCTCAAGGACCGTGCCTCCGCTATGGCGGTCGCCAAGGCGAAGGAGGCGGGCGCGGAGATCATCGCCTGCTCGTCCACGGGCAACGCGGCCTCGTCGCTGGCAGGCAACGCCGCCGCCGCGGGTCTCAAGACCTTCATCTTCGTTCCCTCCCGCGCCCCCAAGGGCAAGGTCGCGCAGCTGATGACCTTCGGCGCGAACGTCATTTCCGTGCAGGGCAACTATGAGGAGACCTTCGAGCTGAGCAAGAAGGCCATCGACAAGTGGGGCTGGTACAACCGCAACGCTGCCATCAACCCCTATCTTTCCGAGGGCAAGAAGACCGTCTCGCTCGAGATCGCCGAGCAGCTCGGCTGGAAGATGCCCGACTACCTCGCCATCTCCGTCGGCGACGGCTGCACCATCGCGGGCGTGTGGAAGGGTCTCAAGGACCTCTACGCCATCGGCTTTATCGACAAGCTGCCGCGCCTGATCTCCGCGCAGGCGGAGGGCTGCCACCCCATCAACCGCGCCATCGCGGAGAATAAGCCCTGGGAGCCGATGGAGGAGAACACCCTCGCCGACTCCATCGCCGTCGGCGTGCCGCGCAATGCGGACAAGGCGCTCATGGCGATCCGTGAGTCCAACGGCATCGTGGTCAACGTGACCGACGAGGAGATCATGGCGGCGCAGAAGCTGCTCGGCACCACCTGCGGTGTGTTCGGCGAGCCGGCGGGCGTGACCGGCACGGCGGGCGTGAAGAAGCTCTGCGAGCAGGGCGTGCTCGGCGCGAACGACACGGCCGTCTCCGTCGTCACCGGCAACGGCCTCAAGGATGTTGCCAACGCCATCAAGTTCTGCGGCGAGCCGATGAGCCTGCCGAACGACCTTGACCTGTTGGTCGAGGAGTTCGACAAGCGTGGCATCGAGACCAAATGAGAGAAAAAATAGCGCCGCGCGAGTTTTGGAACCGCCGCTCGCAGCATTATGACGAGCAATCGGGAGCAGCGTATGCGGACGCCTACCGCAAAACGGCGGAGCGCATCCGCCCCTATCTCACGCCGAATGACCGTGTGCTGGATTTTGCCTGCGGCACGGGACTTGTCACGCTGCCGGTCGCGCAGATGGCCGCCGAGGTGTGCGCCATTGACATTTCGGACGAGATGGTGCGGCATCTGAAGGAAAAAATAGCAGAGCAGGGGGTCGGCAACGTCAGCGCCTCGTGCATGGATCTCTTTGACGAGAGCCTGCGGCCCGGCAGCTTTGACGCGGTGGTCGCCTGCAATGTGCTGCTCTACCTCGAAAACCGCGCGGAGGTGCTCGCGCGCATCCGTGAGCTGCTGCGGCCGGAGGGAATGTTCCTCTCGGCGACGGACTGCCTGGGCGAGCGGCTCACACGCGAGGGTGTTCGCAAGTGGTGGCGCAGCCACACAGGGAAAATGCCCTATGTGTCGTTTGACCGTATGCACACGCTGGAGGCGTCCATCGCCGCGGCTGGCTTTGAGGTGCTGGAGACCGAAAACCTGTTTCCCGCGCCGCCGAACCTCTTTGTCGCAGCAAGAAAAAAGTGAACGAACACAGGAGCGCGGACCAACGGCCCGCGCTCCTTTTGCGCTCAGACGAAGTATTTGTTGACGATGGGGACCCGGCTCAGCAGCGCGGAGACCAAAAAGGACAGCGTGCCGATGAGCAGCGTCAGAAGCGGCACAGAGAAAAAGGCGTTGCAGGAGAGCGTGTTGACGCCGAGGAATTGATCGAACGTCTCGATGAACAGCGGATGCACAAGGTAGGCGCCGAAGCTCCAGCGGGAGAGCGCGCGGGTGCGCGCGTGTCCCTTTTCGCCGAGTGAGGGAAAATTCAAATGCCTACGGGCGAATACAAAGACGGCGAGACACATCAGCAGCACACCGACCGAGTCGTAGTTGTAGAAGAGCACGGTGGCGGTGCCCAGACGGCGGGAGGCATAGGACGTCATAACGACGGTGACGATGAGACCGGCTACGCCGAGCGCATAGCACCAACGGGCCGCTTTGGGCGAAAGCTCCTTGCGGCTGAGATAGCGGCCCAGCATAAAATAGGCGGCAAAGCCGAGCGTGAAGTGGTAGTATAGCATTCCAGACAGCGAGAGGTAGCTGCTGTAGAGCGGCCAGGAAAACAGAGAAAGAAGTGCGCCGAGCTGCGGCAGCAGAAAGTTGAAAACAAGCGCAAGCAGCAGAAAATAGCGCAGCAGCGTCTCGTTCTGCGCGATGGGCCGCAGCAGCGGGACGATCAGATACAGTCCCACGATCATAAACAGAAACCACATGTGGTAGTGACCGGAGAAAAACAGCGTGACCGCGGTGGACAGGGCGCATTTGTTGAAAAAGTATGCGTAAGCGGCATAGAGCGCAGACCAGAAAATGAAGGCTGTGACGATACGCAGGACGTTTTTGCGCAGGATCTGCCGCAGGCTTTGCGTGCCGGCGAGAAAGAATACGCCGCTGATCATCACGAAGACGGGAACGGTCCAGCGGACGAGGCTGTCATACAGGTTAAAGGCCTGCCACGCGGTTGAATAAATATCGGTGTCCGCCCAATGCTGCGCGGAAAGGTGGAGTGCAACGACGGCAAAGGTCGCCGCGACGCGCAGCACGTCATAGCAGGCGACGCGCTGCGATCCGGTCTGTTCCATGGCTATTCCTCCGTTGCCGCTTCGGCGGCTTCGGCCGCATCGGCGGGGGCGGCTTCCTCTGCGAGAGTATTTTGCGCCTCGACAGCCTCCTGTGCGGCACACGCAGCGGACTGTACCTGCGCTTGAGCTTGTACCTGCGCTTGAGCTTGTGCCTGTGCTTGAGCTTGAGTCTGAGCCGCCTCACGCGCGGCGGCCTCCGCCTCGGCGCGCTCGCGCTCCTCGGCGGCGCCCTCGGCGCGGGCGCGGGAGACCTCCTCTTCCTTCTGCTTCTCCGCCTGCTTCATGGCCTTGTCGAGCCTGCGCCGGCTGGAGCGCTTCTCCATGCCGTGCACGACGCGCAGTACGAGGAAGAGCAGCACGAGACCCACGCCGAACCAGCTCCAGAAGCCGAGGGTGATGAGCGTTTTGAGCGTCCACAGCTCGGCCTGGATGCCGAGGAAGCAGCACACCACCGACGCGGCGAGCGCCGCGCCGAAGAGAATGACCCACAGCACCGACTTGACCGCGGAGGTCTTGCGCACGCGCAGGTGCGCGATCAGAAACAGCACCGCGAGCAGGAACAGCGCGGGATACTGCGAAAACAGAATGGTACGAAGGTTCATGGAAGCGTTCCTCTTTTCTTCTCTTGTTTTGCTCAGAGGGTGCAGAGCCCGCGGCGGAGGTATTGACCCTCGGGGCCGCCGACGATCCTGCCGTCCTCGACCATCAGGCTGCCGCGCAGGTAGACCTTAGCGATGCCGCCCTCGGTGCGCAGACCCTCAAAGGGCGTGTAGCCGGCCTTTGTGACCATGTCGCGCGCGGTGAGGATGTGGCTGGCCTTGGGATCGTAGACCACGATGTCCGCGTCGGAGCCCGCGGCGATGACGCCCTTGCGGGGATAGAGCCCGTAGAGCTTCGCGGGATTTTCGCACAGGGCGCGGCACATTCCGGCGACGGTCATTCTGCCCGCGGCGACGCCGCGGGTGTAGACGACCTCGCCGCGCGTCTCCACGCCGGGCAGACCGCCGGGGATCTTCGTGAAGTCCTCGCGGCCCATGTCCTTCTGCGCGAGGGTGAACGAGCAGTGGTCGGTGGAGATGGTCTGGATCTCGCCGCGGCGCAGACCGCGCCAGAGCGCGCGCTGATTTTCCTCGGCGCGGATGGGCGGCGCGCAGACATAGCGCGCGGCCATGGACCAGTTGGCGTCGTAGTACACGCCGTCGTCGAGGGCAAGGTACTGCGGGCAGGTCTCGACATAGACCCTCTGCCCGCGGGCGCGGGCAAAGGCGACCTCGTCGAGCGCCTCGCGGTTGGTCAGGTGGACGATGACCACCGGCGCGTCCGCCGCCTCGGCGATGCGCAGCAGCCGCGCGACCGCCTCGGCCTCGAGATAGTCGGGCCTCGCCTCGGGGTGGGCGGAAACGTCCGCCGCGCGTCCGGCGGCCTTGAGCTCGGCGATGCGCGCGTCGATCACACCGGCGTTCTCGCAGTGGACGCCCGCGATGCCGCCGCGCTTTTTCAGCGCCTTGAGCGCGGAATACACCGCGCCGTCGCCAATCATCATGGCGGGGTAGGTGAGGTACATCTTAAAGGACGTGATGCCTGCGGCGAACATATCGTCCAGCTCGCCCTCGATGCCCTCGTTCCAGTCGTCGATGGTCATGTGGAAGCCGTAGTCGCACGAGCATTTGCCGTCGGCCTTTTTGTGCCAGAGATCAAGACCGTAGGCAAGCGTCTCGCCCTTGTTCGGGCAGGCGAAGTCGATGATGGTGGTCGTGCCGCCGCGGATGGCGCTGCGGGTGCCGGACGCGAAATCGTCGGCGGTGGTCGTGTTGCACACGTCGAGATCAAAGTGCGTGTGCGCGTCGATGAAGCCGGGGAAGAGGTAGCAGCCGGAAACGTCCGTCACCTCGGCGCTTTTTGCCTCAGCGGGGGAGATGTGGCCGACCTGCGCGATCTTCTCGCCGTCGAGCAGGACGTCCGCGCGGCGGGAGCCGCGGGGCGTAACGACAAAGCCGCCCCTGAGCAATTTTTTCATATCCATTCAGCTCCTTTGTCTGAAAAATATTCACACATCTTTACCATAGCACGTTTTTGCCGCGATTTCCACAGAAAAAGAGAAATCGGCAAAAGCGACAAGAAAGCGCGGTGAAAATCTGTGATTATGGCGAGAGAATGCGGCTTGTGAAAAAGCGGAAAAGAAGATACAATAAACATATCCTGCCGAAGCTGTGCGCCCGATACGGACAAGCGCTCCGGCAAAAATTTTCAGGAGGAAAAAAGCTATGCGCAAGTTTTTGTCCCTGCTGCTGACGATGGCGATGGTCCTTTCCCTTGCCGTGACGGTCAATGCCGCCGCCCCCAAGGAGGACATCACCATTCTGCACACCAACGATGTTCACTGCGACTACGAGAAGTATGCCAAGGTCGCAACGCTGCACAAGAGCGCGGATCTGCTCGTGGATGCGGGCGACCACGTTCAGGGCGATGTCATCGGTACGCTCTCCAAGGGCGAGTATATCGTTGACATCATGAACTACATCAAGTACGATGCGGCCGTTCCCGGCAACCATGAGTTCGATTACGGCATGGATCAGTTCCTGCACATTGCCAAGGATCTGGCGAAGTATCCCTATATCTCCGCAAACTTCACCGGCAAGGACGGCACGCCTTACTTCGACGCTTATAAGATCTTCGAGGTCAAGGGCGTGAAGGTCGCGTTCGTCGGCGTCTGCACGCCGGAGACCTTTACCAAGTCCACCCCGACCTACTTCCAGGATGCCAACGGCAATTACATCTATGGCTTCTGCGAGGGCAATAACGGCGCTGACCTCTACAAGGCGGTGCAGAAGGCCATCGACGCGGCCAAGGCCGCGGGCGCCGATTATGTCATCGGCCTCGGCCATCTCGGCATCGACGAGCAGTCCTCTCCCTGGACGAGCAAGGAAGTCATTGCCAACACCACCGGCTTTGACGCCTTCATCGACGGCCACTCCCACTCCACCTTCTCCGAAACGATCAAGGATAAGTCCGGCAAGGAGGTCGTCTTTGAGCAGACCGGCACCAAGCTCGCCAACGTCGGCAAGATCATCATTAAGGCCGACGGTACCATCACCCACGAGAACGTTGATCTGAACACGGTCGAGCCCGACGCCGAGGCGGCGGCCTATATCCAGACCATCACCGATAAGTTCGACGCCCTGCAGAAGCAGGTCGTTGCCAAGACCAGCGTGGAGCTGACCATCAACGGCGCGGACGGCAAGCGCGCGGTCCGCAATGCCGAGACCAACCTCGGCGACCTGTGCGCGGACGCCTACCGCATCCTGCTGGGCGCTGACATCGCCTTCGTCAACGGCGGCGGCGTGCGCGACAACATCAAGGTCGGCGACATCACCTACGGCGATATCATCAAGGTCCATCCCTTCGGCAACGAGGCCTGCCTCGTTGAGGTCACCGGTCAGCAGATCAAGGATGCTCTGGAGCTCGGCTCCGCGGCCTATCCCGGCGAGAGCGGCGGCTTCCTGCAGGTTTCCGGCCTGACCTACACCATCAATGCGGACATTCCCAGCTCCGTGGTGAAGAACGATAAGTCCGAGTTCGTCAAGGTCGACGGCGCGTACCGTGTGTCTGACATCATGGTCGGCGGTCAGCCCCTCGATGTCAACAAGACCTATACCCTCGCTTCCCATAACTACATGCTCAAGGATGCCGGCGACGGCTACACCATGTTCGGCACCAAGAACGTCAAGCTCCTCAAGGACGGCGTGATGATTGACAACCAGGTCCTCATCAACTACATCGTCAATAATCTCGGCGGCGTGGTCGGCGAGCAGTATGCCGCCCCGCAGGGCCGCATCACCATCAAGACTGCTGCTTCCGATGTCCCGACGAACGAAAGCGATAAGGTCATCGCCGGCCGCGATACCACCGTGACCGAGGGCGATACCTACACCGTCGTCGCGGGCGACTGCCTGTGGAACATCGCCTACAAGCTCTACGGCACCGGCACGCTCTACACCAAGCTGGCTGAGGCCAACAAGCTCGCCGATCCGTACATCATCTACATCGGCCAGATCCTGACCGTTCCCGCCAAGTAAAAAACCGCACAATTAGGAAAGCCGCCCGTTTGGGCGGCTTTCTTCTGCGCTTTTTTGCTTTTTACGAGTCCTATATTACCACATTTCGGGCAATTTTTCAAGTCTTGTCTTTTCCTTGCCGGGGGTGTAGATAACATGGCGAGGTGAAAAAGAGATGGATGAATTGATGTTATTCGGCGCGCTGTCCGCGCAGCGGACCGAGGCGGCGCTGCTGCGCGGGAACGCCGTGACGGAACGCTTCGGCCTGACGCTCACGCCGGAACAATGCGGACGTCTGCTGGAGCGCCGCGCTTCGGCCTTGCGGGAGACGGAGCGCATCGAGCTGGGCGAGGGCATCCTGCCGAAGCTGGCGGTCGCGCTGTGCGACTCGCCCTGCGTTGGACCGGAGAACTGGGAGGAAACGCTCGGCGGGCTGACGGAGCTGTTCTACCACTTCAAGGGCGCGTGCGGCGAACGTCTCGGCGACGACGAGCTGCTCGCCGCGCTGGTGCGGCTATACAACGGCTGGGCGGGCGGCTGCGCGGACCGCATCGCCGATCTCGATGGCCGCGCGATGCTGCGCTTTGCGCGCACGGGAAGGGTGGGGGACGATGATGAATGAGCTGACGCGCCCCTTGACGGGCGCCGAAGAGAGGCTGTGGCAGGAAAAGCTTGCCGCGCTGCTCGTGCGGCAGATCGCGCTCTACACCGCGAATGAAAGCAGCTCCGTGCCGGCTGCCGCCGCGCGGGAGCTGCTGCGCGGCGTGCTGTTTTTCCTTGCTGTGCCGGAGGAGGCGGACGGCGGAGGCGAAGCGGATCGCGCGGCGCGTATCCGTACACTTCTCTCGTGCGACCTTGCGGACGAGCTGGCGCGCGGGCAACGCCGTGCGCAGCGGGATGCCGCGCTGACGATCGCGCTCTGGCGAAAGGTCGTTGAGACGCTGCCGCCGCTGGAGAACCGCTCGCTCCGCGATACGCTGCGGAGCATCGGCAGGGGCTTCCGCTGCTATGACACGCGCTTTTTCCCGCAGCGGTTTGATTGTGACATTGACTATCAGCTTGCCGTTCCGGTATCGGAGAGCCTGCTGGGGATAAATTATGTCAACCAATATCTGGCCCGTCTGGCGGCGGAAAATAGTCTGCTCACGCGATTGCCGCAGGGCGAGGTCCGCGCGGTGCTGGAGCGCTCCTGCCCGGATTGGCGCGGGCTGCTGGTGAATCTCTACGCACCGGCCGCGGCGAACGTGCTCGCCCGCACGCTCCTCGGCGGGGAGGGGCTGACGCTCTCAGATGGCGAGATCGGCGCGCTCCGCGAGCGCTGGGAGCACGTGCGGCCCGAGCGGATCGAGAACGACCTGCTCACGGCGGCGGATGCGCTCGCGGAGCGGCTCGCCCTCCCACGCGGCGCTGGAAAATATCTGAGCAGCTGCGCCCGCGAGGTCGCCGTCCGCGCCGAAAGCCTGCGCGACTGCGGCGGCCTGCGGGGACTGTTCGTATGAAAGAAAAGGGGAGCGGCTGCTGAAAAGCAGCCGCTCCTGCATTTTGTAAGAAAGTCTGCGCTTACGCGAACAGATAGCTGTACTTGTCGCGGATGGTGAAGATCAGCGCCTCGATGTCCACCGGCAGATCGTTGTCGGAGGTGGTGAGATCGTAGTCGCGCTCCTCCGCCATGCGGACGCGGACGTGGTCGGCGTCGAGGAAGAGGACGCCGGGGTTCTTGCTCTCCGCCATATCCTCCGCCGTCTGGAAGAGGGTGAACTTGTCGTGGCAGGGCTCGCTGGCATAGGGGCAGAACTGCGTGCAGTTGCCGCACTCGTTGCACATCTTGTCGACGTGGATGATCTGGTGGCTCTCGTCGGGCATGACGACCGCGACGTTCGCGCGGTTCGGGCAGGAGTCCACACAGTTCTCGCAGACGGTGGAGCACTGCAGGCAGCGCTCGCCCTCGCACTTGCCGGACATCTTGAGGATGCCGTGCTTGGCGATGGCGTCGGCCTCGGTGATGAAGGCCTGCGCGGGGATCTCATACTCGTAGGGCACGCCGATCACGGCTTCGGCAAAGCGGGCGGCGTCGGCAATGCCCTCGACCACCGTGGCGGGGCCGCGGTGCGCGTCACCCGCGCAGTACACGCCCTCGACATTGGTCTCAAACGCGGGGCCCTTGCGCTCCATCTCGATGCCGTTTGCGGCCATGAGGTCGGAATCGACCTGCTCGCCGACGGCGGAGAGCACGAGGTCGCAGGGGATGGAGAACTGCTCGCCGGACTTCACGGGGCTGCGGCGGCCGGTCTCGTCGGGCTCGCCGAGCACCATCTTGTCGCACAGCAGCATACCCTTGGCCTGCTTGACGGGAGCGGCCAGCTCGATGAACTCCACGCCCTCGTCGATGGCGAGCTGCAGCTCGTGCTCGTCGGCGGGCATGAACTTCTTGGTGCGGCGGTAGAGAATGGTGGCGTGCGCGCCCATGCGCTTGGCGACGCGGGCGGCGTCCATGGCGGTGTTGCCCGCGCCGACGACCACGATGTTGCCGGAGAGGTTGGGCTTGACCTGCTTCTTTTCCTTCTTCATCCACTCGATGACGCCCTGCACGTTGCCCTCGATGTCGAGCTTGCCGGCCTTCCACGCGCCGGTGGCGAGGAGGATGTGGGTGTAGCCCATTTCCTTCAGCTCCGCGACGGAGGGAGCGCTCTTGCCGCACTTGACCTCAACGCCATAGCGCAGCATCAGGGCGATGTCCTTGTCGATGGCCTCGTCGGAAATGCGGAAGGCGGGAATGACGTAGCGCGGCACGCCGCCGAGCTTGCGCTCACGCTCGAAGATGGTGGTCTCGATGCCGGCGCGGCCGCAGAAGTACGCCGCGGCGATACCGGTCGGGCCGCCGCCGATGATGGCGACGCGCTTGCCCTCGACGCGCTCGGGCAGCTTGATGGAGGCCATCAGGGCATTGTAGCCCTTCTGCGCGGCAAGGAGCTTGGTGTCGCGGATATGGACGCTCTCCTCATAGAAATTGCGGGAGCACTTGCCCTGGCAGCGGTGCGCGCAGATGGTGCCGGTGATGAAGGGCAGGGCGTTCTTTTCGGTGATGAGCTTGAGCGCGGGGCCGTAGAGACCCTTGCGGCACAGCTCGAGGTACTCGGGAATGTCCTGCTCGATGGGGCAGCCGCCCTTGCAGGGGGCGATGAAGCAGTCGAGCCAGGGCACCTGCTCGGTGGACTTGCGGCTGGGCAGGGGCTTGATGGGCTTGAGGTGATGGAAATTCGTGCGGGCGGAGGCGGCGAGGTCGGAGATGGCGGCGGAGTCGGTGCCGGCGAAGGCGCGGTACTCCATCGGCTCGACCTTCTCGACCATCTGGAGCAGGCGGTTGTAGCCGCCCGGCTTGAGAATGGTGGTGGCGACGGTGATGGGCCAGATGCCCGCGGCAAAGAGCTTATCGCAGTTGAAGTATTCCGCGCCGCCGGCGAAGGAGATACGCATCTTGCCGCCGAACGCGCGGGAGATGCGATTGCACATCTCAATGGTCAGCGGGAAGAGGCTGCGGCCGGACATATACATCTCGTCGTTCGGCAGCTCGCCGCGCGTGGTGTCCACGGGGAAGGTGTTGGAGAGCTTGAGACCGAACTCCAGCCCCTCCTTGTCCGCGAGCTTCTGCAAACGCTCGAACATCGGCACCGCGTCCTCCCACTGGAGATCCTCGTTGAAGTGATGCTCGTCGAACACGATGTAGTCGTAGCCCATGGAGTCGAGGATGCTGCGGGCGGTCTTGTAGCCGAGGATGGTGGGGTTGCACTTGACGAAGGTGTGCAGGTGCTTTTTGGTGAGCAGATAGCTTGCGATGCGCTCGATCTCCTGCGGCGGGCAGCCGTGGAGCGTGGAGACGGTGACGGAGCGGGACACGCGCGGAGAGATATGCGCGATGAAATCACGCTCGGCGGGGAACAGCTCGGCGAGGACCTTCTTGCATTCCTTGAACTGCGCGGTCCTGCTCGCGTCCATCATGTTGTCGATGTAGCTGTTGACCTTGCGGCCCTTGATGCCCTCGAGGTCGTAGCCGACGGACATATTGAACACGAACCCGTCGGGATCGCCGAGACCGTAGACCTTGCTGATGACCTTGAGCGCGCACCACGCCTTGATGTACTCGTCCTGCGCCTGCGCCACGGTCAGCTCGGTGGACCACTCCTGATTGTAGCCCTCGTCGGCGGCGAGGATGCAGGGGCGGGGAACGCAGGCGGCGAGGTCCGCGCCGTCCATCTTCTGTACGGTCTTGACCTCGAAGAAGCGCGCGCCCGCGAAGTAGGCGGCGATGATGTTCTGCGCGAGCTGGCTGTTGGGGCCGGCGGCGGGGCCGAATGGGGTCTCGATGCGCTCGCCGAAGATGGGCAGGCTCTTGCCCGTGGCCTCATATTTCTTGTGGACGCCGAAGATGTCGCCGCTTTGGGCGTACTCGGTCACGACCCAGTTCATCAGGGACGCGAACGGAATGGGATACATTTTTTCAGACATCGTTGTTCCTCCTATGTAATGTTTCCTTAATACTCGCAGTGATTGAGGCTGCCCCAGAGCTTCTTCGCGGCCTCCAGGATGTGGGCGTTCTCGGCCTCCTCGTCGATGCCCACCAGCTGACGGTCGAGCATGAGCGTCTTGCCGGCGGCGATGGTGGTCTGGCACTGGCGGCCCGTCATGCCGAAGATCATG
>OLXV01000990.1_pt1 | contig 14754 bp, 10 predicted proteins | sample 1673481 | NCBI WGS metagenome assembly OLXV01 (sample SAMEA103958113, study PRJEB25191) | human gut metagenome
GAATGTCGAGCTTGCGACCCAAATCTCCCGCGATTCCGTCCCGCCGGAGGAGATTCTCCGCAAGGTCGGTCTGGGGGAACGGATGAACAATTTTCCGGCTGGGCTGTCGGGCGGAGAGCAGCAGCGGGTCGCCATTGCCCGCGCGCTGGCCAAGCGGCCGAAGCTTCTCCTCTGCGACGAGCCGACCGGCGCGCTCGACTACAACACCGGCAAAATGATTCTGCAGCTTTTGTCCGATACCTGTAAAAATGAGAATATGACCGTCATTCTGGTCACCCACAACTCGGCCATCGCGCCGATGGGCGACAAGGTGATCCGGATGAAGAGCAGCAAGGTGCGGGAGGTCATTTGCAACGAGCATCCCACCCCGATTGCCGAGATTGAGTGGTGATTTCATGAAGGTTTCTATTTTTTCCAGCGTCCTGCGGGAGATTCGGCAAAACCTCGGCCGGTTTCTCTCCATATTCACCATCATAGCCATCGGCGTCGGCTTTTTCGCCGGAATCAAGGCGACCGAGCCGGATATGAACGAGTCGTCCAATCGCTTTTACGCCGACTACAACCTCTTTGACCTGCGGCTGGTCTCTACCCTGGGGTTTGATACGCAGGATGTCGAGGCGCTGCAGCAGCTTGAGGGGGTCAGCGTCTATCCCGGATATTTCACCGATTTGGAGATCCGGTCGAACGGCAGCGACGCGGTCGCCAGGGTGTATGCCTATGACGGCAACGACGGCGTCAACCGCGTCCTGATCACCGAAGGCCGCCTACCCGAGGCGGAGGACGAGTGCATCATCGAAAGCTCCGGCTTCCGGTCTCACCTGAACGTCGGGGATACCGTCACCCTGACCGGCGACGGGGCCGATCAGCTCTCCCGAACCGCCTACAGAATTGTTGGAAAATTTCTGAGTCCGATGTACATCTCGGCCTCGGAATTTGGCAGCACAACGGTCGGAGACGGCTCGATCGACACCGCCATTTACCTCCCAACTGCAAATTTTGACAGCGAGGTCTATACCGAGATCTACCTCCGGTTTGACGAGGCAGCCGCGGCCGCCGCCTACTCCGAGGCTTACGCCGACGCGGTTGCCGCCGGGAAGGAGGCTGTGACCGCCCTTGCCGATAGCCGGAAGGCGACGCGGTACGACACCCTCATCAGCGAGGCCAATCAGCAGATTGCCGACGGAGAGCAGCAGATCAAGGATGGAGAAAACGCGCTTTCCGACGGGAAAAGGCAGCTGGACGAAGCGGCCGGGAAGCTTTCGGCAGCAAGACAGGAGCTTTCAGCCGCCGAGCGGGAAATCTCCGACGGAGAGGCCGCGCTGGCCGAAAACGAGACGCTGCTGAAAAGCCGGATTTCCGTCGCCGGAGAGGCACTCTCTCAAAAGCGGGAGGAGCTTGCCGCACAGCAGGCGGCCTATACTTCCGGGAAGACGGCGTATGACGCCGGACTGGCTGCGTATACGCAGGCGGCCGCCGCTTTGGAGGAGGCCGCCGAGCAGCTCCGCCAGCTTTCGGCCGCGTATGGAGAGGATAGCGAGCTTTACCGCGCCGCCGCGGCCGAATATGAGCAAAACCGCCTCCAGCTCGAGCAGAGCAAGGCCGCCCTCGACGATACCGCCGCCGAGTTGGAGGCAGGGCGGCAGGCGCTGGCCTCCGGCGCGGCGCAGCTTGACGCGGCCGAGGATGAACTCGACCGGCAGGAGGCCTCGGGAAAATCCGAGCTGGAGGCCGGCCGCAAAAAGCTGAACGAGGCGAAGGCAGCCTATACCGCGGGGATGGCGGAGTACAGAAGCGGGTCGGCAGACTACGCCGCCTCTCTGGCCGAGTATAGCCAAAACGAGCCGGAGGCCAGAGCCAGGCTGGACGACGCCCGGCGGGAAATTGCCGACGCAAAGGAGGAGGTTGCCGCCCTCTCCCCGCCCGAATGGTACATTTTCACAAGGGAGGATACCCCCGGCTACGCCGAGTACGGCATGAACGCCGAGCGGATCGGCAATATTGCAAAAATCTTCCCGGTCTTTTTCCTGCTGGTGGCGGCGCTGGTCTGCCTGACCACCATGACGCGCATGGTGGATGAGCAGCGCGGCTGGATCGGCACACTCAAGGCGCTCGGCTATACCGGCGGATATATCATGGCAAAGTTCATGCTCTATGCCCTGTTGGCCACCCTGCTCGGCGCGGTGGTCGGGCTGCTGATCGGGTTCCAGCTTTTCCCGAACGTGATTATCCACGCCTATACCATCCTCTACAACACGCCCTTCATCCTTACCCCCTTCCGCTGGGACATGGCGGTTTGGGCGACCGGACTCTCTCTGCTCTGCGTTGCGCTGACCGTTTTTCTCACCTGCAGGAATGAGCTTTCCAAAATGCCGGCCAAGCTGATGCGGCCAAAATCTCCGCAAAACGGAAAGCGGGTTCTGCTCGAACGGATCACGCCGCTGTGGAAACGGCTGAATTTCAGCCGAAAGGTTTCTGCCCGGAATATCTTCCGCTATAAAAAGCGGATGCTGATGACCCTGATCGGCATTGCCGGATGCACCGCGCTGACCCTGACCGGCTTCGGCGTGAAGGATTCGATCTCCGACATTGTGGATCTGCAATATACGGAGATTTGGCGTTACAGCGCCATCGCGGCAACCGACGGGCAGCCCTCCGACGCCGCGCTTGCAAAGATCACCTCCGCAGCAGAGGCGGCGGCGCCGGATGTGGAAATTCTGCCGGTTATGCAGAAGAACTACACCGCGTCGGGAGATGACGGCAGCTGCGATGCCACGGTGACCGTCCCCTCCGACCCCGACCGGTTTACCGGGTTTGTCCATCTTTCTCCCCGCACCGGGCAGGAGAGCTACACCCTCGACAGGAACAGCGTAATCATTACCGAAAAGCTGGGCCGAATGCTCGGCCTCTCGGTCGGGGACAGCATCACCCTGCAAAGCGGTTCGGGAAAGCCGGTCTCCTTCCCGATCGGCGGCCTCGCCGAAAATTATGTCGCCCACTACATCTATATGACGCCGGAGCAGTATGTCGCGGCCATGGGTACTGAGCCGGAATATTCTCTCCTCTTCCTCCGCTACGGCGAGGGTGTGGACGAGAGTGCCTTATCAACCGCGCTGCTCGGCTGCGGGGAGGTTCTGCAATTCTCCGCCCTGGCAAGCAGCAGGGATACCTTTGACTCGATGCTGCAGGTGCTTGATTTTGTGGTGATTGTGCTGATCCTTTCGGCCGGTGCGCTGGCCTTTGTCGTGCTTTTCAACCTGACCAATATCAACATCACCGAACGCAAGCGGGAGCTGGCCACCCTCAAGGTGCTGGGCTTTTACGACAAAGAGGTCAGCATGTACATCTTTCGGGAGAATATCGTGCTCACCCTGCTTGGCGCGGGGATGGGGCTGATCCTCGGCAGAGCGCTGACCGCCTTTGTCGTCCGCACGGCCGAGATTGACAAGCTTATGTTCGGGCGGCACACAAAGCCGCTTAGCTTTCTGCTGGCTTTTGTCATCACCATTCTTTTCTCGATCATCGTCAGCCTGATCATGCATCGCTCGATGAAGAAAATCGACATGATCGAATCGCTGAAATCGGTTGAATAGCCAAATCCGAAAGCACCGCCGCTTCAAAAGCCAAAAACCGACCCGGAAGGCCGCTGCCCTCCGGGTCGGTTTTTTAAAGCTTCAAGCGTCTTATTCCCGCGGCTTAGCCCTGCGCGGCGAACTTCTGCTTGACCTGATTGATTTTCTGCTGGTCGGCCTGCTCGGTCGGGTACCAGCCCTTGGCGGCCATATGCTTGTAAATCTCATCCTGAATCGTCAGGCTGTCGCGCAGCGCCTTATCAAACGCTGTATGCACATTGGTCGTACCGGATTCAATCGTCCCGTGCATATACAAATCGCAAACACCCTTGGTGGACATCAGAATACTCTCCATCAAACACTTGTCATCCATATCGAACTTTACGCTCCCTTCAATTATTTCTGATTTCATGCAGTGTACTTTCAAACAAGATTATAGAACTGTTTAAACAGCTCCTCATGCTTGGACGCCAGCTGCGTCACATAGTTTTTCAGTTCGCCGTCCTGCAGGTCGGAAGCGGCGGACTGACACTGCGTTTTCAAAAATTTCTCATGTCCCAGAGCGTCTTCGATATACAGCAATTCCTTTGGACTCATTTGTCTCACCTCCGGTAAATAGTGTGTTCCAAATGCAGTCCAAAGATACATGTTCAACGAATTTTCGGCCGTGCTCAGGCTTTCTCCGCCACGACCTCCACTTCAACCAGCACATTTTTCGGCAGAGATTTTACCGCCACGCAGGAGCGCGCCGGTTTTTCGGTGAAATATTCGGCGTACACCCGGTTGAAGGAGGCAAAATCCTCCATATTCTGCAAAAAGCAGACCGTTTTCACCGCCGTCTGAAGAGAGCCTCCCGCCGCTGTCAGCACAGCTGAAAGATTCTGGCAGACCCGGTGAGTCTGCTCCTCAATCGTGCTGCCCACAACCTCTCCGGAGGCGGGGTCGAGCGCAATCTGCCCGGAGGTGAAAATCAGTCCGCCGGCCTCCACCGCCTGCGAGTACGGGCCGATCGCCGCCGGCGCCTTCTCTGTTTGTACCTTATTCATGATGCATACCATCCTTTCTCAAACGATTTTAAATCCTTCGTCACGCAGCGTCTTGGTAATCTGCTGCACATGCTCGTAGTTCCGGGTCTCCATCTCGATCCGGAGGAAGCAGCCGTTTACGCTTTCGGTGTGCCCCTTTTCGTAATGCACGCCGGTCACGTTGCCGCCGCAGTCGGCTATGATGCGCGAGATGTCCTTGAGCTGTCCGGGCTTGTCGATCAGCTCGATCAGCAGGCTGGAGGAGCGCCCGGCCTTGAGCAGGCCGCGGTCGATCACGCGGGAGAGGCTGGTCACATCTATATTTCCGCCCGAAACAATGCTGACCACCCGCTTGCCCTCCAACGGGAATTTATGGAACATCACCGCAGCCACCGAAGCCGCACCGGCGCCCTCGGCAATCATCTTCTGATTTTCGATCAGGGAGAGAATCGCCGAAGAAACCTCGTCGTCGGTCACCAGCGCAATGTCATCCACATAGTCGCTCACATACCGGAAGGTGTTTTCGCCCGGCTGCTTGACCGCAATGCCGTCCGCAATCGTCCCGACCGAGTCAAGGCACTCGATCGTGCCCGATTTTATGGAGTTGTACATGCTGGGCGCGCCGGCAACCTGCACGCCGTAAACCTTCAGGGAGGGGCGGATCTGCTTGGCCGCAAACGCAACCCCCGAGATCAGGCCGCCGCCGCCCACCGGCACGACCAGCGCGTCGATATTGTCGAGGTCGTTCAAAATTTCGAGCGCGATGGTGCCCTGTCCGGCGATTACATTCTCATCATCAAAGGGATGCACAAAGGTATAGCCCTTGCTCTCCTTCAGTTCGAGCGCCTTCTGATAGGCGTCGTCGTAGCATCCCTCTACAAGGCAGACCTCCGCCCCATAGCCTTTTGTAGCCTCCACCTTGGAGATCGGCGCGCTGTCCGGCAGGCAGATCAGGGAGGAAATCCCATTCTTGGTCGCCGCCAGCGCCACGCCCTGCGCGTGGTTTCCGGCCGAGCAGGCGATCACGCCCTTCTGCTTTTCCTCCTCCGACAGGGTGGAAATTTTGTACGCCGAGCCCCGCACCTTGAACGAGCCGGTAATCTGCAAATTCTCCGGCTTGAGGTAAAGCTCGCATTCCGGCGCGATGCCGTAGGAGCGCACCAGCGCAGTCTCCCGGATGATATGCCGGAGCGCCACCTGCGCGTCAAAAACCTTGTCCAATGTCAACATAAACCCTTCATCTCCTGATCTGTTTTGCTGGAAAAACGGCCTTGCAATTTGGCCGGTTGCCCGGCTTTGGGAAAGCGAAAAAGACGCCCGTCCCAAAACCTCCTGTTTTGAGACGGGCGTCCGAAATCTTTCAGGACACTCGCGGTACCACTCAAATTGCAGATGCAAACATCTGCCCCTCATCGGGGTCAAGCAACCCCTATGCCTTTACGCAGCATGCACGGGAAGCGCCTACTAACTTTTTTAACCCTCGTGTTCGGACTTCCGGCTCGGAAGGGATGGGTCGTATGGGAATGGCCAATACCGGTTCGCAGCAGCCACCGGCTCTCTGACAATGGGCAATCCTGACCGTCTTCGTCACAGCCTTTTTATTTTTTAAAAATTTTAGCACACATCCCACCGGCTGTCAAGCCCCTCCGTCCAAAAAATCTGACGGGCTTTAAAAATCGTGCGGCATTCCGAAAAGGGCTTATCCTTTGACAATTCTGCCGCGCAGCGCCACCACGTCGGAAACGGTCAGCTCTCCGTCTCCATCCAGATCGCCGGCCGCCCGCTGCACTGCAGAGGCCTCTCCCCGCACGATCATCTGCCGCAGCGCCACCACGTCGGAGACGGTCACGCTCCCATCCCCGTTCAGATCGCCGGCCAGGACAAACTCAGCCTGCAGTACGCAGTCCTCTTCGGCCAAAAAGCTGTAAGCTGCCTCCCTGCCGACCAAACGGCCGTCGGCGTACCAGCCGGCAAAAGCATAGCCTTCGGCCGGCTGCGCGGTCAGGGTCACCTTTTCTCCGGCATAGTATTTTCCGCCGCCAAGAACCGCACCCGTCCGGGCGTCCGCGCTCTCGGCCGTCACCGATACAACCGGCTTTACCACCGTCACCCCCTCGGGCAGGAAGTCCCGGATCGCCTCATAAAATATCCCGGCCATATAGACGTACCCTTCCTCTGTCGGGTGCACCCCGTCGTTGTAGAGGCTGTAACGCCCCTCGGTCGCGGCGTATATGTCGATCAGCGCGCAGCCCTTTTCCCCCGCCACCTGTTTTTCCAGCGGGACGAGGTTGTCCCGCACCGAGGTGTTGGTGATATTGAAATTCGGGTAAGAGGAGTAGGGCGAGGTGGCAACATAAACCTTCGGCCGGCTCGGCAGGTTTTGATAAATCTCGATCAATTCGCTGTACTGGGTGACAAAGGCCTCCCGGTTCGCGGCAACCGTGGCCGAGTCGTTGGTGCCAAGCATCAAAAGCACAATGTCCGCGTCCCAGGCCTTACTCTCGGCGTAGCTGCCGGTCGTCCAGTAGGGATAGCTGCCGTTTTTCAGAAGGCAGCTGCCGCCCACGCCGAAGTTGCGGACCTCATAGCTCTCCTCCCCCAACAGACGCTGCAAAACCGCCGGGTAGGAATAAAGCGCGCTGCTTCCCGTACCGCCGCCGTTGGTGATGCTGTCGCCGACGCAGGCCACATTGATCTTGCGGGAGGTGATCGGCTTCGGCTCCGGGTCGGTCACCGGCGTCAGCGTGATGGTCGCCAGCGAGATGGTGTAGAGTGACGCGTCGCGCCCGCTGATCCCGCTGTTCTTGCCGACCGCCGCAAGCCGCAGGGTGTTCTCCCCCGCCGCAAGATGCACCTTTCCGACGCTGTGCGGGCCGAAGTAGCCCAGCTTCCCGGCATAATACTGATCAAACGGGACGCCGACCGCCTCCCCATTCACGTAATGCTGCACCTGCGGCGCGGAGGTCTGCATCCGATAAAGATAGCTGAGGTCGTACTCCCCCTCCTCCGGCACCGAAAAGGTATAGGTGATCGAGTCGCCCTCCGCCTCGCCGTAGAAATCCACATATTTGCCGCGCAGACCGGTATCCTCCCGCACGGCGAAGGCGCGGCTGCCGCTCTTTTGCACATACGGCTCGCTCACCCGGTAGATATACGGGCTGAAAACGGCACAGGCCTCCAGATTTTCCGTCGCGGTAAAGGTGTACTCCCGTTCGAGGGAGAGGGTGTTCCCCAAATCCCCCTCAATCCATTTGACAAAGTGATAGCCCGGATTTTCCGCCGCGCGGAGGGTGACCGTCTCCCCCGCGAGGACAGAGCCGCCGCCCGTGACCGTGCCCATGCGCCCGTCGGCAGAGGCGGCCGAAATCTCCACCGGGTACGGCTCGCCCCAGAGGTCAAGCCGCAGATAGTCGCCGGTCAGACGCCACTCGTTGTTGGTGGATTTGACCCCCATCCCGGTCACCAGCATTTTAAGATACTGCTTTCCGGCCTTCAGCGCAAAGCGGGAAGCCGTCTCCCCATACACGCCGCTCGCGGTGGCCTCGGCCGTCTCCATATAATTCGATGTTCCGGCCCGCCGGAAGTTGGAGGCGTCCACCTTTCCCGCGATCACATCACCGGAGGTGTCCAAAAGGGTGTGATCCTCGCTGACGCCCGGCGTGTCTCCGAAAGAAAACTGCACCATCCGACCCGTCTCATTATACCGCGCACAATAGGTCAGGGTGTAAATTCCGCTCTGCGGCACCTCGATCTCAAACACCATAAACAGCGGAACAAACTCGTCGCTTTTTCCCGCCGTGATCTGCAGCCATTCGCCCGACGGACCCCAGTCGGTGCGCCGCGCAGCCTCCAGATCCTTATACACGGCCGCCTGCGTCATTTCCTCAAATTCAAATGTGTACTGCTCCACGGGCACCAGGCCTCCCTCCGCGGCCGACGGCACAGCGCCGCACAGCAAAATAAGGCAGAGTATAATTGCTGTAATTTTTTGCATATAAATCCCCCGAATTCCATATTTTCATTTCAATTATAGCACACCTTTCATTTTTTCGCAATTCATCGCGCAAAAAAGGCATTCATCCGGAAGGTTATGCAAGGATTAGACATCAATCCTGCCAAAAAAGAGGCATGTGGTGCAATTTTTATCATCACGCCCGTTCACAAAAAAGGCAACCGCCCCTCTGCACATAAGGCAGAAAGGACGGTTGCCGCAGATTTTTTCGGATGCTATCTCTCGCTCGACTGCGAGGTGTAAAGCTCGTAATATCTTCCCTTTTTGGCCATCAGCTCAGCATGACTTCCCTTCTCGACAATCTCTCCCCCGTCGATGAACAGGATGGTGTCGCAGCTCTGTATGGTAGAGAGACGGTGGGCAATGATGAAGCTGGTGCGCCCTTTGAGCAGCTCGTTGATACCCTGCTGCAGCAGCGCCTCGGTCTTGGCGTCGATGGAGGAGGTCGCCTCATCCAGCACCAGGATTTTCGGGTTGGAAAGCAGCGTCCGCGCAAAGGCGATCAGTTGCTTCTGTCCGCCCGAGAGGCGGCCGCCCCGCTCGTTCACCGGCGTATCATAGCCCCGCTCCATCTCGCGGATGAAACCGTCGGCCTGCACCCGGCGCGCGGCCTCCTCAATCTCCGCCCGGGTGGCGTCCAACCGACCGTAGCGGATGTTGTCCGCGATGGTCGAGGAGAAGATGAAGGAATCCTGAAGCATGATGCCCATCTGACTGCGGAGAGATTTGATGGTGACCTCCGACACGCTGTGCCCGTCGAGAAGCACCTCCCCCTCCGTGATGTTGTAAAAGCGGCTGATCAGATTGACAATGGTGGATTTTCCCGCACCGGTCGGGCCGACCAGCGCGACCGACTCGCCCGGCCGCACCTTGAAGCTGACATTTTTCAGTACGCGGACGCCCGGTTCATATTCGAAGCTGACGTTGCGGAACTCCACCTCGCCGGTAATCTCCGGCAGCGCGTAGGCGTTCGGCGCGTCGCAGATGTCCACCGGCTCATCCATGGTCTGAAAAATCCGCTCAAGGTAGGAGATGGTGTTGATCAGCTGATTGTACAGTCCGGCAATGGCCGTGATCGGCTGCCAGAAGCGGGAGGCATAGGTGCCCATCGCGATGATGACACCGACCGACGCGGCAGGCTCGAACCAGAGTATTCCGGCCATATACATAATCGCCAACACCCACTGGGAGATGTTGTCGACCGACAGTCCCACCAGGTTGGAGATATAGATCGCCTTCATCCAGGCCTTGTTGACCAGCTTGTTCAGCCGGGCGTAAATCTTCTCGTTCTCATCCTGGCGGCAGAAGGCCTCTGTAATCTTTACGCCCTCGATGTTCTCGCAGATATAGGCCGACATGTTGGATATTTTGTTGTTGGTCGCCTGCCAGGCACGGCGCTGTGCCGGCTTGATCAGAAAAATCACCAGAGTCAGCACCGGAAGTCCGGCCACGATGATGGCCGCCAGCCGCGCGTCAAGGGAGAACATGAAGATCGCGATAAAAAGGATGTTGAAAACCTCGATAATCATATTGATAATGCCGTTGGAAAGCATATCCGAAACCGAGTTGACATACTGCACCACCCGGACGAGGATTTTGCCCTGCGGCCGCGAGTCGTAGTAGGCAAAGGGCAGCTCCTGCAAATGGCGGAAAAGATCCGACCGTATGTCATAGACGATATTCTGCCCCACACCGACCATGATGACGTTGCGCAGGGTATTGAAAATTTGGCTGATGACGATGGTAGCGATCAGGATCAAAGAGAGCCGTACCAGCTCGCGGACATTCCCCTCCGGAATCGGGCCGTCAACCGCCATCTGAATCAGCTTGGGGCCGATCAGCGCCACGAAGGAGGCGGCAAGAGACAGCACCAGCGCCAGCAGCATCTTGGCCTTGTGCTTCTTGGCATAGACCAGACTCCGCTTGAGGTGAGACACATTAAAGGATTTTTCCAGCGTTTCATCAATGTCGTATTTATTGCGTGCCATCAGTCCGCACCCCCTTCCGCGGTTTCGGGAATCGGGACGTTCTGCAGCCGGCAGATCTCCCGATAATAGGCGTTGGTTTTGGAGAGGCTTTCATGCGTGCCGATGGTCAGTTCGCCGTTTTGCATAATAAAAATGCGGTCAGCGTCCCGTACGGAGGAAATTCGCTGCGCCACAATGATTTTGGTGCAGGTAAAGTCGAGAGAGCGCAGACTCTCCTGTATGTAATGCTCGGTCTCCATATCCACGGCGCTGGTCGTGTCATCGAGGATCAGAATCGGCGGAGAAACCGCCAGCGCACGGGCCAGTGCGATCCGCTGCCGCTGGCCGCCCGAAAGGCCGACGCCGCGTTCGCCGACGATGGTGTCATAGCCCTCCTCCATCTCGGCAATGAAATCAGCGGCCGCCGCCTTGCGCGCAAAGGCGAAAACCTTGCTCTCCGCCAGGTCGGGGTTGCCATAGGCGATGTTGCCGTCAATCGTATCGGAGAAGAGGAAAACATCCTGCGTCGCGAGGCCGATGGCACCGCGCAGATCCTCCAGCCGCATCATGCGCACATCCACGTCGTCGACCAGCACCGCCCCCTCCCGCACATCGTAAAAGCGCGGAATCAGGTTGATCAGGCTGGTCTTGCCCGAGCCGGTCGGCCCCATGATGGCAATTGTTTCCCCCGGTTCGATGGTGAAATCCAGATGCTTCAGCACCGGCTCCCGATCGTAGGAGAAGGAAACGTCCCGGAAGGTGATCTTGCCCGCCAGCCGTTCCTCCTTCACCACGCAGTCGTGGCGGTTGGCAATGGTCGGCTTGGAGTAATAAATCTCAATCACCTTGTCGGCGGCGGTAAAGAACCGCTGCATATCGTTCAAAATGGTGCCAAAGCTCTTCATCGGGTTGGCAAGGCTGGCCGTCAGCCCCGAAAAGGCGGTCAGGCCGCCCAGCGTCAGGCTGCCGTTGATGATGAAAAGGCCGCCGCACAGCACCATAATCACGGTCAGCGCGTTGGAAAGAAACTCAATCACCGGGGCAACCGTCTGCCAGCGATAGGCCGCTTTGAGGTTGGCGGCTCTAAAATCGTTGCTGAACCGGTCGAACCGCTCAATCTCATAATCCTCTCTGGCAAAGGCCTTGACCACCCGGTTGCCGGCGATATTTTCCTGCGCGGCGGTGTTCAGGCGGGAGAGGCACTCCCGCAGCTCGGCATAAACCGGCCGGATTTTTTTGGTATAAGCGACCGAGATGATCGCGATAATCGGCATGACCGCCAACATCATCAGCGTCAGGCCGATATGCACCGTCGCCAGATAGATCACTGTGGCCAAAAACAGCGACAGCGCGTCGGTAAAGCTGTAGGAGATCCAGGCCACAGCGTGGCGGACATACTCCATGTCACCGGTAACGCGGGTGATGATATCGCCCGTCCGGTTGTGGTCGTAAAAATGCAGCTCCTGATGCACGATGGTATCAAAAATATGATTGCGCAGCTTCATAATGGTGTGCTGAGACGCAATCTCCAGGCAATAAACCATCAGATACCGCAGCCCCGTCCGCAGAAGCTGCACCCCGCACATGCCAAGCAGCACCGGCACAAGCAGCTCGGTTCTGCCGCCGCGGATCACATCGTCGACCAGAACCGCCGACAGCATCGGGATGAAAATCATCATGGTCATGGTCAGCACGGACAAGAAAATGCCCGCAACAAAGTAAGGTTTCTTCCCGGTCAGGTTTTTCCAAACCCATCGCAGTTCAAACATAACCGTTCCCCCCTGCCCCGCCGCCCGGCGAAGGCCTCCAAAACGACCGTTTTTGTGAGGAGTCGGAGTAAAGCCGCCGCGCCGGGCAGCGCCAAAGCCGGCTTTCCTCAAACTCCATTCTGTACAATGCCAAATTCCATTTTAAAAAAAGCGGCCGACCCGTTGTTCGTTATTTTGGATTGCATCCTCTCTAACATTGACGGGACGGCCCTTCAATCGACAATCCGAAAATTGCCGATGCCGACTAATATTATAATCGTTATTTTCAAAAAGTATAGTGCAAATCGGCAAAAAAGATGCCCAACTTTCCGAGGGAGAAGTCAGGCATTCTTTGTCACTTTTTTCCAACTTTACCGGGGCAGGGCGGATTTGATCTCCCTCCCCTCCCGGATGAGGGCGCGCAGCGCCGCCTCATTCCCCGAGGCGATGGCCGTTTTATAGGCCGTCAGCCGGTCAATGAGGCCGTCCAGCTCCCGACAGAGATTGTCGCCGTTTTGCAAAAACAGCCCCGACCACAGCCGCTCATCCACCGTCGCCACGCGGGAGACATCCCGGAACGACCCGGCCGAATAGCCGCTGTGCCCCTTCGCCGCTGGAGATTTCACATACGCGCCGGCCAGCACATGCGGCAGCTGGGAGGTATAGGCGATCATCTCGTCATGATGCTCGGGCGAGGTTACCGCGGCCGTCCGGCAGCCGATTTCGGCCGCAAAGGTCATCAGAAAGGCGGTAAGCTCCGGCGCCGTCCGCTCGGTCGGCGTGAGGATATAGCTCGCCCCCTCGAACAAATGCGAATCGGCGTTGGCAAAGCCGCTGACCTCTTTCCCGGCCATAGGATGCCCGCCGAGGAAATGCAGGCCGTGCTGCCCGCAAATCTCCTCACAAGCGGAGACCACCTGCCGCTTGACGCCGCAGACGTCGGTAACCGCAGCTCCTGCCGGAATGCGTCCGGCCTCCTCCCGCAGGAAGGAGACGGCCGCGTCGGGCGGCAGAGCGAGGATGACAAGATCCGCCTGCTCAAGCAGCTCCGCCCCGCCGACCCGATCTGCCGCTCCGGCGGCCAGCGCGGCGCGGCAGACCGCCTCCTCCCGATCAATCCCAAGGAGGGGATAGTCGGTTTTCTCCTTCACGGCCAGGGCGATCGAGCCGCCGATCAGTCCCAGCCCGACAACGCAGATCGTGTTTATTTTCCGCATACCGAAAACTCCCTGTCAAAGGCGGGGGCAACCGCCGCAATTTTTCCGGTCAGCAGGTCAAACTGCGCCGGCGTGATCGACTGCGCGCCGTCACAGAGGGCGGCCGCCGGATTGTTGTGCACCTCCACCATCACGCCGTCCGCGCCGGCCGCAATTCCGGCCATCGACAGCGGCTCGACCATCCAGGCGATTCCGGCCGCGTGGGAGGGATCGACAATCACTGGCAGATGCGAAACCTTCTTCAGCAGCGGCACAGCCGACACGTCCAGCGTATTGCGGGTCATGGTCTCAAAGGTGCGGATGCCCCGCTCGCAGAGGATTACCCGGTCGTTTCCGGCCGCCATGATGTATTCGGCGCTCATCAGCAGCTCCTCGATGGTGTTGGCAAGCCCCCGCTTGAGGAGGATGGGCTTGTTGGTTTTTCCAAGCAGCTTGAGCAGGGCAAAATTCTGCATATTCCGGGCGCCGACCTGGATGACGTCCACATCCTCAAACAAAGGCAGCTGGTCGGCCGACATGATCTCACTCACGATGGGGAGGCCGGTCGCCTCCCTCGCATGGCGGAGGAGGTCGATGCCGTCGGCCCCCAGCCCCTGAAAGGCATAGGGAGAGGTACGCGGCTTGAAGGCGCCGCCCCGCAGCAGCTGCGCGCCGGAGGCCTTGACCGCGCGGGCAACCTCGGTGATCTGCTCCCGCGTCTCGACCGAGCAGGGGCCGGCAATGACGGTCAGCTGGCGGCTGCCGATTTTGGCGTCGCCAACCTCAATCACGGTGTCCATCGGGTGAAATTTGCGGTTGGCCTTTTTATATGGCTCCTGAATCCGGGTAACCGACTCAACCAGATCTTTGGCCTCGATCGCCTCCATATCGACTTCGGAGGTATCCCCCTCCAGCCCGATCACAACCGAATGCCGGCCGCGGGAAATGCTGGCTTTCACCCGGTTTTCATCCTCCATCTGCCGGGCGAAGGCCGCGACCTGCTCCTCGGTTGCCGTGTTTTTCAGTACGATAATCATAATGCATTCTCCTTCGGTTTTATCATTTTCCGTCCGGGAGCGGGACTTTCGGGCATTCCGATAAAAAAACGGAGCCCACCCGCGTGAGCCCCGTTTTCATGAACAAAATTCAGAATCGGCGGTTATCCACGGCGCGGCAGGACGAAATTGGCCCAGCTGTAAAAATAGCTGTAGCCGTAATAACCGTAATACCGTCCCAT
>OLXV01000998.1_pt1 | contig 14684 bp, 19 predicted proteins | sample 1673481 | NCBI WGS metagenome assembly OLXV01 (sample SAMEA103958113, study PRJEB25191) | human gut metagenome
CGAAAGGCCGAAGCGCTCTTGCAGCTTCATCCAAAACGCTTCATTTCCTCTGATTTTGCCGTTTTCCACCTTACTATAATACTGCCGATCGACGCCAATCATTTCAGAGAATTTCTCCTGCGACGCGTCGCCCTGCGCCACGCGGAGCTGTTTCAAAAGAAGTCGCTTCCCGTTAGCCATTTTGCCGCACCTCCCTTCTCTTTTGTGTCGTTCCGACGCAAAGCCGCTAAATTTTTTGCCTGCCTCGTCAGTGTGCGGAGGCTATCCCGCGCAGACCGCCCGAAGGCGGTTTCGGCTCACATAATCGCCCAAAGCACCCACGCCAGCCCGCGCATAAGCTCAAGCGCGGCTAAGGTAGCAACGGCGCAAACCGCAAACCACGCGACGGAAAACGGGCGGATATAAACGCGCTTTTTCATCGTTTACGCCTCCTTTTCAATCGGTTCAACCTGCGTGTAAAGGAAGAAATGCGCGCGTTTTTTATAAAAGTTGCTGCGCTGTTCATCTTTGTTGCCGCCCTGCTTGTAGTCTGCCTTCTTCGTCTTCGTCTTCGGCATCCAGATATCGCAACTCAGAGCGGCGTGCTCGCCCTTCTTGACTTGATAGCCCGCCCGCTTCCACTCGTTGTAAGTGTGAAGCGGAAGCTCGTGGCCGCTCTGGAAAATAGCCTCGACCTGCTCTTGCGTGTAAAGCCCTTCGGCGATCGCCGTATTCGCTATGATCTGGAAATTCGTCATTGTTTTTTGCTCCCTTTGTTGATGTCGTCCGAATATCTGTTCCCCTTCGGGCAATGTTATTATAGCGCCGTTTTAGCGCACTGTCAACTACTTTTTGCGCCGTTTTGCATATTTTTTATATTTTTTTTAAAGCATATTGCTACACAACAGCCACATTTCATGATACATTTTGAGGCGTTGAAAATCTATCATGAGTTGACGCGGGCAAGATAACAAGAAAGGCGGGGATTTCTCCCCGCCGCTTTTATTTTCCGCGTTCCATGTCCGCGCGAATAAGATTTTTGATGTAGGTCTGCACCTTCTCGCCGCGCGCCTTGATCGCTTCGAGATGCGCTTTCATGTCGGCGTTACAAGGATAAAGGTCGATCACATAGCGCGTAACCTTCTCGCGAAAGTACTTCGTCTTTGACGGTTGAATGTCTGCCATTTCACCACTCCTTTCCCGCCCGTCTCGCCGATAGCCCAGCGCGTCCGTTTTTTTTGCTCAAAAGAAACTGCGTCCAACATAAACGACGTTGCCTTTTTCCGATACGAAAAAATCTTTTTCCGAAAAATCGATGTGCTGGAAGTAGTCCAAAACCGCTTTATCGGACACCTCGCCGCAGCAGCCGCCGTAAATACCGCCCATCGCGGAATATTTGACAGAAACGATGCCACGAAGCGCGTCAATATATCGTTTGTCTAAGTCTTTAAGTTTCATTTTGCTTTCCTTTCTGTCCGTCTCGCCAATGGCGCAGCGCGTCGTTTTGGGTTTAGCCGATCTTCTTCGCGCTCTTGTCGCTCACTTCGTACACGTCTGCGATGTATCCAAAGCGGCGGAAGTTTGCGGCTTTTGCAAGCGCTTCGTCTTTGTTTTTGACAGCGGTCATGAGTGCGGGCGAGTTCGAGGTTTTTTTGCTGTAATAGATGCGGTAGATCATGGTTTTTGCTCCCTTTCTTTTTGTTCTGGGTCTTTGTCCCCATGACTTATATTACCATGCATGGTAAAAAATGTCAACAGTTTTTTGGTCGGATTTTGAAATTTTCAAAAATTTTTTTGCACCAAAAAAGCGGGGATTTCTCCCCGCCGTGCGTTATTAGTTTTTGGCGATATACTCGACTACTTTTGCAATTGTTCCGCTGGTAAATACCGTTCCGATTCCATCAATCCAAAGGCTTCCGCAGTATCTTGACCGTTCACACATTCCGTTATTACCTTCCCACACAAACTTTTTGCCGTTTGATGTAACACCTTCGCCCGTGCGCCCGCACTTGATTATAGTGGTAGCCAGCGACTCTTCGCCGTATTTCTCCGCGATCTTTATTAACTCTGCGCGCATCTTTTCATATTTTCTATTACTATTGATTCGATCGCTGAGTTCCATTCGTGCGACGCGTTCGCGCTGTTCATCGCGGCTTCCGATCATTTTGTCGATTCTTTCGTTGATCGTCATTTTTTCGTTTCTCCTTACTGTTTGTTTCTTTGGGATGTCCTCCGATAACTTATATTACCATGCATGGTAAAAAATGTCAACTGGTTTTTTGAAATAATTTAAGTTTTTTTGCAATAAAAAAGGCGGAGTTAAAAACCCCGCCGATTTTTTACATTAAGCCCGCTTTGCTCTTCGCAATCGTGCCGCGAATGTTGCTGATGCCTGCCGTAACGGTCACGGTAAGCGCGGAAACGAGGTCGGTACAGTTCATAACGCCGCCGCCCGCGAGCTGAATGATGGAGTGAGTCTGATAGAAACCCGATCGCGAAACTGTCGGCGCGCTCACGCCGTACAGAATCGAAACTGCCTCTGCCGCGCTTTGGCCGACGACGGCGCTTTGCGCAGACGAGCTTCCCGTGTAGGCGTAGTATTCGCCGCCGTTCAGTCGGAGCAAAGAATCGGTATACGGAAGGAAGCAGTACGAGTTATTGATTACGTTCGCCACGCTTGCGCGGCAGTTTGTGAACGTCCCCGTGCTTGCTACTCGGCTATCTTGATAGGCCGTTATCCAGAAGCGGCAGTTTTCCGCGAAAACCGCGCCGCTCGTGCTACCGAAAACTCGGATAACAGTACCATTACCCGTCTGGTTCGCGACGAAGTTCGCGCCGATGATATGCGCGTTGACGCCGTGAAAAAGCGTGTTATACGTTCCCGCCGCAATCGGAAGCGTGATCTGCCCGCAAGACGAGAAGTCGAAAACGATTCTGCGGTTAGTTGCCGTATCCGCGCCGACGCTCAGCCAGCGATACGGATTCGAGGACGTGCCGCCGCCGCCGTATGCCGCCGTAGCGCCGAAAGTGCCGTAGACGCGGATGGTTTTACAAGCATAGTCGTCGCCGCCGTTAAGCCAGTCTTGCGCGATCTGCGACAAAAGAACGTTGTCGTTCGAGCCGTTGCAGATATAGGTATACTCGTTAGTGTTCGCCAGAACCGCGACTTGATCTTGCAGCGCCGTCACTTCGTCCGACACGCTGCCGAGGTCTGAGCCATCGATGCTTTTGTAAACCTTGACGACGATTTCCGTTCCCGCGACTTTCGTTCCGAGGCCGCCTCCGCCCGTTCCGAAAGTGATCGTACTGCCCGAAAGCGTGTAGTCCACGCCTTCAACTTCAAGCAGGCCGTTGACGTAGACGTTCACAATGTCAACGCCCGTGCTGTCGTACTGCGGGATATTGAAAGTCACGCTGGACGCGCTGCCCTCAAGCACCGTGCGCCAGAGATACTCTTTAAAAAGCGTCGTGCTTGCAAGCGTGTCCTTTTTATCGTCGAACCACTGCTCGAACTGCGAGTCAAGCGACGTAAAATAATCGTCGTAGCCGACGGGCGTAGTGATCCAGCCGCAGACGTTCGCGTTCGACCGCGTGTCGGTCAGCGTTACCGACGTGGCCGACGGCGCGACGAGAACGTAAGCAAGAATCAACTCCGTTACGTTCGTCGTCGTGTCTTTGGCTGGCGGCTTCGGAGAGCTTCCCGCCGTCCCCTGCCGATAAACGATCGACGCCGCGCGGGTCTGTTCGTTCGCGTCCACGCGCAAAATGACTGCATCCATGCGGGAGTAGTCGCCGACGGGCGGCGTTACCGTGCCGACGTGATAATCTGCGTCGAGCTGCACCCAGCGCCCGCCGCATACCGCATAGCCCATTTTCGCAGTCAATACAAGCCCGTTCGCCGTGATTTTGAAGTCGTCCATTCCCGAGCGGCGCACGCCGTCCTTGATGAACGCCGAGAAAACGTTTTTGTAGTCGTCGGCGTTGTAGAGTCTGTCATACGTCCCGCCGACGTTCATTGCGTTATAAAATCCGCTGGAAAGTGCCATGTTTCTGCCTCCTTATTTTCTTCCGTATTTCGCGCTGAGTTGGTAGCCGTTATCGTCTTGCACTTCGGTGATCTCAAGCAATCGAACGTTGATATACAGGCCTATTTCCAAGTCTTGAACCGTGACGATGTCGCCGAGCGCATAGTCCGTGCCGTACTCATACGAGCCGTTTTGCAAGTCGATTTCTCCGTCGAATCGCTCTACGATCGCGCTTTCCGCGATTTTCTGCCGCCCTTCGGAGATCAACTGCTGCGAATATTCCGCGTCGGTCAATGTCTGGTCTTTGCCGCTGTCGTCCTTGTACGTCTTCGAACTGTTTCGAGCGTCGACGAAAATCTCGCGTCGCGCCGCGCCCGTGCTGGCGCTGTCGGAAAGAACCACGCAGAACCGATCCAGCCCTTCACCCTGCCCGCCGATCAGCGCCGCGTTCTTATAAGTGCTTCGGTCGTACTCATACGTCGAAGAAAGCAAGTTGTCGAAGTCCTGCGAGAAAATTACTGGATCATTCCCCTCGGTGTTTTCTGTCGATCTGTCCGCGCCTTTGAAAACAGTATAAGCAAGCGTCAAGTCGTCCGCAAGGCCGCAATACGCGCCGAGGCCGTACTCTTCAAGAAGCGAGTCGGTATAATCGAGCAGGTTATCATACGTTACTTGCTTTTCCGCCGCGTTGCCACTTGAGTCGACGATCGTTTCCGTCGTCCCAGCCGACGCGCCGAGCGTCAATTCCGCGATATTCCGCGCCGAATCGAAAGTGCAGGAAATAGCGTTGCTCGACACGAGCGAGCGCGCCGCAGCTTCGACGTTGCCGCGCAAAATCGTAGCCGAAACGCTTGTGCCGCTCATGGTATAGATGATTCGACGCCCGAGCAGTTCTTTTGCGAAGCGGCCAGACGCGGCGATCATGCGACCCGATTCTGGGTCATAGGTAATCTCTATTTTCTCGATGATGCCGACGTTTCGATCGTCGTAGCGCGTGACGTAGTTTCCGACGGCAAGAAGGTTTATGTTTTCGGGCGTTGCAGGCGCGTAAACTTCAAAATCTCCCGTGCCATTATAGACCGTATGCCAAATAACCGACTTCGCCGTGTCCACGATGCCGACCATTTGCCGCGAAGCGTCCCGAATTTCGACGTACTCGATCATTACACAAACCTCCTTTTGAAGCTCAAAAGGAAGTAGACGTTCCCTTCCGTCTCGCCGTCGGAATTGATTGTAAACTCATTGTCGCCCGTGTCCATTTGAAGGAACGTACTGCCCGCCTTGATCTTGCTCAGGATGTTCACGCCGTTCTTCGTGATCGCCTTTTCGCCGCGCACCGTGTTAATGATGATCTCGTCGCCCGCTTCCATCGAGTCATTAACGCCGATGTAAGAGCCGTCCGACTTGTAAATCGTGGGGTTCAGCACGTCTCCAAGCGCTACGATCGAGATAACCATGCCGCAATCTGCGTCTCCGTCGTTGGTATATGTGCGCGTCATGTTCAAATCGTACTCCCCGAACGGGATTCCGTCGACGGGGAAGGCAAGCCCGCCCACGTCGAGCGGGAAGCAATGCAAGTCAAGCACGCGGGCAAGTTGAACGACCATGTTTTCGATGTCAGTCCAGTACGGTTGCGAGCAGTAGAGCGTGACTTGCATCGTGACGCTATCGGAGAAGCGCGGCATGTCGATCGTCTCGACGATTCCCGCTATTTCGATTTTTCGATCGTCTTGTATCATTTGCAAGCGCCCGCGTTGCTTCGGCTTGATTGTCCGCAAGACGAAGCGTTTCGCCTCCTCCACGGAGACGGGCTTTTTAACGTACAAGTCAAGCACGATTCCGCGCGGCGCAGTCTGCACGTTGTTTATCTTGTCGCCGTCCATCGACGGAGTAGTGCTTGCCGCGATCTTTGAAGAAACGCCAGTCAAGCCGTCCGCCGCGATGATCTGCACGAACGAATTATTGAAAAGGTCGATCGTGTTCCCATTCGCGCCGATAAAAAGCAGTTGCGTCGCCATTTTACGCGCCTCCTTCCAGCGCAAGCCGAACCGCCGCTGCGGTCTGTTGCTTGCTCTTATAGATTTCAAAGCGACTATGCGCTTGCGAGTAGTTGTTCGTCTGATACACGGTCACATTTCGCGTGTTACCTGCCGCCGCGCCGCTTTCCGTGTCGCCTGCATTGCTCTTCTCCGCCGCGCTCTTTTTCCCGCCGCTGGTCTGCGCCGCTTCGAGTTTATCGTAGGCGTTGTTTACCGCGCGCACCTGCCGCTTCGCCGCGCCGATCACGTCTTTCGTGCTGTCGTCGAGACCGTTTGCAAGGCCAAGCCCCAAGTTTTCACCGATGCCCTCCGTGACTTTAGACGGCGAATGCTCTTGAAAAAGGCGCTTGAACGTGGAAATGATTCCGCCCGCGATTCTGGCAGCAACGCTGTTCGTCGCGCTTTGCTGCCCATTCATGCCCTGCTGCAAGCCGAGCATAACGTTTTTACCGCTCTGCTTCGTCTTCCAAGAAGGCGAATGGTTGCCGAGCGCTTCGTTGATCGCGTTGATCAGGTCTTGCGCGTCGGTTTCCGTGTTACTGATAAGGCTATTATACGTCGCGTCGTCGAGAACGCCCTCCGCCAAGCCTTTCAACGCGTTCAAGCCGCTGTCTTGCAATTCTTCGGGAAGATCGCTATAAGCCGCGAGAATGTCCGCCGCGTTTTGCTTGTTTTCTTCGGTCAATTCGCCGCCCGTTGCGATCGTTTGCCCAAGCCAGTTAAAATAGGCACGTTCGTTTTCTTGAATCTTCTGGTCGGTAAGGAAATTGTAATTTGTCCAGCTTGCATCCATGCCCATAGAAAAATCATTCATCGCGTTCGACATATCCGCATAGAGCGATTGACGCGCCCAAAAGCGCTGCCAGCCGTTCAATTCTTCGTTCGCCGCAAGTTCGTCGATCTTTTGGTTATAGTAAGATTGAATTTCTTCCATGCTGCTGAAGTGATGCGTGCGGTTGTTGTAGTCTTCCATGTTGATATTTGCCATGCTTTGAAGATGGTCCAACGCCGCTTGTTCCGCGCCCTGCATGATGCTGTTAGTTTCCGTGCGGTTCGTTTCAAGTTTTGCAAGCAAGCGGTCTTTTTCCGCGATCATTTCGTCGGTATAGCCGCCTTCTTTTTGCGCGCGCATGTCTAAAATGGCAATCTGGTCGTAAACGCTTTGATCAAGCGACGCGACATAATCGGCGTTCAAGTCTTTAAGCGTGTTCAGAACGCCTTGCGTTTCTTTTTCGGACAAGTCCAAGTTTTCAAGCTGATATTTCAGTCCTTCGACCTGCGCTTCGAGCCGCGCGCGGTTCAATGCTTCGAGTTCGAGCAGTGCGTTATTATAATCGCTTGTAAATTGATGAATCTGTGCGATTTCGTCGTCACGCAAACCACGATTTTCATTAAACGCCGTCGCGTAAACCTGCGTGATATTGCTTTGCGCCGTGCGCATTTTGTTTTCAAGGTCTTCCGCTGATTCTCCCGCCGCCGTCGTCATGCCAGAAAAGTCGCCCAGCGTCGCCCGCGCTTCGTCCATCGTGTCGCGCCATTCTGCATTTGCCGCCGCGTTTCGGTCTGCCGCTTCGGTCATTTCATCCCATCCGTGCGCAACGTCGTTTCCTGCCTTTACCCATCGCTTGCAAGCGTCCACAAGCATAATAATTCCCGTAACCACCGCACCGATCACGTTTGCACTCATGGCAACGTTCAGCGTGTCTTGCGCAGTCTTTGCCGCTTTCAGCGCCGCAATCATTCCCGTAATGGCGGAAACGGTATTTTTGATGATGTTTACCGCTTTGAACGCCGCGAAGCCGATGCCAATAGCCTTAATCGTATCAAGCAGCACGTCGCCGTTTTTAATCAGCCATTGCACGCCCGAAACGACTTTCGGAAGAATCTTGTTTGTAAACGTGGAAAACGTCTTGTCGATGCTGCGTTCGATCTTTGACATATTCGCGCCGTCGGCAAGTTTCACAACGGTTTCAAGAATGTTCGTGAAGCCGTTTCGCACCCGCGTCGTTATCGGCTCGACCTTTTGCCCAAGTTTCGCCGTTGTTTTCTCGAATCGATCCTGCGCGGCATTCGCGTCCGTGATGCTCTTATTATTCGTTTGCCACGCTTCGCCCGCTTCCATCAACCCTTGATCCGCAAAAAGCTTCATGACAAGGTTTGCGCGTTGGGTTTCTGTTGCGCAGTTTTCAAGTTGTGTGTTGAAGTCGTCTTCCGATTCGCCCGCCCAATTCAATACGTCGGCAAATGTCCCCGTGACCTTTCCTGCTTTAATCGTCTCGTTCACACTTTCCGCAAGACCGTCAATCGGGATACTGTCGCCATAGCGACTCCAAGCGCCTATAACGCCGTTTGTGATCTGCATCAATTTATCTTGCTCAAACCCAAGCGCTTGCAAATTCGCCGTCGTCGTCGCTGCCGCTTGCGTGTCGCCCAAAACGCCGTTTAATACGCCGTAGGTTTCGGCGGTCTGTTCTGCCGTATATCCCGCGCGTGCGCTCGACGTTTCAAGGCTTGCCATGATAGTACGATACTCTCGCGTCGACTTGGCAAGATCAGCAATGCTGGAAATAGCGTCTTTCGCCGCTCCCGCAAGTGCAGAAAGGCCGTTCGCAATGAAGCCAGCGATCGCGCCCTTCGCCACGGTGAAGCCGTCCGCCGCATCCTTTGCCGTGTCGCCCGCTTTTTTCGTCTCCTTCGCGCTTTTTCCCGCTGCGTCGCCCGCTTCTTTGGTCGCATCCGCAAGATCGCCCGCTGCATCCGCTGCATCGTCCGTTTCGGCGGTCATGGTGTTTAACGCCTTTTCCTGCTTGCCGATTTCCTGCCGCGCTTTAATCAGCGCGTTTTGTTCGCGCAAGATTTTTTTGTTGACTTCATCGACCGCACGCGCAATTTCTTCGTTGCTTTTTCCCTCGGCGGTCATGGTGTCAATGATGTTTTGCTTTTCTTCTTCCAGCGCCGCGACCTTTGCCGTCTGGATTTCAACGACTTTCCGCAAGTGCGTAAGTCGGGCGTTCAGCCCGTCCGCGCTCTTAGTCCAGTCGTCCATGCCCGCCGCCGCGCTCTTGAACTCCGTCTCGCTTTCGCGGATAAGCCTGTTCGCCTGCGCAAGCCCCTTTTTTAAGTCGGTTATGTCGATCGCAAATACCGCGCCTAACGTTTCAGCCATTCGTGCCGCCTCCTTTCGCTGTTAGTACCATCCGCCCGTTGCCGTCGCATTCGTCACGCGTATACGCTTTTCTTTGTCGCCCGCGCCGCGCGGTTTCGCGCTCTGCGTCGGTTCGTTCGGTTCGTTTTCGGATTTCTCAAGATAATAGTTCAGAAGCATAATTATGCTGTCCTTGTCTTTTGCCATGATCTCAAACGGCAGGACGTTGAAATGTCGTGCAATCAGCATTGTAAAATCCATAAGTTCGTAGAATATAGATTTTGGGGGAAGGCTTTCGCCCTCCCCCTCCATCAGTTTTTTCTTTCTGCTCCCGCGCCGCTTGCGCGTCTGATTTTCTGCCCGCCGCGCGTAATCTGCTGGAAGGTGTTCATAACGTCAAGCGCGTCGGCGCGTTTGAGTTGTGCGTCCGTCAGTCCCGCGAAAACGGCTTTCACCAAATCGCCGACCGCTTCGAGCTGTTCTTTTGCGCTCATTTGCGGCAATTTTTCTTCGATCTCCGCCGCACGGATGAAAACCTCCCACGGGCAGACGTTAGATTCGTGCAGAACTTCGACCTCGTCGTTTTCGCCGTAAATCGGCAATTCAAATTTCGCCATTTTCGCTACCTCCAATTTTAGTTTACGCCGAAAGTGCGGTGTCGGGCGTAGTAACCTGCGCGAAGAATTTATCTTCCGTCACGTCGCCGAGCTTCATGCGCATAGACTTCGCCGACGCTTTCTTACCAGTGCCGCCGCCGTTCGCGAACTCGTGCGTCGTGTAGATGCCCGAGAACTCAAGCGACATGTTGTTGCTGTCCGTGCCGTCGTTCTTCGTCGCGTTCGTCTGGTCAGGGATATTAAACGTGCCCTTGTATCGCCATACGCAATACTCGTCTTCGCCTTCGCCCGTCTCTCCGTAGATGTAGCCGACGGCGAAATATTTGTTTGCGCGCGGCGCTTCAATGTACTGCTTCTTCGCAGAATCGTAAACGCGGCCTTCGATGTCCGCGCGCACCTCGTCAGTCGGCACGGCAATAGTGAAAGCGACCGTGTCCGCGCCTTCCGCGTCGATAATAAGCGCGGCAAGGTTATCGTAATACTTCGGCTCGCTGGACGTCTCAACGCTCTTGCTGATTTCCTGCACGGGCGCAAGCGTCTTGACCTCGCCGAACGTGATGCCTTCCGCGTTGTCGGTCAGCACTTCAGCATAAACGAGCTTCCTGCACCCTCTAAATTCTCTTGCCATTTTCTTTTTCCTCCTTCGTGTTGGTTACTGTTCCGCCTCGACGATCAAAAACTCCATCGCCGCACCCGTATGCGTCGGTTCGTCGGAAAGCACGTCGTGCGCTTTTCCCTGCGGGATGAATCCCGCCGTTTTCAGCGCCGCGCGGATTTCGTCGGGCTTAGTGTTGACTTTTGCCGCGTCGTTCGCGTAGTATACGACGGCAAAGCGCCACTCGTAGGACGTCGTTTCGTCGTCGTAGTGCGCCGCGTCGTCCGCATACATCGTAAAAAACGTGATAAACTCGTCGGGATAGGCTTTGTCTTCCGCGAGCGTGCCTTGCAGATATACGGGGACTCCGAACGACTCCAGAATTTTGATCAGCTTTTCTTTCAAATTTCAAGCCCCCTCAAGATTTCTTGCAATGCTTTCCGCTGCGCCTTTTTGACTTTCGGCGTTGCCGCTTTTTTTGCTCGTGCGATAAAGCCGCGCGGTTCGATCTTGCCACGGTTCGCGCCTTTGCTCGTTTTGCGTTGCGGCGTGCCGTAGTTAAGAAAAACCGCCTTGTAGCCCGCAGCGGGGTTGCGCGGGTTGTACTGCGGCATTTTCCAGCCGACGGAGCAAGAAATTTTGTTACCGCCGTTTTCCACGTCAACGTTCTGCGTGATCTCGTTCGTGATACTCGCGGGAACGTTTGACGCTTGCGCTTCTGCGCGCAATTCTTCGGCGATCACGTCAGCGCTTTTCTTCGCCGCCACAACTGCCGCCGCGTCTACGTCGCCGCCCGCGTTCTTGATCGATTCAAGCAGTGGCGAGAAGTTAACGGCCATTTTAATTCTGCTTCCAGCCACGTCACGCACCTCCCTTTAAGCGTCGAACCTTGAAAGTCATTTCCTGCTTTCGAAGCTCGATGTTTTCGGGTTCGCCGATGATCTCATAGTCCGCGCCCGTTTCAAGCAGGCGGATTCCGTCGCCGCTCTTGATATCGGGATCGTACCACGTCACGACCTGCGCCGTGTCCTCTACGACAAGCAGCCCGTTCGACTCGCTTTCCGTTCCGCCGTAGCTTGAGAAATTGCAGAATCGCGTCACGCCGTCGGGCGTGTACGTTTTCTTCTCAACGCCGAGAACCTTTTCGGTCGAGCCGATCAGACGCATAAACGGAGTTGTTTTTTGAGCGCCTTTCGCAAGTCGTCTCATGCTTTCACGCTCCCGTCGCAAGCTGCGTCACGCGCATTTTGAAATACTCTGAAAAACGCGCGCCGCCGCTTTCGTAGTTCCAAAGATCGTTTACACCTATAGCAATGCAGCCGACGGAGGCGGCGCTTGCAAGTTTTTCATCCGAAACGCCCGCGTCGCGCATAAACTCCTTGACTTCTCCGATATAAAGCGTGAGCAAATCGTCGCGCCATTCGCCCTGCGACGTGCCGAAAAGCATTTCTTTGACTTTTTGAAGCAGTTCCGCATCCGTCATTTGCATTCCTCCTTATAGTGTTTCACGTGAAACATTTTGAAAACGTTTCGCGTGAAAAGGTTTCGTTCTGTCGCAATTAGCCCGCCGCGACGGTCGCAACGATAAAGCCGCCCTTGACGGTAACAGCGCCGCCAAGCTCAACGTCGCCGCGAACGGCAAGCAGACCCTTGTCGAAGGCGAAGTCCTCACTAACCATGATCTCGTAGTTCGAGAACAGCGCCAGCTCGAAGTTCTGCGGCTGTCCATAGATCATAGTGCCAGAAGCAAGGTTGCTGTTGATGCAGTACGGGACAGCAAGACCGCCGTCGCGGATGATGCCCGTGTTCGGGTTCTGCGCGTCGGGAGTGATCTCGTAGACGGGCTTCTTGTCAGAGCCGCGAACGTCGCCGAGCGTCACAAGGTCGGCTTTGTTAATGAACAGCGTAGCTGCGCCGACGACGCTTTCGTCTCCGCCGTAGTTCAGCGCGATTTTGCGAAGCGCAGTCTCGTTGAGCGTGACGCCCGTCTTCTTAGTCACAAGGTCAGAGCCAGTGATCGCCGTAGTGATGATAGCCGCAGCACGCTTGCGCAGAGCGACACGCGCGGACTCTTCGACCTTCTGCGTGTAGTTAAGCGGGGTCTGCTTGCGCGCCTGCTTGGAGATGTAGGAAAGCACCGCCTCAGTTGCGGGCGTAATCTCCACGAAGCCGAACGTCGGATCGCTCGCGTTGTACGCGCTGCCCTCGGTCTGCGCCGCAGCGGTCGCGTCGGTGTCAAGATAGGCGACTTTGTACGCGCCCATGCCGCTCGCGTCCGTGATCTTTACCATGTCCACAATGGACGACACACGCGCGCCGACGGGGTCGTTAATGCCGCCGACTTCGGTCGGGGTCGCGATCTTGCCGCTGGATACCAGCACCGCGCGCGCCTCGCTGTTGTCCATCGTCATGCGACCACTCTTATAAAGCGCGTTCGCGCGTTCCTCGCCGTTGTCTTCCGCCTTTCGTGTCTGCATGGTAGCGACGACGTTTAGACCGCGCGCGTCGTCGGTCATATCAGCGGCAGGTTCGTCGAGCTTCGCAAGCTGTTCCTCGGCGGCGTTGATCTCGTCGCGGATTCTTGCCAGCGTTTCGCCCAGCGCGCGCACCTCGGCAAGATCGTTAGACGCGTCAGAACGCTCCTGCAACTTCTTAAATTCCGCCTTCTTGTCGGCGATCAGCTTTTCAAGAAATTTTTTCATGTTGGTTTTTCCTCCTTTTAGATCAAAATGTTTCTATTTTTTGCCTTCGCAAGCTCCAGCGCGTCCGCGCCTTTGTCGCTGTCCAGCGTGCCGCGCCACGTCTCCACGAGTTCGCGGCTTCTTGCGAAAATCGAAGTATCGTCATATGCAGGCATATCTACGACGGAAACGTCCCAAATACGCCCGAATTTTGAAATTGTTCTATGCGGCGTTTCGTCGCCGTTCTGCGTGTAGCTGTCGCCGTTTTTAGCGATCGTGAACGCGAAGCTCATTTTGTCGATCAGCCCCGCCTTAATTCGCTTATACATATCCACGCCGTCCGTCGTGTCGAGCAGTTCTGCGTGAATGCGCAAGCCTTTTTCGTCGGGCGTAAGCACAAGCGACTTATTCCGCGTGCGCGCCAGAATCGGAACTGTGTCCGAGTGGTTATATTTTAGAGGCACGTCTTTCAAGTCCGCGCCTTCAAACGCGCCCTTTTCGATACGCTCATAAAAGCCCCAGTCTTCGCCGCCGATCAGCGTTTCAGAATCGTAAACGGCAGCATACCCTTCGATTATAAGTTTGCCTTCGTCCTCGCGCCGTTCGATCTGAAAGTCCGAGATGTTGGCAATGCGGATTTCTTTTTCATTATTCGTCATTCGTCGCACCTCCGTTTTGCGTCGTGCTGTCAAGTTCATTATAACCGCGCGGGCGTATCGTGTCGCCGCCCTCAATCGGCGGGAAGCCGCCCATTGCTCGAATCTGGTTTACTGTCAATGCGCCAGCAGGAACGGCCACTTGCATATAAGCAATCTTATTCTCCATCGACATAAAGGTAATATCGTTCGGATACAAGATGATTTCATTCCCGAACGCCGCTTCGCGCTTCGAGAAGATAACCATGCTCATAGCCTGCCCGAGCGCTTTAATGTCCGCTTCAAGCGCGTGCTCGTAGTAAGCCTCTTTCTGCGCCTTCGTGTAATCGCCGTCAAGGATTGCAAGCGACGTTCCGTTTGCCCGCGTGATCGTCTGGTAGAAGAATTTCAGCGTTTCCGAATCCACGAGCTTAATATCACGCGATAAGTGCGTATAGTTCATTTTTCGGTCGCTGAAAAGTAGTCCGCTTTCGTTGGCCTCAAGCCGTCGCACGAAGTCCGCTTGCGCCGCGTCCATTTTTTCATCGCTCATGTACGAGTTATATTCAACGATTCCGTTGATCTTGCACGAGCAGTCTACCGCGCGTGCAATGCCTTCGCAAAGCTGGTCATACGCTTGCAGCGTTTTCAGAAGTTCCGCGTCGCCGCCGTATCCGTTTCCGCCGAAGTAGTCGTTCACGCCGAAATCTTTTCTCCAGTGAATGATCTCGTCGCGCGGCAAAGTCGTTTCGTAGCCGTTCGAAAACTTCAAGTTGACGAAGTAGCGCCCCGAATCGTCTACCATATACGACGCTTCGGACGGCTTGAGCGGATAAAGCCCCGTGTAATACTTTTCGCCGCTGTTGGCAATGTAGTACGCTGGATAGATGAAAACGTTTTTCGTCAGCTCAAGCAGAACCGTGATCTTTTCCAGAAACTCCGCTTGCGTCATGTACTCGTTCGGGCGT
>OLXV01001010.1_pt1 | contig 14578 bp, 10 predicted proteins | sample 1673481 | NCBI WGS metagenome assembly OLXV01 (sample SAMEA103958113, study PRJEB25191) | human gut metagenome
TGCCGGAGCGGTGCTTAAGCCGCAAGGCGGGAATTGTGCGGTGTTGCCTTAGAATCTGTGGCGTACAGTCAAGCATTTGCCTTTCTCCCCCGGCGGGATGATGGCCCCCTCACCACGCATTTTCCATCAAATTTTGCTTTTTTCTCCCCTTACCGGCCAAAAATCCGGTATCAGGCGTTGCAATCCCTTAAAAATCATAGTAAAATAAAAAGGTATGTCTTGTAACCTTTCTTGTAATAGTTCAGGTGCCGCCTGAAAACCAGAGTGATAGAGGAGTGTTCCCCATGTGACGGAAGCAGACAACCGTAAAAAGTCACATTGCAATGGAATAAAGGAGTATTGACTTTCATGGCAACTTTGCGTGAAGAAATCGAGCGCCGCCGGACGTTTGCGATCATTTCGCACCCGGACGCCGGCAAAACCACATTGACCGAAAAGCTGCTGCTGTACGGGGGAGCCATCCAGACCGCCGGTTCCGTCAAGGGCAAGCAGAGCGCCAAACATGCCGTTTCTGACTGGATGGATATTGAAAAACAGCGCGGTATCTCTGTTACCTCCTCTGTTTTACAGTTCAACTATCAGGGCAAGTGCATCAACATTCTGGATACCCCCGGCCACCAGGATTTCTCCGAGGATACCTACCGCACCTTGATGGCGGCGGATTCCGCCGTCATGGTCATCGATGCCGCCAAGGGCGTTGAGGCCCAGACCATCAAGCTGTTCAAGGTCTGCACCCTGCGCCATATCCCCATTTTCACCTTCATCAACAAGATGGACCGCGAAGCCCGCGACCCGTTTGAACTGATGGAAAACATTGAGACGATCCTGGGCATCAAAACCTACCCGATGAACTGGCCCATCGGCTGCGGCAAAGAGTTCAAGGGTGTGTTTGACCGCGGCACCCGCAAGGTGCTGGCTTTTGAAAGCGATGGCCGCGCCAACGGCGTGAAGATGGTGGACGAGATCACCGCCGAGCTGGGCGCACCCGAAATGGACGAATTGATCGGCGCGGCCAACCACCAGAAGCTGGCTGACGACATTGAGCTGCTGGATGGCGCCGCCGAAGAGTTTGACCTGGACGCTGTGCAGCACGGCCAGCTGAGCCCCGTATTCTTTGGCTCCGCGCTGACCAACTTTGGCGTGGAACCTTTCCTGAAAGAGTTCCTGCGCCTGACCCCGCCGCCACTACCCCGTAAGGATGCCCCCACCGGCGATGTGGTGGATCCCTGCAGCGAGCAGTTCAGCGGCTTTGTGTTCAAAATCCAGGCCAACATGAACAAGAATCACCGCGACCGCATTGCGTTTTTGCGCATCTGCTCCGGCAAGTTTGAGCGCGGCATGGAAGCATTCCATGTGCAGGAGGGCAAGAACATCAAGCTTGCTACCGGCACCAGCCTGATGGCTGATGACCGCGCCATCGTGGACGAAGCCTATGCCGGCGATATCATCGGTCTGTTTGATCCGGGCATCTTCTCCATTGGTGATACGCTGTGCACCGGCAAGCAGCATGTGCAGTTTGCGGGCATCCCCACCTTTGCACCGGAACATTTTGCCCGCGTGACCCAGGTGGACACGATGAAGCGCAAGCAGTTTGTGAAAGGCATGGAGCAGATCGCACAGGAAGGCGCGATCCAGATTTTCCGCGACCTTGGCTCCGGTATGGAGGAAGTTATCGTCGGCGTGGTCGGCGTGCTGCAGCTGGAAGTGCTGGAATACCGCCTGCGCAACGAATATAACGTTGACATCCGTATGCAGACCCTGCCGTATGAGCACCTGCGCTGGATCATGAACGACCCGGACGAGCTGGACCCCAAAACACTGGACCTGACCAGCGACACCCGCTGCATCGAGGACCTGAAGGGCAACCACCTGCTGCTGTTCGGCAGCCCGTGGAGCATCAACTGGGCCGAGCAGCACAACGAACAGCTGAAGCTTTCCGAGTTCGGCAACCTGACGTTCTGATTTTGTTTTGTAATTATGAAAAAAGGCATTGCGGGCCGCGCGTCTGCAATGCCTTTTTTGCATCTTGCGGTTGCACATAGGGGCCAAAACGGGTATACTGAGAGAGTGTAATTTTGTCCTTTTGCAGAAAGGAGGCAGTCCGGATGAAGGCTGACCGCTATTTGTTTGATGGTTCCCACCCATGCGCGCTGCGCAAGCTGCCCTGCGACAGCAAGGATGACCATGTAAAGAAAGAAGATATCCTGGCCAAAACTGCCGAAAACCTGGAAAAGATGGCCGCCCTGCAGGACGCCTTTTACGCCGATGGGCGCGAGGGCCTCGTGATCATTCTGCAGGCGCTGGATGCCGCCGGGAAGGACAGCACCGTAAAGCATGTGATGGGCGGCCTGAACCCCCAGGGTGTACAGGTAACCAGCTTCAAGCAGCCCACCAGCGAGGAACTGCACCACGACTTTTTGTGGCGGGTGAACAAAGTTCTGCCGCCCCGCGGCAGCATTGCCATTTTCAACCGCAGCTATTACGAGGACGTTCTGGTGGTGCAGGTCCACGACCTGCAAAAGACCTACCAGATGGCCCCGCGCGTGCTGGAAGACAGCAAGAAGGACTTTTTTGAAAAGCGCTACCGCCAGATCCGCAGCTATGAAGAATACCTGTACGAGAACAGCTACCGCGTGGTCAAAATCTTTCTGCACGTTTCCAAGGACGAACAGAAAAAGCGCTTTTTAGAGCGCATTGACCGCCCGGAAAAGAACTGGAAGTTCTCCTGCTCCGACCTGAAAGAGCGGATGCGTTTTGACGAATATCTGGATACCTTTGATGAAGTCATCACCGCAACCGCTACCAAGCACAGCCCGTGGTATGCCATCCCGGCTGACCAGAAATGGTACACCCGCTACCTGGTCAGCGAGATTGTACTGGATGCTTTGCAGAAGAGCTGCCACGAATACCCGGTGCTTTCGGACGATGCAAAGGCCGAACTGCTGAACTGCAAGGCAGCGCTGGAACAGGAATAATGCCAAACACTGCCGGGTGGATGTTCCCCCGGCAAGCTGCAAAAGGAGGGGCGCACTTTGCCGCCGATCCGCGTATTACAAATCATGCCCGCCATGGACGCCGGCGGCATGGAAACCTTTGTCATGAATGTCTACCGTGCCGTGGACCGCAGCCAGGTACAGTTTGACTTTTTGTACCACTATGATAAGCCCTGCTTTTATGATGCTGAAATTGAAGCCCTGGGCGGGCACATTACCAAGCTGACGGTGCGGCAGGACAATAATATCCCGAAATACCTGCATGACCTGCGCGCCTTTTTTACCGCGCACCCGGAATACAAGGTCATCCACGGGCATTACAGCGGCTTTGGCATGTTTTATAATGCCGTGGCCCGCCGCTGCGGGGTGCCGGTGCGGGCAGGCCACAGCCACAACACTGCCTATGAGCACAACCTGGTGGGCCAGCTGGACCGGCTGATGAGTTCCCGCTTTGACCACGACCTGACCCACCGCTTTGCCTGCAGCCAGCGCGCTGGGGAGATGCTGTACGGCAAACACCCGTTCACCGTGCTGCCCAACGGCATTATGACCGATGTGTTCGCCCTCCACGATCCCGCCGCCCGCGCCGCCCTGCGTGCTGAGCTTGGCGTGCAGGAAGGCGAAATTCTGTTTGGCCATGTGGGCCGTTTTTGTGAGCAGAAAAACCATGCCGGGCTGCTGCGCATTTTTGCCGGGGTCAGCCGCCGCATGCCCAACGCCCGGCTGGTGCTGATCGGCACCGGCGAGCTGGTTGATTCCACCCGTGCCCTTGCCCAGGAGCTTAACCTGAGCGACCGGGTAATTTTTGCCGGAGTGCGCAAGGATATGGCCGCGCTGTACCACGCCATGGATGTATTTTTGCTGCCCAGTTTGTTTGAGGGGCTGCCCGTTGTGCTGGTGGAAGCCCAGGCCGCCGGCCTGCCCTGCTTTGTGGCCGATACGGTGGACCCCGGCGCGGCGTTTGCCGGCAACATCCACTACCTGCCCTTGCAGAATGAAGCCGCCTGGGCTGATTCCATTGCCGCGGCGGACCTGACCCGTGACCCCAACGCCCAGGCCAAAGCCATTGCCGCCGGATTTGATGTACATACCAGCGCGGGCATCCTGCAAAAATTTTACCTGGAGCAGACGCAAAAATATACAAAGGAGGTGCAGCCATGAGTGAAACCGAGCCCCAGTTCAAAGGCCCTGCCATTGCCGTGGTGGTGCCGGTACATAACGGCGCTGCGTTTTTGCAGCAGTGTCTGGCATCCCTGGCTGCGCAGACCTTTGGCGATTTCGCCTGTTTTGTGGTGGATGACGGTTCCACCGATGAAAGCGCCGAGCTTGCCGCCGCGTGGGAAAGCCGGGACGCCCGGTTTGTTGTGATCCACCAGCGCCAGAGCGGTGTTGCCGCCGCCCGCGCTGCCGGGGTGCGCGCGGGGCTGAACCTGAACGCCCGGTGGTTTGCCTTTTGTGATGCGGACGACTGCTACCACAAGCAGTTTTTGGATGCGCTGTACCACGCTGCCCAAACCACCCGCTGCCAGATTGCCTGCTGCCGGTATGACTGCTTTACCGAGGATATTCCTCCGGAAAGTCCGCCGCCCAGCCAGACCACGGTGTTTCAGCCGCCCGCCCATCTGGATGCCCTGCTGCATGACCACCGGGTGGACTTTGGGCTGTGGAACAAGCTGTACGCCCACGAGCTGATCACCGCCGAGATCATGGACAACGGCCTTGCCTACAACGAAGACCTTGTGGCCAACTGGCAGATTTTCAGCGCGGCAGACGGCTGTGCCTATGTGGATTTTGCAGGCTACCATTACCGGCAGCACGCGGCTTCGGCCAGCCACCGTGCCCTGCCGCCGGAAAGCATTGACCAGCAGCGCCAGGCTGCCGTGTTCATCCGCGAGCATGCCAGCCCGGCCATCCAGCAGAGCGCCAACGCCTTTTATTACGAAAAGCTGGTCTACCTTGCCAGCATGATTTTGCGGCGGGACGATGCCGCCGCCTACCGCGTGCAGATCAACGAGCTGGGGGTGGGCATCCGCGCCGGGCTGCAGGACCCTAACCTTGGCCGCAACCCGCGGCTGCCGCTTGCCATCCGCGCGGCGGCGTGGGCAACCATCAACTGCCCGGTGCTGTGGCGCAAAGTGTGCCGTACCATGTTAAAAGACCGGCGCTGACCCCTTTTGCACAGGATAAACACCATGCGTATTTTATTTATACTGGATAGTGTGGAAAACCCAACCTCTGCCAATGTGCTGATGGCACAGCGTTTGGCAGGGGTGCTTTGTGCTGCCGGGCACACCGTACACCTGCTGGAACTATGGGACGGCCTGCATCCCCAGCCGGAGCTGCCCGGCTGCACCGTGCACTGCCTTGCCTTTGCGGACGAGCGCCTGATGAACGCCGCGCTGGAAAACGGCCGCAGTGGCGGTTCGCCCATTCCGGTGCGGCTGGCGCGGCTTTGCTGCCACCCCACGGCGGTGGCGGCGGCGTTCCGCCAGCTGGTGCTGCACGCCCCGCGCCGGGTGGTGGATACCCGCCGGGAGCTGGAAAAGCTGGATGCTGCGTTCCATTTTGAGGTAATCTGCGCTGTTTGTGCGCCCTACCGCGCCGCGTTTGCGCTGGAAACCGCGCAGGTGCAGGCCAAAAAGGCCATCTGGCAGCTGGACCCCTATGCTTCCAACCGGGATTATCAGGCCCCCGGCGGCTACCCGCGGGAGCTGGAGCTGCTGAACCATCTGGCCGCCGCCTTTATCACCCGGCAGGCCGTTGGGGATTACGCCCCCGGCGCCCCGCTGGCCGCGGCGGCGGAAAAAGTTCATGTGCTGGATTTCCCCAGTCTGGTGCCCCCGGCGGCAGTGCCGAACCATGCAGCAGACAGCAAAAAGCGCTGCGTGTTCTGCGGTTCTTTGTATCCCGGCCTGCGGGAGCCGGGCTTTGCGCTGGAACTTTTCCGCGCCCTGGGCCCGGCCATCGGCTGGACCCTGACGATGGCAGGCGGCGGCTGGCAATACTTTGCCGCGGACGCTGCCCAGACCAAGGCTGTATTGGGCGAACAGTTTGAACAGCCCGGCCCCGTGCCCGCCGAAACCGCCCGCACCATGCAGGCACAGGCCGATGTTCTTTTGAACCTTGGCAACGCGGTAGACAACCAGCTGCCCAGCAAACTGTTTGACTACTTTGCTGCGGGCAAGCCAGTTTTGCACCTCTGCGTGATTGAAAACGACCCTGCCCTGCCCTATCTGGCCCGCTATCCGCTGGCGCTGGTGCTGCACCAAGGCCAGGCTGATGCTGCGGATATTCTGCACCGCTGGCTGGGTGAAGTGTGCGGTAAACAGCTGCCCTTTGGGGAAGTGTGTGACCTCTTCCCTGAGCTGGTGCCGCAGGCGGTTGCGGCTGAATTTGTGAGGTGGCTAATGTGAAGGTACTCTGGCTTGTCAGCATCACCATCCCTGCTGCCGCGGATGCCTGCGGTTTGCAGGCAAAAGAGATCGGCGGGGGTTGGCTTTCCGGCGCGCTGGGCGGCATGACCGCCGCACCGGACGCCCCGGCCATTACCGTTGCCAGCGTGGATGCCCGCGCGGAAACTTTAACCGTTTGCAGCAAAAGCGGCGTAAGTTTTGCACTGGTTCCCACCGGAAGTGTGGAAAACTTTTCTGCCCTGCTCAAAAAGATTGCCCCGGATCTTGTCCATATCTGGGGCACCGAGTACGCTGCCGCCCGCACCATACAGCAGGCGGCCCAGGCGGCGGGGATACCGGTGCTGGTGGGCATCCAGGGCGTGATGGTTGACTGTGCCCTGCACTTGAATGACGGCGTGCCAGCACGGCTGCTACACTCCTGCGCGGCGCAGCATTTGATTGACCGCCATGTGCCGGGCGGGCTGCTGGACGTGAACCAGGCCCGTTTTGACACCCTTGCCCAGAGTGAAGCCGCCGTGCTGGCCAACGCCCGCCATGTGACCGGGCGCACCAGCTTTGACCGTTCCGCCGTTCAAAAGCTGGCCCCGCAGGCCAGTTATTACCCCTGCAACGAAACGCTGCGCCCGGAGTTTTACACCCCACCGGTGTGGCACCCCCGCACCTTTGGCGAAGCGCCGGTGCTGCTGCTCAGCCAGGGCAACTACCCGCTCAAAAACCTGCATACCGTGCTCAAAGCGCTGCCCGCCGTGCTGGCGCAGTACCCCGGCGCGGTGCTGCGGGTGGCGGGCTGGCCCCCGCTGGACAAAGGGCCGCTGCTGCGCCCGGTGATTGACTGGATGTTCCCCTACCAGACCTGGTGCAAACAGCTGATCCGCCGCCTGGGGCTGGCGGACCATGTGCAGTACACCGGCCCGCTGGATGCCGCCGCCATGCGGCAGGCTTACCTGGATGCCGATCTCTTCCTGTTGCCGTCTTACAGCGAGAACAGCCCCAACAGTCTGGGCGAAGCCATGCTGCTGGGCCTGCCCTGCGTGGCCAGCGCGGCAGGCGGCATCCCGGATATGCTGCAAAGCGGCGTGCAGGGGATGCTGTACGGTGCCGCTGGGGATGATGCCGCCCTGAGCGCGGCCATTTTACAGGTGCTTGCCCTGCCGGACCACGGCACGGCGCTGGGCACCGCCGCGCAGATCCGCGCCCGGGTGACCCATGACGCGGCCAAAAACACCGCACAGATGATTGAAATTTACCGCAAAGTCCTGCAAAGGGAGGGAACACTGTGAGCCTGCCCGCCATTGGGGTGGTGATCCCCTGCTATAAGGCCGAGCACACGCTGCGCCAGACGGTTGAAAGCGTGCTGCAGGGTGCACCGGACAATTTGCAGCTGGTGCTGGTGGAGGACGGCAGCCCGGACGGCACCGGCGCGTTGTGCGATGCCCTTGCCGCCCAGGACCCCCGCGTTACCGCACTGCACCAGCCCAACGGCGGGGCATCCGCCGCGCGCAACGCGGGGTTGGATACACTGTGCCGCAGCGGTGCCGAGTGGGTGCTGTTTGTGGATGCGGACGATACCCTGCTGCCGGGGCTGTGGCAGGCGCTGCCCGCTGCATTTGATGCGCAGCCGGGCCTGATTTTGTACGGCATGGTGCGCGCCAGCGGCCCTGCCCCCAATCCGCTGGCCCCCGGCTGCTATGCCGGCCCCGCCGCGCTGGGGGATACGCTGGACCCGCTGCTGTTTGAAAGCGGCTACCTCGCCGCCCCCTACCCCAAGCTGTTCCGGCTGGATGTGATCCGCCGGAACAAGCTGCGGTTTGACCCACGCTTAAAAATCAATGAAGATGTTTTGTTTAATCTTCAATATTTGCGGTTTTTGCTTTTTTTACAAAAAAACTCTGCCATTTATTGCCTTGCAGGTGTATACTATAATCAGAATGATATGCTTGCGGGCAGTCTGTCCCGCTCCCTGCGGGGGGATTTGCTGGACGCCGAGGCTGTGACCCGCCCCGTGCTGGAAGCATTCTTGACGGATGCCAAGCTGCCTGCACCAGAAATCGACCGCCTGGTGCAAATAAGCCGGGTGCGTGCCGCGTTAAATCAATATGGGCTGCTGACCGGCTGCCCAGGCCGCATGCCGTTTGCCCAGCGGCGGCAGCTGTTTGCCCGCATTTTGCAGGATGCTGATGCCCGCGCGGCCCTGTACGCCCGCCTGACTGCGGACCCCAACCGCCTGCTGGCGCTGCCCTACCGGCTGGGGGTATTTTTGCACAGCGCCTGGCTATTGGCCGCTTATACCCAGCTGAAAAACCGCTTTTTATGAGAGGAACGTTTTGCATGCCGAACCCGACCATTTCCATTGTGACAACTGTATATGACGCCAAGGATTACATCCCCCGCACGGTGCGCAGCATTCTGGCCCAGAGCTTTACGGACTTTGAGCTGCTGCTGGTGGAGGATGGCAGCCCCAACGGCTGCGGCGAGCTGTGTGATGAGCTTGCCAAAACCGACCCGCGCATCCGGGTGTTCCACAAGGAAAACGGCGGCCCGGCCTCCGCTTTGAACGTTGGGCTGGACAATGCCCGCGGGGATTACATCGGCTTTGTGGATTCGGACGACCTGGTGGATCCGGATCTCTACGAAACACTTTTGAATGCCATCCGCGAAAATGATGTGCGCATTGCCTCCTGCAATGCCGACGCGGTGGACGAACAGGAAAAGCCCGTGCCGGGGGCCGGGGTCAACATCAACATTGCCGGGCGGCACATGGCCATGGAGCTGCTGCTGGATACCTTTAAAACCGGCGGCTTTTACGGGCTGCTGTGCTGGAACAAGCTGTTTGACATCCGCCTGTTCCGCGATAAAGGCGTGCATTTTGACGAAACCATGTTCTTTGGCGATGACGCCAGCGAGCTGCACCGCGTGTATGACGGCGCGTATGTTTACTGTGTGCCGCGCGTGCTGTACCACTACCGGCGGCGCGGCGGCCAGATGACCGAGGTGCTGTTTCCGCCGCGGCGGCTGGATGATTTGAAAATGTACTGGAACTGGCTGGGCTGGTTTGCCGCGCAGCCGGACAAAACCGAATATAAAGGTTATTATGAATGGGCCGTGGCATGGTACTGGAAGGTGTTTTACCTGTTCTGGTGCCAGGCCAGCGAGGCCGGAGCCATGGCAAAGCTGAAACCGGAATTTTTGAAGCACAAAAAGCATCTGGACAGCATTTTGCCGGACATCCTGCGCTGCCCGCATGTGCCCGGTGCCGAAAAAGCGCGCGCTGTGCTGTTCTGCGCCGCACCGGGGCTGACCTACACGCTGGCACACGCCCGCGGCAAGCTGCATGGCAGCAAAACGGACTGAGGAATGAGGGGGAAAAACAAGATGGAACATATTGCAGTTAGTGTGATCGTTCCCATTTACAACGCAGAGCCCTGGCTGGAAGAGTGCGTGCAGAGCATTCTGGACCAGGATTTCCCGGCCAGCTACGGCACGATCGAAGTGCTGCTGATCGATGACGGCGCAACGGATGGCAGCGGCGCTTTGTGTGACCGCCTTGCCAAGCGGGACAACCGCATTAAAGTGGTGCACCAGGAGAACCAGGGGCTTTCCGGCGCGCGCAACACCGGCATTGATATGGCCCGCGGCCGCTATTATGCCTTTATTGACAGCGACGATGTGGTGCGCCCGGCGTACCTGAAAAAGATGTACGAAGCCTGCGAAGCGCACGACGCCTACATGGCGATCTGCGCAGTGGAGGACGTACAGGAGAACGGCAAGCCCCTGCCGGAGCCGGTGTTCACCCCGCCCACGCAGGAAGGTGTGTTCCGCGGCAAGGATCTGCTGAATGATTTTTATGCCCCCAACGGCACTTATTACACCGTTGCATGGAACAAGCTTTACCGCGCCGAGGTGTGGAAGCTGCTGCATTACCCGGAGGGCCGTCTGCACGAGGATGATTTTGTGGCGCACCGGCTGTTCTGGCGGTGCGATAAAGTGGTGTGCCTGCCGGATGTTTTGTACAATTACCGCCTGCGTTCCGGCAGCATTATGCGCACCAGCCTGAAACCCGGCGCGTTTGACGCGGTGGACGGCCTGGCTGACCGGTACCGCTTTTATGTCGAGAACGGCGCGGATCGTTCGGTGATTGATTCGGCTTATGCTGCCTGTTGGCGGCGGTATCTTTTCCTGTGCGCCAAGGTACGCCAGAACCCGGAGCCGCAGCTGGTCAAGGCCATCAGCAAGGAGCAGTTTCTGATGCAGGGGCTGATCAGCTACCTGCCCAACTGCCGCCACATGAAGATGACCGAAAAGCTTTCCGCCGCCCGCTGGGCCATGATGCCCGCCGAAAGCCTTTGCCCGGCAAAGTGATTGTTTACGGGAGCTTTCCAGCCTTTTTTGAAAAAAAGGCTTCGGCGAAAAAACTTTAATATAATAGAATATAAGGGCAATACCGCATAATTCTAAGTGCCGATACGGCGAGCGAGGTGCGGCAGATGCTAAGCCAAAAGCGCAGATAATACTTTGTGTATTATCGAGCATTTTGGCAACGCAGATGCCGTGCCGCAGCCGCCGGAGCGGTGCTTAAGCCGTTAGGCGGGAATTGTGCGGTGTTGCCTAAGAATAAAAATAGGGATTGGATCGCGAACGGGTAAACAAAATACGCTCAAAACATATTGAAGCACGCGTTTTCCCCATAGAGACCGTAGGGGTGCACATTGTGCGCCCGCTGACCTAATGCCATAGCGTTTTTCCAAGGATTGTATATGGGACAAACGGCCACGGGACGATGCAAGCATCGTCCCCTACAAATATTTTTTAGGTTTGCGATAACCATTTTGCGTTTCTCCCCGGCGCAATGAGGGCATCGCGCCCTACGGAATATTTTGCCGCTCATCACGCACTTTCAAACATTCCAAAACCTAATATTTCCTGAGCGGCGCTGCGCGCCGCGGTCCACCACCATTATTCTTTATTCTTTTTTAATTATTCTTTACCTGCCCCATTCCTAATTAAACTCCTAACTCCTCCCTCCTAACTCCTAACTAATTTTCCGTCCACATCAAACTTTCAAACCAACGAAAAAAGGGGTTGTCCATTTTGCCGCTGCGCTCGCCGAATACACCGCGCAAACCGCGCATTTTGCTGGTTCCGCCGCCGGAGCTGCCGGTTCCTGCTGTGCAGGGCGGCGCGGTGGAAACCCTTGTCACCCACCTGATCCGTGAAAATGAACGGGCGGGCAAGCTGGACCTGCTGTGCGCCAGCATCCCGGACCCGGAAGCCGCCGCCCAGGCACAAGGGCTGCAGCACACCAAAATGCTGTACGTTGCCAAGCCCCGCGGCGTGCGCCGGTATTACCCCATGGTGTTTCTGGAGCGCTGCTTTGGCGTTGCCGCCCCGTATGACCCGTGGTATCAAAAGGTTCAGCTTTCCCTTGCACTGGAGCTGCCCACGCCGGACCTGATTGTGGCGGAGGGCGGCACCCTGACCCAGTGCAGCGCCATCAGCAAAATGTTCGGCAAGCGGCGTTGCCTGGCCCACCTGCACGGCCAGACCAGCTGCAGCCATGAGATGGACGCCATTTACGGCGGTATTCTGGCCCTGAGCGAGTTTATCCGCGATGATTACCTCAAAACCAGCGAGCTGGACCGCAAGCATGCCTACATCCTGCACAACTGCATTGATACCGCCCGCTTTGTGCCCGGCCCGGCGGATGCTGCGCTGCGGGCTTCCCTCGGCTTTGCGCCGGAAGATTTTGTTGTACTGTTCTGCGGCCGCCTGGAGCCGGATAAGGGCATCCACAAGCTGTTGGAAGCGATGGAGAATATCCATGACCCGCGCATCAAGCTGCTAATTGTGGGCAGCCCGTTTTTTGGCCGTACCCAGCAAAGCCCGTTTTTGCGCAAGTTGGAACAGCAGGCCGAGACCCTTGGCGACCGGGTGCGCTTTACTGGCTATGTGCCCAATGATTCGATGCCGGAATATTACCGCCTGGCGGACCTTGTCTGCGTGCCCACCTTGGTGGAGGAAGCCGCCGGGCTTGTGGCGGTGGAAGCCATGGGCTGCGGCCGACCGGTGCTTGCCACCCGCAGCGGCGGTATGCCGGAATATCTGGACGGCAGCCAGGCCGTGCTGGTGGACCGTGACGGCAATGTAGCCGGGCAGCTGAGCTTTGCCATCCGCATGCTGTACGAACACCCGGATCTGCGCGCCCAGATGAGCACCGCCGGTGCAAAAACGGCACAGCGCTATTCTTCTGCACGCTTTTATGATGATTTTGTACGCATTGTGTACGATTTTGGAGGTCACCTATGGAACAGCCCGTCATCTGTGTGATCGTTCCGGTATACAAGGCGGAAGCCACCCTGCCCCGCTGCATCGAAAGTGTGCTGACCCAGCAGCTGCCGGGCGGGCTGCGGCTGATCTTGGTGGACGATCAAAGTCCAGACCGCAGCGGCGAAATTTGTGACGCTTACGCAGCAAAGGATCCCCGTGTGATGGTACTGCACCGCAGGGAACGCGGGGTTTCCGGCGCGCGCAATGCCGGGCTACGGGCCGCCACCGGCGAGTATATTGTATTTTTGGACAGTGACGATGCCCTGCGCCCCGGCGCTTTGGCCGCCGCCCTTGCGGCACAGGCCGCTGCCCCCAACGCTTTTGTGCTCTGGCACTACACCATGCAGCCGGACGATACCACCCCTGTAACCACAGTAGCCCACCCGGCCCAACAGAGCGACCTGGCCCGCCTGCACCTGGACTGCCTGATCGCCATGCCGTGGAACAAGCTTTACCGGCGCACATACGCCCGGCAGCTTGCCTTTGACCAGGCTTATACCCTTGGCGAAGATTTGCAGTTTGTGCTGGATTATCTGGCTCTGCTGGGGCGCTGCCAGCCGGATTTCAGCTACCTTGTGCTGGAAAGCGCCCTGACCTTTTACGATTGCAGTCGCACCGGCACCCTTTCCACCAAGTACCACGCCAATTACTGCGAAATTTGGCCCAAGCATTTTGCCAAGCTGAACGCCGCCTGCACCGCTGCTGCCTGCCCGCCGCAGGATATGCTACCGCTGCACCGCGCGGAATTGCAGGTTTTGGCGGAGGGTGTCGCGGACATTTTGCGGCGGGACCCCGACGCCATGCCCGCACGCCGCGCCAAAGCCCGCACCGCGCTGCAAAGCCCATGGCTGAAAAGCCTGCTGGATACAATGCGCCATGAGCACTGTTATAGCCCCTATTACCTGCCCTGCCGCTGGAACAGCTTGCGTCTGCTATGGATGTTGTCCGAAGCTGCGCGCACGCAGAGCCCCCTGTTCGGCAAGCTGGACTGGGCGGGGTATTATTTGCTGCTGGGCCGTATGAAGCGCGGCTGAACCGCAGCCTGCTTTCTCTCTGGTATTACAGTACATTTCCCCCAGGCAGCGCCGCTGGCTTGCCTGGGGTTTTGTTTTTGCATCGTCAGGTTTTTGGGGTTGTAGATTGTATTCACCTGCTTAACATGGTATAATGGGACAGAATTATCTCTTTGTACTATTTTTAACACATTTGGGTGAATTATTTAATAGTCAACCACTGCAGCGGCACTGCTTTTATGTGTTTGGCCGCTAAATCTGTTTTGGAGTGTTTTAGATGATGTTTTTATCGCGTGCAGAGTCCTCTTATCTGCACCAGCACCTAAGCGTTGTGCGCCATGTCACCCTGGACCCGGAGGGCCCCGGTGTGCTGCGCATTCATCTGCTTCCTTGCAAAAAAGCACGGCGCAATGTGCCGTTTGTTGCACTTTTGAACGGGCAGGATATTTTGCCGCTCAGCGTTTCCTGGGCCATTCTGCTGGCAGGGCTGATGGACGCCCTGCAGCCTTTTGAGGGCAAGGAGATCACCGAGGACCAGTGGGCCGGTATTGCCGCCCAGGCTGTGGAAACCGCCGCTGCTGTTTACCCGAAAACGGCTCCCGACCAGATCCGCGCGGATTTGAATGCCATGCTGACCTCCTTCCGCGCGCTGAACGCCGGGCAGGAACCGCCCGTGCATGTGCAGCCGATGGACCTGGGCGCTTACGCCCGCTATATGGCAGCCCCCCACCGTATGGACCTGATGGTAAGCTCCATGGAAAAGGACGGTGCCTGGCACTGCAACCAGAAATGCCTGCACTGTTACGCCGCCAACCAGCCCCTTTCCGCCGTGCCC
>OLXV01001012.1_pt1 | contig 14563 bp, 16 predicted proteins | sample 1673481 | NCBI WGS metagenome assembly OLXV01 (sample SAMEA103958113, study PRJEB25191) | human gut metagenome
GTTAGGAGATGAAAAAATGTTTGATAAAATCTGCTTGATTATTGCGATTATCGGCGGACTGAACTGGGGGAGCATCGGCCTTTTTCAGTTCGACATCGTGGCCTGGCTGTTCGGCGGCCAGGGCTCTATCCTCAGCCGGATTGTTTACACGGTGGTTGCGCTGGCGTCGGTCTGGTGCATTTCTCTGCTTTTCCGTGAGAATAACGAGGTGCTGGAGGATGGCAGCGACCGCTGAGTTGTGACCTTTTTGCAAAGCCGGGGATTCTTCGGAAGCTCCGGATCGCCGCTGTTGGATAAACCGGGTTCGGACTTTTTTGTACCGTACTAAAAAACGCACAGCAGAAGGAATTTTCCTTCTGCTGTGCGTTTTTGCGTCCGAAAGGGTTGGAGTAGGGGGGACTCCTACGCCGCAGTTGAAGCAGTCGAGGCGGCAGAGGCGGCCGAGGAGGCGGTGTCAATCGTGACCGCACGCACCCTGCTCAGCTTGTCGCTCTGCACGGCGATGTTGTGGCTCTGGCCGAGCGTTTCCAAAAGGCGGTCATACTCCTCGGTCCAGAGCGCCTCCCGCACGTCGGCCGCCCATTTTTCGGTGCCGCCGCCAACGAAATACATGATGTGATAGCCATAGTCGGTCTCCACAATATCGGTGTCGCCCGGCTGCCTCGCCTTATCAAAGCACCAGTCGTTGAAGGCGGTGACCGTCTGCCCCTCGGAAACCCCTTCATACAGGCCGCCGTTTTGAGAAGAACCCGTATCGTCGGAGTAGGTAGCCGCCAGCTCGCCGAAGGAGGCCTCGGTAGCCGCGCCGGCCTGCCACTCGGCATAGACCCGGTCGGCCGCCTCCTTCGCGCCGCTGGCCGAGCCGTATTCATTGAAGGAGAGCAGAATGTGCCGGACGTCGACGGTCGAGGATTCATCCCGGTAGGGGACGGCCGCCAGCTTGCAGACCTCCACGCTGCCGTCTCCCTCATCGAGCACATAGGTGTCCCAGGCGGCGCGCCCCGCCTCATAAGCCCACTCGCTGACCGCGTCTCCCGCCGTGTAGGAAGTGCCGGAAAGCTGGATTCCGGACAGCTCACGCACGATCGTGTCGTTGTCCGCCCCCTCCTCGTTCGAGAGGTACTCGGTCAGGATGTTTTCAAACTCCAAAGCGGAGGAAGATGCCTTCAGCCGCTCCACATAGGCGTCGACCGTAGCCTTGGTGACGTCGCCCGCCTCCGCCTCGCTTTCGTCCACATAATAAAGGGTATAGTCCAGCAGGTCGTAGGTGGAAAACTCGGTCCGGTTGGCGGCGTAGTAATCGGCGATCTCCGCGTCGGTGCAGCTGAAAGCGTTGTACTCGCTGCTGTAGTATTTGTAGGCCAGAGCCGCCAGCTCCAGACAGCTTCTGGCGTCCTGCACCTGCACGCCCGCGCCGAAGGAGGAAAGATCCAGCGCCTCGATATTGGCTGTGATATTCTCCTCATCCGCGTCGGTGAGCTGCATGCCGGCGGCGCTGGCCGCCTCGGCAAAGAGGAGGTATTCCCGCACCTGCGAGCGGGTCTGCTCCATGAAATAATCGAACCAGGTCGTGTTGTCGGAGTAGGTCTGCTCCTTCAGCGGGGCGGAGGTGTCCAGCCCCATGTAGGAGAGGTAGGCGGCGTTGCTGCTTGCATAGTTTTGATAGGTTTCATTGAAAAAATAGGTCATCATGGCTGCGTTGACCGAGAAGCTTTCGCTGGACATAACCTCGGTGCGGCGGAGGTCCGCGCCGCTTTCCTTATAATAATGCAGGCCGACGGCCGTCCCGCCGGAAAGCAGGATGACGGCGGCGAGAATGCCGGCACAGAGCGCGATGATCCGGCCCTTCTGCCGCCGCTTTTGGTGAGAGAGCTGCTGATTCTCCTCCTCGGCGCGGCGGAGGCGGCTGTTCTCCTGCTTTAATCTGCTTGCTTTACCCATGATGCGTTCAGCCTTTCGTTACGTTTTTTTCGGGAGCAGAAGGCGGTACCTTCCATTTTTCAGTTTAACGGCCTGTTTTTGCCGGAGTGTGGTTGTTTTGTTAAAAATTTGTGCCGCGTTAAAAACGGCCGCCCACCCGGACGGCCGCTTTGCTGCGGGAAAACCCTCTCCCTTTTTTATGCATCCGCGTCGGAAGCGGGCGCCTCCTCCGGAGAAGGGGGTGCGGTGTACACCATGTTGGGGTAGATCTTCTGCAGCCGTTCATCCGGGAACTGCCGGTCGAGGAAAACCTCCACCTGACTGTGCGGAGGCTGGCCGCTGCGCCGGGCGGTCATGCGGGCGACGGCTGCGGCCGATACCAGAGAGTTGAAAATCATAAAAATAGCCAGAATCCAGACAAGGACGCTGTTCAGCCGCCGCGGAATGCGGTCGATCAACCGACAGATCAGGGGATAGAGCAGCCGCAGCCAGAACAGCGCCAGCAATCCCCAAAACATGGAGTAGAGCAGGTTGATTCGGCCGTTGAGGTTGAAGGCCATGTTGTCATACCGCCAGGACACCGTGCCAAAAACCATTTCCTGAAACCAGCTGCATAAATACTCGAACGCGGCGCCGATCACCGTGCCGCCGAAAAAGATCCAGATATCCCGTTTTTTGGCCAGCCACTGCAGGCCGAGTGTGATGGCCACCGCCCCCAGCCCGTAAACCAGGTTGAACCAGCCGTAAACCAGCCCCTGCCGACTCTCAAACCGGTGGTTGACCAGCAGACACCAGAGTACCTCGATCACGACGCCGACAAAGGAGCCGATCATAAAAACCCAGAAAAGGCGGTTGGGCGTGACGGCGTAAATTTTCGGCGCGGGGCGCTTTTTGATTTTGACCGGCGCGTCATCAGCCGGCAAAATCGGCTCCATCACCTTTGTATCGTCCAGTGGGTCGGAAGACATGGGTATCTCCCCCGCGTCGGGGGAGGCGGCCGCTGCCTGCGGCGTGATCTTTTCCGTTTCCAGAGTTGTTTTCATACAGCACCTCTCTCGTAAATTACCCCTTTGCAGCCGGCCGCGCCGGCGTTTTGCCGCTTGCAGAATTTATATACCGTAGAGGATTTTATCATATTTTGTCGCCGATTGCTATAGAAAAATTTTGCCGTGCCCTCCAAAACGCCGCTTTTCTTCAGTTTATTCCGGCCGCGGGGAAGAGTTGCCTGCCCGGCGGCAAAAACGGCGCAGGCCTGTTTCGCATATTGCCCGGCATGAAATCGGACACGCCGGCATAGTATTTATCAGAAAACGCCGGCGGAAGGCCGCCGAAAATACGGAAAACCTGATGCGAGGTGAGCGGATTGAACGAAGAATTCGAAGAATTGTACACACCGCCGGAAAAGAAGAAAAAGAAAAGCGATCCCAAGCTTTGCATTCTGATGCTGCAATTTACCGCCTGCTTTTTGCTGGCGACGGCGGCGATCTGCATCCGCTTTTTCGGCGGCGCTTTTTATGAGGAGGTCCGCAGCTGCTATATTCGTATGTTTGAGGACGACACCAGCGTGACGGAGGTGCTGTCCGCCCTCTCTCCCAAGGCGGAGAACGGCAACGTTTCCTCCGTGCCGGGTACGGGCGCGCCGTCCTCCCTCCCGACGGAGGCGGGCGGTTCTTCCGAAAACGGCGAAAGCGGGGGAGAGGCCTCTGCCGTCTCGGAGGGTTCGGCCGCCTCGGATGCCGGCGCGGAAGGCGGCGGAGCGGGTGCGGAGGGCGGCGGAGAAAGCGCGGCCGAAAAAGCGCCTGCGGGGGCGGCGGTGCAGACCTCCGCCTCGGCTGCCGTCCTCAAAAACGCGGTGTTCAGCTTCGACCGGGTAAATCAGTACGCCGCCCTTTCCTCGGCCAACGCCTTTTTTCTGCCGACTTCCGGCAAGGTCAGCTCGGAGTACGGCTACCGGGTCAATCCGGTTACCGGTATCTACACGCTGCATGCAGGCCTCGACCTCGCGGCGGAGGCGGGAGAGCCGGTCTATTCCGCGCTGGCCGGAAGGGTGGCGGCGGTCGGGGAAAACGCCGGCTACGGCATTTATATTCAGGTGGAGCACGCCGGGGAGGTCAGCACACTTTACGCGCACCTGAGTGCGGCCAAAGTGAAGGAGGGCATGACGGTTCGGCGAGGCGGACTGATCGGGCTGGTGGGGAGCACCGGCCGCTCGACCGGTCCGCATTTGCATTTTGAGGTGTCGGTCGGCGGGCAGACGCTCAATCCCCGCTATCTCCTCCCGGCGCTGGAGGACTCGTGAAATTCAAGATTTGCGGCGTGCCGGTTCTGGTCAGCCTGCCCTTTACTGCGCTGCTGACCCTCTTTTTCCTGATGGATCGGACCGGGCTGGCCAGCCTGTCGGTGGTGACCGTCCTTTTGCATGAGGCGGCGCACCTCATCGCGATGGCGGCCTGCGGCGTGCGGCCTCGCGCCGTGCGGCTGGTGGTCGGCGCGGTGGAGATTGTCGCGCCGACCGGTTGCCTTTCGCGCCGGAGGGAAATCTGCGTCTCGGCCGCCGGGCCGATGGCTAATCTGCTGGTCGGAGGGCTGCTCTGCCTCCTTTCGCGGCAGGGGGGAGAGGGGGTGCTGCAAAACGCTGCCGTTTTGCAGTTTAGCTTCGGCTTTTTCAACCTTTTGCCGGCGGAGGGGCTGGACGGCGGCAGCATTCTTTCGACCTTGTGCGAGGGGAGGTTTTTCCGCCTTCCGGGGATTGTGTCGGCCGTGACGCTGGCGCTGCTGACGGCGGGCGGCGTGCTTCTGCTCATTTGCTGCGGCGGGGGAGGGGTGCTGTTTGCGGCGGTGTATCTGCTGGCAGCCGGCCTGCTGTGCGCACGCAGTCCGAAGAGGCGCGCGGCCAAGGCGTCGGGCGCAGAACCGAGTGTATAGAACCGGTGCGGCCAACAGGGCTGTTTTCCTCCACCTCGTTTTCTGCTGCGGGCCGCGCCGGCAGAACCACCGCAGCCTTGCAAAAACGGAGATGAGGTGGTATACTATATACCGCACATATCGCACGCCGCACACCTTCCCGCCCGGCGGCGGGAGGCCTCCGCCCCCCCTCCAAAACCGGGGAACGAGAGGCGGAGTGAAATTTTTCATGGAATTTGAAATAAAAATGCTTGCAATGCTGCGGTGTTTGTGTTATTATATTTTAGCATTTGATATTCGCCGTTCCTTTCGGCGGGTTCAGTGCCGGTAATACGACATTGAAGCGGACGGTCCTCTGCCCGGTGCGATTTCAAAATGGAACGAGGGTTACGAACGTCTGAAATTGAAGGAGGATTTTTTGAAATGGACGCATTGCAGCAGTTGACCGCAAATCAGCTTAAAGAGGACAAACCCGTGATCGAGATCGGTGACACCGTCAAGGTGCACGTCAAGATCCGCGAAGGCGAGCGGGAGAGAATCCAGGTATTCGAGGGCACCGTGATTGCCCGCAACAACAGCGGCATTTCGGAGACGTTTACGGTTCGCCGCCTTTCTTACGGCGTCGGCGTGGAGCGTGTATTCCCCGTGCATTCCCCGAACGTTGCCAAGGTTGAACTGGTTCGCCACGGCCGCATCCGCAGAAGCAAGCTGTACTATCTCCGCGACCGGGTGGGTAAGGCTGCCAAGGTTAAAGAGGAAATTCGATAAATCACGATTTTTAAGGGAAGAGGGGGACAGCTGGCTGTCCCCTTTTTGCTATTTTACTGTATAAAGGATGGCGGTGTTATGGAATATCGTCCCATGGGAAACTGCACACCGGAGGGGGAGGAGACTACGCCCTCTCTGCCGGAAGGAAAGGAGCCGCGCCGCCCCGCGCGCGAGGTGTTTGAATGGCTGGACGCCATTGTGGCCGCCATTGTAACGGTTGTGCTGCTCTTTACCTTTGTATTTCGCGTGGTGGGGGTGGATGGAACCTCCATGCTGCAGACCCTTCAGGATAAGGATAAGGTTATCATCAGCAACGTGCATTACACCCCGGCCTACGGGGATATTGTCGTGATCTCCCGCAACTACCGCAACGACGACAGTATGGAGGTCACCAAGCACACCGAGCCGATCATCAAGCGGGTAATCGCCACCGGAAATCAGACGGTCGACATTGATTTTGAGAGCGGCACCGTCTATGTCGACGGGGTCGCGCTGGAGGAATCGTATGTCAACACGCCGACCAACCGGCATTATGATATTGAGTTTCCGGTTCAGGTGCCGGAGGGGTATCTCTTTGTCATGGGGGATAACCGCAACGGCTCTCTCGACAGCCGCTCGTCGGAGATTGGCATGGTCAATGAGAAGTATGTGTTGGGCAAGGCCTTCTTCCGCATCTGGAGGGATAAAAAATACCGTTTTTCCTCCGGCGATCTGTTCGACAAGCTGTACTGAGCCTCGCAGGGAAAAAAGGCTTCGGCCGTTCGGCCGTTATATGAAATTTTGAAAAAAGGGAGGGCGCCTTATGGCGGAGATGCAGAATATTCAGTGGTTTCCCGGTCATATGACCAAAACCCGCCGGCAGATTCAGGTGGTTCTCCCCCTGATTGACGCCGTGGTGGAGATGACCGACGCCCGCGTGCCGGTCTCCAGTCGGAATCCCGAGCTGCCCGACCTGATCGAGGGCAAGCCGCTGATCCTCCTTCTCAATAAAGCCGACATGGCCGACCCGGCCGCGACGGCAAAGTGGGTCGCCGCTTACGCGAAGCAGGGCGTTCCGGCCGTGCCGGTTGACTGCAAAAGCGGCAAGGGCGTCGCGAGGTTTAAAGAGACGGTGAAATCCACCCTCTCCGACCGGCTGGAAAAATACCGGGAAAGGGGGATGGTCGGCAAGCCGCTGCGGGTGATGATCGCCGGCATCCCGAACGTGGGAAAATCCTCCTTCATCAACCGGATTGCGGGCGGCAGCCGCGCCAAGGTGGAGGATCGGCCGGGCGTTACGCGGGGCAACCAGTGGTTCACGATTGATAAGGAGCTGGAACTGCTCGACACACCGGGCGTACTCTGGCCCAAATTTGACGATCCCCTTGTGGGGGAGCGGCTGGCCTTTACCGGTGCGATTCGCGACCGTGTGGTGGATGTGGAGACCCTCTCCCTCCGCCTGCTGGAGGTACTGGCGGCCGATTATCCCGCCTTGCTGCGCGACCGGTACAAGGTTGATCCGGCCGGACAGCCTCCCTACGCTTTGCTGGAGGAGATCGGCCGCCGCCGCGGCATGCGTATCCGCGGGGGAGAGGTGGACACCGAGCGCGCGGCCGCCATGCTGCTGGATGAGTATCGCGGCGGCAAGCTGGGGCGCCTGACCTTTGAGTGGCCGCAGGAGGACGCGGCGGACGAAGACCGAGAGATATAATGCCTTGCGCTGCGCTTTTGCGGTGGAGTGCCGCACGGTTCGTTGGCACTGCATGGCTTTTTCGGCGCCGGAAGGTTTGCCTTCGCAGAGCCTCCCTTTGCCGCGCGGCAAAGGGGTGCGGAGACAGCGCTGCAAAGCCTGCCGCCGGGTCTGCCGGCGTCGCTTTGCAAAAGCCGGCTGTAAGGCGGCAGGCGCACGGCCGCGCGACCGATACACCTGACTTGCGGCGGGCTTCGGGTCTTTTTTGTCCCGCGCCGCCTTTTCCCATCTGAAAGCCGTCGGAGTGCCCGGCGGCTTTTTTTAAAATTATCCAAAATCAGTGAAAAGAGGTATACGTATGCCGGATTTTGCATATGAAGAAAAGTGGAAGACCGCCGGGTACAGCGTCGTCTGCGGCGTGGATGAGGCGGGGCGCGGCCCTCTGGCCGGTCCGGTTTATGCGGCGGCGGTAATCCTGCCGGATGGGTGTGCAATCAGTGGCCTGAACGATTCCAAAAAGCTGAGTGAAAAGCAGCGGGAAGCCCTCTTCCCTCTGATTGAAGAGGCTGCCGTCGCCTGCTCGGTCGCCTTCGCCACGGTGGAGGAGATTGAAACCTATAACATCCTCGGGGCGACCTTCCTCGCCATGCGGCGCGCGATCGAAGGGCTGGCGGTTCCGGCCGACTTTGCCCTGATCGACGGCAACCGGAAGCCCGACCGCCTTTCCATCCCGTGCGAGACGGTGGTGAAGGGGGACGCAAAATCCATGTCGGTTGCGGCGGCCTCTATCCTCGCCAAGGTGAGCCGGGATCGGCTGATGGAGGAATACGACCGTCAGTATCCGGAGTACGGCTTTGCAAAGCACAAGGGCTACGGTACGAAGCAGCATAACGAGGCGATTCTGGCCTATGGCCCGACGCCGATCCATCGGCGAAAATTTTTGCGCAAGCTGCTGGGCGAGGATTGGTAAAACAGCGGCGCAAAGGCCGGGGGAAACCTGCGTCGGCCTCCCCCAAAAAAGAAAGAGGCGAAAAGCGGATGACCAGAAAGGAAATCGGAGACCGGGGAGAAGCGGCGGCCGCCGCTTCTCTGGAGGCGAAGGGGTACGAAATCCTCTGCCGGAATTATCACTGCCGCGGCGGCGAGCTGGATATTGTCGCGCGGCTGGACGGCATTCTGGCTTTTGTGGAGGTCAAAACCCGGTCGGCCGGCTCCTTCGGCGCCCCGGCGGAGGCGGTCGATTATACCAAGCGAAAGCGGATTGTTCTGGCGGCCTCCGACTATCTCTGGAAGCGGCCGGCCGACCTCCAGCCGCGGTTCGACGTGGTGGAGGTGATTACCCGCGGGGTGGGAGATTTCTCCGGCTGCGAGATCCGGCATATCGAAAACGCCTTCACGACCGAGGGGCTGCTTTAACCTGCCTTCGGCGTCGCTTGCTGCTTCCCTTGCGGGCGGCCGGATATACTGCGAAAAAACAGAGGGGTTGAATCGTGCCGCGAACGGCGGCCTCTCTCACGAGCGGCGGCCTCTCCTGTGGAAGACCGTGGATTTCGCTTTTTTTACGCCGGTATCTGCCGGCGTTTTTTCTTCTTCAAAATATTTTACCATCGTCAACCGATGGCACCATCAGTTAACGATGGGAATGTACAGGAGGGGTGCCGATGCGTTATTTTGATCTGCACTGCGACACGGTTTTTGAAATCCTCCGCACCGGGGGCAGCCTTTGGGACGGGACAACCGCCGTCACGCTGGCGCAGGCCGCGGGCTTTACGCGGTATGTGCAGTGCTTTGCCCTCTGGATTCCGGATGGGGAGGCCGCGCCCTTCGCTTTGTATGAAAAGCTGCTGGCTGCAGCGCACGCCGCGTTTGCAGGCTGCGGCCTGCCGCTGCTCGGCGGGGCACAGGCGCGGCAGGTGCAGGAGGCCTTCTTTACAGAGAACCGGCTGCGCGCGCCGGCGGGGGAGGCCGGAAAGGCAGAAAACGCAGAGTCGGCGGGGGAGGCAGCGTCGGCAATGTTGACAGAATCGGCAGAACCGGCGGCAGCGGCAGCGGCAGCGTTGGCGAGCGTGGTAGAAAACGCAGAACCGGCGGCAGCGGCCGGGGTGCAGGAGGTCGGAAGGTGCGCCCTCCTCTCGGTCGAGGGGGGCAGCCTGCTGGAGGGGGAGCTGTCCCGCCTCGACCGGCTGTATGCCGACGGAGTGCGCACCCTCACGCTGACCTGGAACGGGGAGAACGCGCTGGCGCATGGCGCGCACTGTCCGGATGGCGGGCTGAAGCCCTCCGGTCGAGAGGTGATCGGGCGGCTGAACGCCCTCGGCATGGTCTGCGACCTCTCTCACCTCAACCGTTGCTCGTTTTGGGAGGCGCTGCCGCTCTGCCGCTATCCGGCTGCGACCCACGCCTGCTTTGACGCGCTGCATCCCCACTGCCGCAACCTCACCGATCGGCAGGCGGTCGGGCTTTCGCAAAAGGGCGGGATAATCGGCCTCTGCTTTTATCCCGATTTTCTGGGGGAGGGGAATCCTGCCGACCGCTTGTATGAGCAGATTGTGCACGGCCTCTCCCTCGGGCTGGAGGACGCGCTCGCCATCGGCAGCGATTTTGATGGGGCGAAAATGCATCCCGAGCTTGATCGGCTGGCAAAACTGCCAAAACTTTATGACGCTTTGCGGCAGCGTGGTGTGAAAGCTGCCATACTCCAAAAAATCTTTTATGAAAACGCCGCAAATTTTTACGCGAAGGTTTTGACAAACGCCTGAAATTGCGGTATGCTAATAAAAACGGTTCAGGTTTCAGACGGCCGCCTTTGCGCGGTCTTATGGGAGGTTTAAAATATGCGTTATAACAGTACGAGAAACACTGCCCTTTCGGTCACATCGGCCGAGGCCATCGCCAGAGGAATTTCAGCCGACGGCGGCCTCTTCGTGCCGGAGTCTTTGCCCATGTTTACCGAGGCCGAGTTTTCCGCCATGGAGGAGATGGATTATGTCGGCCGGGCCAAGGTCGTCCTTTCCAAATTTTTGACCGATTATACCGAGGCCGAGCTGGAGGCCTGCGTCGAGGGCGCCTATATTGGCAGCTTTGACAAGGATCAGCCGGCGCCGCTTGCGAAATATACGGAGGAAGCCGACATCCTTGAACTGTGGCACGGGCCGACATGCGCCTTTAAGGATCTGGCGCTCCAGATTCTGCCGTACCTGCTGACGACGGCGGTGAAAAAGACGGCCGGCGGACAGGAGACGGTGATTCTCGTCGCGACGTCGGGCGACACCGGCAAGGCCGCGCTGGAGGGCTTCCGCGATGTTGCGGGTACCCGCATTCTGGTTTTCTATCCGGAGGATGGGGTCAGCCCGATGCAGAAGCTGCAGATGACCACGCAGGAGGGAAAGAACGTCTTTGTCACCGCGATTCGCGGCAACTTCGACGACGCCCAGACCGGCGTGAAAAAAATCTTCACGGATAAAAAAATGGCCGCCGAGCTTTCCAAAAACGGCATGGCCTTTTCGAGCGCCAACTCGATCAACTGGGGTCGCCTTGTGCCGCAGATTGTTTATTATGTATCGGCATACTGCGATTTGCGAAAGCAGGGGAAGGATCTTTCCTGGGGCTTCAACGTCGTCGTGCCGACTGGCAATTTCGGCAACATCCTCGCCGCCTTCTATGCCAAGTGCATGGGCGTGCCGGTGGCCAAGCTGATCTGCGCCTCCAACCGAAACAACGTTTTGACCGAGTTTTTGACAACCGGACACTACAGCCGCAACCGGGATTTTTATACGACCATTTCGCCCTCGATGGACATCCTGATCTCCAGCAATCTGGAGCGGCTGCTCTATCACCTCAGCGGCAGGGACGACGCCAAAATCGCCGGCTATATGGCCGAGCTCTCCAAAACCGGGGAGTACACGGTGGACGCGCCGCTGCTTTCGGCCATCCATGACAACTTCTGCGCCGGCTCTCTGAACGATGAGGAGACCGAGGCGGTTATCGCCCGCGTCTTTGCTGAAAAGGGCTATCTCTGCGACACCCACACGGCGGTTGCCGTCGGGGTTTATGACCGCTATGTGGAGGAGACGGGCGACCGCAAGCCGGCCGTGATCGCCTCTACCGCCAGCCCCTTCAAATTTTCAAAGGCGGTGCTGTCGGCCGTTGCGCCCGACGTCGTCTCGGGGGAGGAGGCCGACCTCGTCCGCGTCCTGAGCGAAAAGACCGGCTGGCCGATTCCTGCGCCGCTGGCCGCCCTGGCCGGAAAGCCGGTGCGCTTTTCGGGAAGCTGCACCGCCTCGACCATGGAGCAGACGGTGCTGTCGGCGCTCGGCATTGCGGCCCCGGCGGAGAAGAAAGCCTCTCCCAAAAAATCTGCGCCGAAAACGGCTGCCTCCCGCCCGGTGAAAAAATCTAAATAAGCTTTTGAAAAGCACGCAAAAAATGCCCGGCTGGGTTCAGCCGGGCATTTTGGGGGTTTAGCGGATTTCCTTCGCTTTGTAAGTGGTGCAAGCCGCGTCGGTCTGGCAATTCGGCTTGCGGCAGCCTACGATGATCTCGCCGGCCTCACAGACGTTGCCGGGAACATGAAACGCACAGTCGGTGACTTCACATTTGATACCATTGATCTTGCTGGGCTGGCAGCCGCACTGTTTGTTGTATTCCATTTGCTTTTTCTCCTTTTATTTTCAGTTTGTATTTTTGAAAGCGAGGCACGGTTATTTTTTTGATTGGTCAGAGCGTCGCTTTCCCCATTATTTTACCCGTGCATGCGCGCTTCATACCGTGGAAAGAGGTGGTTGCAATTTCACTTTTCGCCATTGCAGATTTGCATTTGCCGCTCGGCGCCGATAAGCCTATGGATATTTTCAGCGGCTGGGATCATTATGTCGAACGGCTTGAAAAAAACTGGAAAAATTTGGTCTGTGACCGGGACACCATCGTGCTGCCCGGCGACATCTCCTGGGCGCTCAAGCTGGAGGAGGCGCTGCCCGACTTTGCCTTTCTGCACGCCCTTCCGGGGAAGAAGCTGATTCTCAAGGGCAACCACGATCTCTGGTGGTGCACCATGGCCAAAATGCGCCGCTTCCTTTTGGAGAACGGTTTTACCGATCTGGATTTTATCCACAACAGCGCCGTCGTCGTGGGGGAGGTGGCCGTCTGCGGCACGCGGGGCTGGTTTTTCGACGACGCCGACGCGGGCGACCGCAAGGTCCTCCTGCGGGAGGCCGGCCGGCTGGACGCCTCGATCACGGCGGCAAAGGCGACCGGGAAGGAGCCGGTGGCTTTTCTGCATTACCCGCCGGTCTGTGGCGGGAAGGTCTGCCGGGAGATTTTCGACGTCGTGCAAAGGCACGGCATCTCTCGGGTATATTACGGGCATATCCACGGGGCGGCTATCCGGCAGGCCTTTGAGGGCGAGTTCGAAGGGGTGCAGCTGCGCCTGATTTCGGCCGATAAACTGGGATTTATGCCTATTTTAGTGGACTGAAAAAAGGCGCTTTCCGGCCAAATATGAAAAAAATATAAACTTATGCAAAAAAAGCTTTAAAAATCGGGATTGATGTGCTACAATACTATGGCATGATTGAACAAATTGGAGGAATATAGAAATGAGTTTAAAAGGCTATAAAGAAGTCGCGCCCAACCGTTATGAGTTGGAGATTGTGCTGGACGGCGAAACCTTCCGTGACGCGATCCGCAAGGCCTATAAGCGCGGCGTGAAAAAGATGAACGTTCCCGGCTTCCGTAAGGGAAAAGCGCCTCTGGCTCTGATTGAGCAGTATTATGGGGAGGAAGTCTTTTTCGAGGACGCGCTCAATCTCCTCTATCCCACCGCGCTGGAAGAGGCTGTGGCTGAAGCCGGGCTGGAGATGATTGAGGACAAGATCGACTTTGATCTGGTTTCGATCAGCAAGCAGGATGGAGCTGACTATAAGCTGACCATCACGACCAAGCCGGTGATTGAGGTCGGCGAGTACAAGGGCCTCAAGGTTGAGAAGGTTACGCCGGCGGTTTCCGACGAGGAAGTACAGGCGGAGATTGACCGTCTGGCCGAGCGCAACTCCCGCCTTATCAGTGTGGAGGATCGCGCGGCGCAGGATGGCGACATCGCCGTGATCGATTTTGAGGGCTTTGTTGACGGCGTTGCTTTCGACGGCGGCAAGGGCGAAGGTTACTCCCTGACGCTCGGCGCGGGACAGTTTATCCCCGGCTTTGAGGAGCAGGTTGTCGGCCACAATGTCGAGGACGCCTTTGACGTGAACGTCACCTTCCCGGAGGATTATCACGCCGAGGAGCTGAAGGGCAAGCCGGCCGTTTTCAAGTGCAAGCTGCACGAGATCAAGACGCGCGAGTATCCGACGGTGGATGATGAGTTTGCCAAGGACGTCAGCGAGTTTGACACGCTGGACGAGCTGAAGCAGGACTATAAAGCCAAGCTGCTTGAGCGCAAGCAGAAGCAGTCGGATGACGATATGGAGAACGCCCTGATTGATCAGCTGATCGAAGGGGTCAAGGGCGACATTCCGGAGGTTATGTATGAGCATCGGGTGGATGACAACCTCCGCGATTTCGACTACAGATTGCAGTCGCAGGGCATGAACCTGCAGACCTATATGCAGTACACCGGCGGCAGTGTGGAGGATCTTCGTCAGAACTTCCGTCCGCAGGCCGAGCGGCAGGTTAAGATCCGCCTCGCGCTGGAGAAAATTGCGGAGCTGGAGAAGATCGTCCCGACCGAGGAGGAAATCGCGGCCGAGTATGACAAGCTGGCCGAGAGCTACGGTGTGAAGGCCGAGCAGGTCAAAGCGGCCATTCCGGAAAAGGAAGTTGCCGCCGATCTCGCGGTGGGCAAAGCGATCTCGATCGTTAAGGATTCCGCCGTCGTGACCGAGGTAGCTGAAAAGACTGAAAAGGCCGAGAAGACTGAGAAGAAGCCGGCAGCCAAAAAGACTGCGGCGAAGAAGGCTCCCGCCAAGAAGACGACCGCGAAGAAGGCGGCCGACGGGGAAGAGAAGCCGGCGGCCAAGAAGGCTCCTGCCAAAAAGGCTGCGAAGAAGGATACGGAGGATGCCGCGGAATAATTTTTCCGCCCGGCTTTATTTATCCGAAACTTGGTCGCCTGAACCTGCAGACCAGGTAGATAAAGCTACTTGTATAGTGGTAGAGGGATACTATGCTGATAGCAATACGCCAAGTTATTATCGAATGGATTTTGATCCGGATAATAACCATAATGCTTTTGGGCAAGTTTTACGTAACCATAAATATATATTTAATATAAAGAAGGTATCGGCTCCGGGATGGAGTACGCCGGAT
>OLXV01001019.1_pt1 | contig 14526 bp, 13 predicted proteins | sample 1673481 | NCBI WGS metagenome assembly OLXV01 (sample SAMEA103958113, study PRJEB25191) | human gut metagenome
GCGTCCCACTGTTTGGCCAGCGCCGTGGCGAAAAACCATGCGACCATCATCTTCGCGTAGTAATCCTCCAGCTTCACGTCTGCGGGAAGCTCCAGATATTCCGTCTTAAAATCGTCGTCCAGAAAATGCGTCATCAGCATTTCCAGCCCGAAACGGCAGGTGTAGACGTGTTCCGATTTCGCCCATTCTCGGATATTTTCCAGCAGCTCCGGCTTGTGCCTGACAAACGCCTTCGGCGACAGGCAGTCGCAGACTGCCCAGTTGTCGATATGCGGCAGAAACGCCTCGACCGCTTCCATGCACGTGCCGTAATCTTTCATCTGCGAAAGCAGTACGCTGTGCAGGATGTTTTCGTCGTAGTACGCATGCGGCAGTTCCACCAGAAAGGCGCGCATCTCCTCTGCTCCGGCGATTTCCTTCGCCAGCTTCCGCATCATCGGCATGCGCACGCCGATGACCGTTTCCTTCGGGATATTCGGAATCAGCGCGCTTTGAAACCGTGCATATCGCTCATCTCCGAGCGCAAAGAGCCGTTCCCGGATGTTCGCTTCCCCGCTCATCCCCGCTTGTGCGCCTCAATCGCCTTCATGTAACAAGCCTCCACCTTCTCGGCAAAGCCCTGCGTGCTGAACGGCGCGGCATACTGCGCCGCCGTCTTCGCGATTCGCCTGCCCTCCTCGCCGAACGCGCGAATCAGCGCCGCGAGCAGCTCGTCGTCGCTGTCCCCGGAGAGAATACCGCTCACGCCGTCCTCGATCACGCCGTCCAGGCAGGGGTCGTTCACCGCGCAGACGCACAGGCCGGAGGCCATCGCCTCCACATAGGTCAGCCCCTGCGTCTCCGAATGAGACGCGCTGCAAAACACGTCGCCCATCGCGTAATAGCGGTCGATTTTCTCCCACGGCTTCGGCCCGGTCAGCGTCACCGCGCGGGAAACGCCCAGCTCCTCCGCCATGCGCCCCAGCTCCTCGCGCATCGGCCCTTCGCCGACGACGGCGAAATGCACATCCGGGCAGGCGTTCAGCAGCCGCGGAAACACGCGCATCACCTGTTCGAGGTTCTTTTCCTTGGCGATGCGGCCGATGTTCAGCAGCAGCGGCGCGTGCTCCGGCAGGCCGCATTCCCGGCGGGTTTCCAGCCGCTCCTGCTCGCCGTGCCGCGCCGGGTCGAAGCGGGCGATGTCCATGCCGCTGGGGATGATGTCAATCGGCGCTGCCACGCCGTATTTGCGCAGCAGGTCGAGCGTCTTGCCTGTCGGGGTAATCACGCGGTCAAAGCGGTTGCACCACCATTGGGAATATTTCCGGGCGATCCGCCGCGCGGCCTCGTCCGCCACGCCGTGCGTGATGTAGTAGGTGTAATCCTCCCAGACGGTGTGATAGGTGTGCACCTGCGCGCAGCCGAGGCTGCCCGCGACGTGGTGGCCGAACATCCCCATCACAAATTCGCTGTTGGTGTGCACTACGTCAAAGTCGATCTTCTCCGCCTCCCACGATGTGAGCGGCGTGGGGAAGGCGAAGTTGCGATCCTTGAGCACCAGCAGCGGCGCGCTCGCCAGATAGTGCACGTTTTCCCGCTGGTTCTCCTCCCAGCCCTTGCATTTCGGGGCGTAAACGTGAACCTCGTGGCCGCGCCGGGTCAGTTCCCGCTGTAAATTCAGGCAGCTCGTCGCCACGCCGTTGATTTCCGGGTAAAACGTATCGGTAAACAGGCCGATTTTCATGTTCCTTCTCCTTTGTTCCCGGGCGTTCCCGGTAATCAAGCGTCATTCATCTGATTATAACACATTTTCCCATGATGAGCCATTCCTTTTTCACGCGCGCGCCGGAATGAAATTATGCCGCTTTCACTTGCAAAAACCCTCCGTTTGTGTTAGCATCATAGCATAGAAATGGGCGACGGCGTCCGCATCGGGTGCAAGGGTGCGCGCTTGGCCGTTCCCACCGCAAATCGGGAAACAACGGGGGCTGCCGCGCATGGTTTGATTCATGCCGCAGCCCCTTTGAAAGGCTTGATATCGTTTCAAAAGGAGAGGGTCGTTTTGCTCAAGACATTGACGACGGTTGCCAGCGTCGCCCTGCCCATCGAGGAGCGATGGAGCATCAAGCGCTGCCGGTACGCCCCCGACGGATCTTCCGCCGGCCGCGTCTGCATCGCTGCGGGCACGCACGGCGACGAAATGATGGGTCAGCTCATCATCTATCTGGTGCAGCAGCGCATCGGCGAACATCCGGACGCGCTTCGCGGCACGGTGGATTTTTACCCCATGCTCAACCCGCTCGGTCTGGACATCGGCGAGCGTCTGGTGCCCTCCGGTACGCGGCTGGATATGAACCGCGCTTTCCCCGGCTCGCCGAACGGCACGCCACTTGAATACATGTGCCATCAGGTGATTCAGGATATGCGCGGCGCGGATCTTGTGCTGGATCTTCACGCCAGTGCGCGCAACAAGAGCGAATTGTACGAAGTGCGCGTCAGCGCGAAGGAAGCCGAGCGGCTTCTGCCCCGCGTCCGCGCGCTCTGCCCGCAGCTCATCTGGGTCTACCCGGACAAGGGCTCCTTCTCCGCCTCGCTGACCGGCGCGCTGGGCGCCGTGGGCACCGACGCGGTCATTTTGGAGGCCGACGAGCGCCGCCGCCTGCCGCAGGAAATCGCCTTCTCCGTTGTGGACGGCATCTTCTGCAAGCTGAAGGAGATGGGCATATGGGCGGGCGACGCCATCGCCGCGCCGGATGCGTCCGCCGACATCCCCACCGTGCGCACGAGCGAGGACGTCTGCCGCGTGGCCTGCGAGTTCCCCGGCGTGTTTGTGCCGGAGGACTGCCTCGGCATTCACGCCGAAGCGGGACAGGTACTCGGCACGGTGATTGACGCGCTCGACGGCGTCGCCCGCGAGACCGTCAAGGCGCCGTGCGCGGGGCTCGTGTTCAGCCAGCGCAGCTATTCCTCCGTGTATCCCGGCACGCTGATCGCCAGGATCAGAAAGGAGCGGGTATGAAAAAGGATATTCTGTTCACCCTCCCGTCGTATTTCCGGGATGATATGAACATCACGGCTTATCGCTTCGGCAAGGGCGAAAAGACCTGCGCCGTCGTCGGCGCGCTGCGCGGCGACGAGGTGCAGCAGCTCTATGTCTGCGCGCGGCTCGTCTCCTTCCTGCGCGAGGTGGAGAAGGAAGATGGCATTCAGCCGGGCAAGAGCGTTATGATCGTGCCCACCGCCATCGGCGCGTCGATGAACGAGGGCTCGCGCCTCTGGGAGCCGGAAAACATGGACATCAACCGCCGTTTCCCCGGCGATCCCACCGGCTCGACGACCGAGCGCATCACGGACGCGCTGCTCGAGCGTGTCAAGAATTATCGCTACGGCGTGCAGCTCACCAGCTTCTATCAGCCCGGTTCCTTCGTGCCGCATGTGCGCATGATGGACACCGGGCGGCAGAACCCCGATTTGGGCTGCGAATTCGGCCTGCCCTATGTCTACGTCCGCACCCCGCGCGATTACGACCAGACGACCCTCAACTACAACTGGCAGCTCTGCGGCACGCAGGCGTATTCCCTCTATGCGGGCAAGACGCGCGAAATCGACGAGGCCGCGGCGGATCAAAGCCTGCGCGCCATCGTCCGCTTCCTCAACAGCCGCGGGGTCATCCGCAGCGAAACCGCGCCGGGTCACGCCTCCTCCATCATCACCAACGCGGATATGACCTCTGTTTCCGCGACGAGCGCGGGGCTTCTGCGCCGCGTCAAGTTTGCGGGCGCGCACGTCCGCCGCGGCGAGCAGCTCGCCTTTATCATCAACCCCTGCGACGGCTCGGTGCGTGAGGTGCTCAAAGCCCCGGTCACGGGCATGCTCTTCTTCATGCAGGACGGCCCGTTCATCACGGAGCACAGCCCGGTCTTTCAGGTGCTGGCGGGAGCGTAAGCCATGACAAAAACGCCTCCCGGTTTCACCCGCACACTGCTTTCCATCGCCGTGCCGGTGACCCTGCAAAACCTGCTCGCCTCCTCCTTCACGCTGGTCGATACCATGATGATCGGCCGCTTGGGCGATACGCCGCTGGCCGCCGTCGGCATGGCGGGCAAATGGACGTGGTTCTTAACCATCGTCTTTTTCGGCTTTTCCAGCGGCGCGTCCGTGTTCATCTCCCAGTTTTACGGCGCGGGCGACGACGCGGGCATGCGCCGCACCTACGGCCTGATGACCGTCGGCACGCAGGCGGCCTCCCTGCTGTTCATGCTCGCGGCGCTGCTCTTTCCGGAGGGCATCGTCCGCCTGTTCTCCCCGGATGAGCAGGTCGTCGCGCTGGGCTCTTCCTATCTGCGCATCATCGCCGTCAGCTATCCGTTTCTGGCGCTCACGCGCGGCGGCGGCACGCTGCTGCAAAGCACCGGCCGCGTTATGATTCCGTTTATCGGCTCGCTGATCTCCGTCGCGGTCAACATCGCGCTGAACGCGCTGCTGATTTTCGGCCTGTGCGGCTTCCCCGCGCTGGGCGTTCAGGGCGCGGCCATCGCGTCGCTGGTCTCCGCCGTCGTCGGCGCGCTGGTGATTTACGGCGCGGGCATCGCGAAAAAAACGCTGCTCCGCACAGGGCGGAGCGGCCTTGTCGGCATCACGGGCAGCTTTATCCGCGATTTCGCGCGGGTCAGCATGCCCGCCATGCTCAACGAAAGCGCCTGGGCGCTGGGCAACCTGCTCTACAGCTCCGTCTACGGCCACATGGGCACGGGCGCGTATGCGTCGATCACCGTCGTCAAATCCATCGAGGATCTGACGAGCGTTGCGGTGATGGGGCTTTGCTCCTCCTGCGCGGTGATGATCGGCAGCGCCATCGGGCGCGGCGACGTGCCGCTCAGCAAGCTCTGCGCCAAGCGCCATGTGCAGCTCACGATCGGTCTCTCCGTGCTCATTGGCGCGGGGATGCTGGCGCTCCGCCAGCCGCTGCTTTCGCTCTTCGGCGTTTCGCAGGCCGTGCGCGACGACGCGCTGACCGTGCTGGCGATCTGCGCGCTGGAGATGGTGCTGCACAACATCCCCTCCATCCTGGTGATGGGCGTGTTCCGCGCGGGCGGCGACACGCGCTTTGGCCTGATCGTCGATTGCATCACGCTGTACCTGATCGGCCTGCCGCTGACGATGCTGGCCGGGCTATATCTGCACTGGAGCGTGCCGATGACCTATCTGGTCATGTATCTCTCGGAGGATATCATCAAGTGCAGCGCGTATCTCCTGCATTTCCGCTCCTATAAATGGATCCGCCCCGTGATCTAAGCCCCTGCGCCCATCGGATCGCCGCGCCGTCGGCGATCCCGTTTCTTTGCACCATTTCGTCGTTTAAGAGGATAACATGATGAACAACACACGCGCCAATCAATCCCTTTCCGCCTTTGAAGAAAAGGCCGCGCCCAAGCGCGGCGCGCTCCGCGAGTTTGCCGCGTTCTACAAGCCGCATCTGGGCATGTTCCTGCTGGATATGTTCTGCGCGCTGGTGATCGCGCTGGTGGATATTCTGTTCCCGGTGGTCACGCGCAAGGTGCTCTACGACTATATTCCCAATCAGGCGATGCGCACCTTTCTGATTGTGATGGGCGCGATGCTCGCCGCGTTCCTCATCCGCACGGCGGCGCAGTGGATCGTCACCTATCTGGGGCACCTGATGGGCGTTCACATCGAAGCGGATATGCGCACGGCCATCTTCGCACACATGCAGAAGCTCGGCTTCAGCTTTTACGACAAAAACCGCACCGGCCTGCTGATGTCCCGCGTGACGACGGATCTGTTCGATATCACGGAACTGGCGCACCACGGCCCGGAGGATCTGTTCATCTCCATCGTGACGCTGACCGGCTCGTTCCTCGTCCTCTGGAACATCCAGAAGAAGCTGGCGCTCGTGCTGATGATCGCCGTACCGATGATCGTCCTGTTCGTCGCGATGCGCCGACGCAACATGATGAAGGTCTCCCGCGACGTCAAGCGCCGCACGGCGGGCATCAACGCGGAAATCGAAAGCTCCATTTCCGGCGTGCGCGTCGCCAAGGCGTTTGGCAATGAGGACGAGGAGATCGACAAGTTCACCCGCTGCACGGATCAATACGTTTCTGCCAAGCAGGGCTATTACAAGGTGATGGCGGGCTTCTTCTCCGGCACGGAGCTGATGATGAACCTGATGAGCCTGTCCGTCATCTTCGTGGGCAGCTATCTGATTATGAAAAAACAGATGGATATCGCCACGCTCGTCACCTTCAACATGTACGTTGCCAGCGTGCAGAGCCCGATTCGCAAACTGACCCAGTTCACCGAGCAATTCACGCAGGGCATGGCGGGCTTCCAGCGCTTCCGCGCCATCATGCACGAAGACCCGGATATCGTCGATGCGCCCGATGCGGTCGCGCTGACCCATGTGGACGGCGACATCCGCTTCAACGACGTCTCCTTCTCCTATGACGAGGGCAAGGGCGACGTTCTCTCCCACATCAATCTGCACATCAAGCCCGGCGAAATGCTGGCGCTGGTCGGCCAGAGCGGCGGCGGCAAATCGACGCTCTGCCAGTTGATCCCGCGCTTCTACGAGATTTCCTCCGGCTCGATCACGCTCGACGGGCAGGATATCCGCCATATCAAGCTGGCCGATCTGCGCGGCAGCATCGGCATCGTCCAGCAGGATGTCTTCCTCTTCGCGGGCACGATTCTGGATAATATCCGCTACGGCCGCCCGAACGCGACGATGGACGAGGTGATCGAGGCCGCCAAGCTGGCCGAAATTCACGAGGACGTGATGGCTATGCCGGACGGATACAACACCATCGTCGGCGAGCGCGGCGTGATGCTCTCCGGCGGCCAGAAGCAGCGCGTCTCCATCGCCCGTATCTTCCTGAAAAACCCGCGCGTGCTCATTTTGGACGAGGCGACCAGCGCGCTGGATACCGCCACCGAGCGCAAGATTCAGGCCGCGTTTGATCGTCTCGCCAAGGGGCGCACGACGCTGGTGATCGCCCACCGCCTGTCCACCATCCGCAGCGCGGATGAAATCGTGGTCATCGGCGAACACGGCATTCTCGAGCGCGGCACCCATGCGCAGCTCGTCAAGCAGGGCGGCGTTTACGCCGAGCTGGCCGCAGGCGCAAGGCTGAGCGGGGAAGGCTGAGGAGGGCTCGCCATGATTCAAGCGATTGTTTATACGTCCAACACCGGCTACACCGCCGAATATGCCCGCATGCTGGGCGAAAAGACCGGTCTTCCGGTTTTGACGCTGAATGAAGCGAAAAAGAGCCTGCCTGTTCGCGCGCCTATTTTATATCTGGGCTGGCTGATGGCCGGTTCCATTAAGGGCTGCGGCGCCGCCATCCGCCGGTTTTCCCCGCGCGCCGTATGCGGCGTCGGTCTGACACTCACCCCCTCCAAGAAACTGCGCGAGCAGAATCACATCCCGCAAACCGTCACCGTGTTCAGCCTTCAGGGCGGCTTTGACATGGAGCGTCTGCATGGCCTTGACAAGCTGCTGATGAAGATTTTGCGCGCCTCGCTTCAAAGCAGCATGGCCAAAAAAGAAACGCCCGACGATGCGCAAAAGGCCATGCTCCGCGTGTTGAACGAAGGCGGCAGCTTTGTTTCCGAAGCGCACCTGTCGGGTATGCTGGATTGGATTCAGAAGGAGCAGAAGCACAAGGGATAACTTTTTTCCTCTCCAACCGCAATAAAAGAAGGGAACCGCTTGCATCCTGCGAAGCGGTTCCCCTTTTCATGGTCTTTGGCAGGCGTCGCCTCTCCTGCATCTCTTTTAGCCCGAAGGCGCGTGGTAGCAACGAACTTTACCACCTCAAAGACCATCTTTGGTGTACTTTTATTGTATCACACTTCTTCTATCAGTAAATGAGCAAATCCGAAATTTTGTACAAATTCCTATAACGGGCGCGCGATGCGCGCCCCTACAACGTTGCGAAAAAAGCAACCGCACATTATGCTGCTGTGCCCGTAGGGGCGCGCATTGCGCGCCCGCGTTTTTTTGCAAAATTCGCTTTTTGCTCATTTACTGTTTCACCCACAGATTTTTTCACCGTTCGCTTTACGAACGGCGGTTTTCGCTGTATACTTGTTTTTGCTTTTTTCATTCCATTTCTGCATATCGGAGGCACGCTTCATGTCGATCTCTTTCTCGGCCGAAGGAGCCCGCAGCCATACGCCCGCGCTCGTGCGCGGCATGCGCGACGGCGTTCCGATCGGGCTGGGCTATCTGGCCGTCGCGTTTTCATTGGGCATCGCGGCGCGCAACGCCGGGCTCAACGCCTTTCAGGGTTTTCTGGTCAGCCTGCTCAACAACGCTTCCGCGGGCGAATACGCGGGGTTCACCACCATCGCGGCCGACGCATCCTATTTGGAAATCGCGGTGGTGACGCTCATCGCCAACGCGCGCTATCTGCTGATGAGCTGTTCGCTCAGCCAGAAATTCGCGCCCGGCACGCCGATGCGCCACCGCCTGCTCGTCGGTTACGACGTGACGGACGAGCTGTTCGGCCTCGCCATTTCCTGCGACGGCTGGCTCGATCCGTATTACATGTACGGCGCGATTCTCGTCGCCGCGCCGAGCTGGGCCGTCGGCACAGCGCTGGGCGTGGTCGTCGGCAACCTGCTTCCGGCGCGCGTGGTCAGCGCGCTGAGCGTCGCGCTTTACGGCATGTTCCTCGCCATCATCATCCCTCCGGCGCGCAAAAATAAGGTCGTCGCCGCGCTGGTGCTGCTCTCCTTCGCGCTCAGCTTCGCCTGCGGCCGCCTGCCGCTCGTCTCCTCGCTCTCCTCCGGCACGCGCACCATCATCCTGACCGTCGCGCTCTCCGCCGGTGCGGCGCTCCTCTTCCCCGTGAAGGACGCGGAAAAGGAGGGGAACGCGCCGTGATGCACAGCATCTATCTCTACATCGCCATCATGGCGGGCGTGAGCTTTCTCATCCGCACCCTGCCGCTGACGCTCATCCGCAGGCCGATTACCAACCGCTTTCTGCGCTCGTTTCTGTTCTACGTGCCCTACGTCACGCTCGCGGTGATGACCTTCCCCGCCATCGTGCAGGCCACGCAGTCGCCCTTAGCGGGCGCGCTGGCGCTTGTGCTGGGCATTGCGCTCGCCTTCAACGGCGCAAGCCTGTTCACCGTCGCGGCCTCCTGCTGCGCCGTCGTGCTGATTGCGGAAGGGCTTTTGCTTTAACCGCCCGCGCTTTTGGGGCGCGGCTGACCTCACGCCCTTAAAACAGGCGGCTTTCGGATTGAACCCCCTGTTTCATCGTGCTATAATGGTTGCATCCGTCGGGCGGCGCTCGAGACGAGCCGCCCCGCAAATGAATGGAGGCTTCTTTATGCTGAAAGGTATTTCCCCGATCATCAGCCCCGAGCTGCTTAAAATCATCGCCGAGATGGGGCACGGCGACGAACTCGTTCTGGCCGACGCGAACTTCCCCGGCACGTCCATCGGCCAGAAGTGCGTGCGCTGCGACGGCCACGGCTGCGCCGAGGTGATGCGGGCGCTGCTGACGCTCTTCCCGCTGGATGACTTTGTGGAAGCGCCGCTGGCCGTCATGCAGGTGCCGGCAGGCATGTTCCCCGGCGACAAAGCGCCGATCTGGGAGGCGTTCCGCGCGGCGGCGGATACCGATCTGCCTACCGCCAAATTCGATATGATGGCGCACGATGCGTTCATGGAGCGCGCGAAAAAGGCTTTCGCCGTCGTGCAGACGGGCGAAACCGCGCTTTATGGCAACATCATCATCCGCAAGGGCGTTGTGCGCGCGTAAGCGCCCTGTTTAGTGTACAAACAAAAAGGCTGTCAAGCTCAAACCGAACATTTCAAGAAACAAGCACTTAAGCATTTTGGGATATGGGGCTTTGCCCCATCGCCCCACCAAAGGGCTTTCCGAGCGTTTACGGCGCCTGTTTGGCGCATCGCCCTTTGGAAACCTTCGGGCACAAATACTTGGTTTTATTCTTGAAATATCGACATTGTTAGCTTGACAGCCTGTTTTTTATCGTTCCATCCATTCCCAGAGCCTTTGCAGCTCCTCTTCGCTGGTGTATTGCAGCGTGATTTTGCCCTTTTCCTGTGTGCCCTCCAGCTTGACCTTCAGGCCGGTCGCGGAGCGCAGGCGCTCGGTCAGCTCCTCATATTCAATCGGGAGCGGCTCTCTTTCGGGCTTCTCCTTTTTCTCGGTCTGGGCGTTCTTCGCGGCGGCTTCGAGCTGGCGCACCGACCAGCCGAATTGCAGGGTCTTCGCGAACAGCGCGCCTTGCAGCTCGCTGTCCGCAATACCGGCCAGCACGCGCGCGTGGCCTGCGGAAAGCGTGCCGTCGATCACGGCGGATTGAATCCGCGCGGGCAGGTTGAGCAGGCGCAGCAGGTTGGCAATCGCGCTGCGGCTGCGCCCCAGCCGCTCGGCCACCGCCTCCTGCGTCAGGGCACATTCGTTCATCAGGCGGCTCACGCCCTGCGCTTCCTCGATGGCGTTGAGATCCTCGCGCTGGATGTTCTCCACCAGCGCGGCCTCCTGCCGCTTGATCTCGTCCCACTCGCGCACGATGGCGGGAATGGTCGAAAGGTTGGCCAGCCTCGCGGCGCGCCAGCGGCGCTCACCGGCGATGATGGTGTAGCGCCCGCCTTCCCGCGCGACGAGAATCGGGGAGAGCACACCGTTGTGGCGGATGGAATCGGCCAGCGCCAGCAGTGCGTCGTCGTCAAACCGTTTGCGCGGCTGGTTTCGATTCGGGTCGATCTCCCCGACCGGGATTTCCGCCACGGCGTCGGCGGGCACGGGCGCCGCGCCCTCGCTCACCTGATCGACGGATTCTACCACTTCTTCCACATCCGGCAGGATAGCGCTCAGGCCCCTGCCCAATCCCATTTTCTTCGCCATGACGGTTCTTGCCTTTCTTTATTCTCTCGCCAAAAACTCTTTGGCAAGCTGCTGATAGCTCTGCGCGCCGAGGGAGCGCGGGTCATAGAGGCTGATCGGCAGCCCGTGGCTCGGCGCTTCGCCGAGGCGCACGTTGCGCGGAATCACGGTCTGATAGACCTTGTTCTTAAAAACCTTGCGCACTTCCTGCGCAACCTGCACGCCCAGATTGGTGCGCGCGTCGAGCATCGTCAGCACGACGCCCTCGATGGCGAGATGGCGGTTCATCTTCTGCACCTTCTGAATCGTGCCCATCAGCGCGCTCACGCCCTCCAGCGCGAAATATTCGCACTGAATCGGGATCAGTACGCCGTCGGCCGCGCAGAGCGCGTTGAGCGTAATCATGCCCAGCGACGGCGGGCAGTCGATGAAGATATAGTCAAACTGCTCTCTCACACCCTCCAGCATGTCGGCGATCACGCGCTCGCGGCGCTCCATGTTCGCCAGCTCGATTTCCGCGCCCGCCAGCCGGATATCCGCCGGGAGCACCGTCAGCCCCTTGACGGCTGTTTTGCAAAGCGCCTGCCCGATCTCCGTTTCCCCGGCCATCACCTCGTACACCGTGGGGGTCTTCTCCTTCACGCGCACGCCCAAGCCGCTTGACGTGTTGCCCTGCGGGTCCGCGTCCACCACCAGCACGCGCTTGCCCTCGGCGGCCACGCATGCGGACAGGTTGACGCTGGTGGTCGTCTTGCCGACGCCGCCTTTTTGGTTCGTGATTGCGATGATCTTAGCCATGATATCTCCCTCATCCCCCTCGCGCCCTGACGGCGGGGCGGGTCACTCCGTTTGCCCGTTTTCCCTGAGCATCTGTATAATCCACGCGCGCTCGTTTTCATCCATCGGGAAGCGCGAAACCAGTTCGCGCATCGCGGCGAACGAGCCCGCGCGGGAAAGGTCGTAAAGCGCGTCCGTCAGCGTCGGGCTGACGTCCATGCGGCGATAGGCCAGCGCCAGCAGCCGATCCGCCAGATCGCGCAGCATTTCGCCCGTCGCCAGAATGCTCCGCCCGTCGTCGAGCGTCACGCGCATCCTTCCGCCGGTCGCCTGAAACACCGTGTTGAACAGCGTGGAATCCAGCTGCCGCCAGAGCGCCGAAAGGCTGTCCGACGTGCGCAGAAACCGAAATAAAATCCCGGAAACCGAGTACACCAGCTCCGGGCAGGAGGCCAGCAGCGCGCTGCCCAGCCGCGCCTTCAGCATGCTTTCGATTTGATCCAGTCTGCCGGGCATACGGCTCCCTCCCCGCTTATCGGCATCATTTGCATATCCATGCCATCATATCCTGTATACTATTCTACACGCAAAGCGAAACTCCCGCAAGGGGCTTGCGGGAATTTTCACCGGCGAATTGCTTTTATCCGCGCAAAGCGGCGGCGGGTCAGTTTACATTTTCCGTCCGATAGCGTATACTGGTGGATAGACATCAAGCGGCGCGGACGCCGCTTTTAAAGGAGGCCACCGATGGTATCGTCATCTGTCTGCGAGCGCGTGCTTTCCCGCGCGCTGTCGCGCGGCGGCACGTTCGCCGAAATTTTCATCGAGGATTCCCGCAATTTTTCCATGTCCCTGCGCGATGGGCGTATTGAAAACGCGGCGCTCTCCCGCCCTTACGGCGCAGGCGTGCGCGTCTACGACGGTCTGCGCTCCATTTACGTCTACACCTGCGACGTGAGCGAAACCGGCCTGCTGCGCGCGGCGGATCGCGCGGCGGCGGCCGTGACCGATACGCCCAAGGCCGCGGGCGACGTGCGTCTGGCCGAGCGCGTCCATCCGGATATCCACCCGGTCAAAACGCCGTTCCTCTCCGTGGAGGCCGCGCGCCGCGCGGACGTCCTGCGTCAGGCGGATCAAGCCGCCCGCGCCGTTTCCCCGAGCATCGTGCAGGTTTCCGCCGGGCTGATCTCCCGCGAGCAGCATGTGCTCATCGCCAACAGCGAGGGGCTGTACACCGGCGACACGCGCGTTTACACCCGCCTGCTCTGCTCCGCCGTCGCCAGCGACGGCAGGGAGAACCAGACCGGCACGCGCAACCCCGGCGCGATGATGGGCTTTGAGCTGTTTGATGGCCGCGTCGATCCCGCGCAGACCGGCCGCGAGGCGGCTCAGGCCGCCGCCACGATGCTCACCGCGCCGTATTGCGCGGCGGGCGAAATGCCCGTGGTCATCGCGGGCGGCTTCGGCGGCGTCATCTTCCACGAGGCCTGCGGCCACGCGCTGGAAGCCACCAGCGTCGCGCCGGGAACGTCCGTTTTTGCGGGCAAGCTGGGGCAGCAAATCGCCGCGCCCTGTGTCACCGCCATCGACGACGGCACCATGCCCAACGAGTGGGGCAGCGAAAACATCGACGACGAGGGCACGCCGACCCAGCGCCTGGTGCTGATTGAAAACGGCATTCTGCGCAGCTACATGGTGGACAGGCTCAACGGCCTCAAGATGGGCATGGCCCCAACCGGCAGCGCCCGCCGCGAAAACTACACCTTCGCGCCGACCAGCCGCATGCACAACACCTTCATCGCCCCCGGCAGCGACGACGAGGACGAGATGATCCGCACCATGGGCGACGGCCTGTACGCCGCGCAGATGGGCGGCGGCAGCGTCAACACGGCGACGGGCGAATTTAACTTCGCCGTGCAGGAGGGCTACCTCATCCGCGACGGCAAAATCGCCTCGCCCGTGCGCGGCGCGTCCCTCATCGGCAAGGGCGAACAGATTTTGATGCGCATCGACCGCGTCGGTCGGCATATGACGATGGGACAGGGCATGTGCGGCTCGCTCAGCGGCAGCGTGCCGACCAACGTCGGCCAGCCGACCATCCGCGTCAGCAGCCTGACGGTCGGCGGAAAGTGAGGATCAGCATGGAACTCAACACGTTTATCTCCCGTCTTTTTGAAGCCGCGCAGGCGGCGGGCGTCGCCCCGGCGGAGGCCGCCTGCTCCCAGAGCGATTCGTTTCAGGTGCGTGTCCGCCGCGGCGAGTTGGAGGATTATCAGGTCAGCGAGCGCCTCAGCCTGACCCTGCGCGGTCAGGTGAACGGCCGCATCGGCACGGCGAGCACACAGGCCATCACCGAGGAGAGCATCCCCCTGCTGATTCAGGGTGTTTTGGAGAGCGCCGCGCTGATTGAAACCGACGAGCAGGACGCGATTCTCCCCCCGGACGACAGCTATTCCTCCGTCTGCAACGCTTCGCAGGCCGTCACCGCCATCACCGCCGAGCAGAAAATCGCGCTTGCGCGCGACATCGACGCAAAGCTGCGCAGCGACGACCCGCGCCTCACGCCGGACACCTGCGCCGTCGCCACCGGGGAGGAGACCTTCACCCTCAAAAACACGCTGGGGCTGGATCTCTCCCACCACAGCAACATGATTTACGCCATGGCGGATGTCGTCGCCCGCGACGGCGAACATGCCGCGACGAATTACGAAATCCGCTGGGGCTACGGGCTGGACGCGATCGACGCGGAGGAGCTGGCCGAAAGCTGCAAGCGCGAGGCGCTGCTCAAGCTGGAAGCCGGGCGCATGAAGAGCGGCGCTTACCCCGTCGTCATCAAAAACACGGCGATGGCCGATCTGCTCGCCACGTTCTGCGGC
>OLXV01001020.1_pt1 | contig 14497 bp, 14 predicted proteins | sample 1673481 | NCBI WGS metagenome assembly OLXV01 (sample SAMEA103958113, study PRJEB25191) | human gut metagenome
TATTATAAGTTACCTCTAAAGAGAGGAAGGTGGGGGTAGGCGCTGAAAACTGTCACAACTGTCACAACTGTCACGCTTTGGAGGTTGAGGAAGGGGGAAGCATTGATGGATGATTTCTTGCTTCCTGCTGTTTTCGGAGTAAGAAAGCATAGAGAAACTTTTTACATCACATAGTTTTCTCGCACGATAAATTATGAGTTGGCAAGATTAACCGGATGCGTCCGAAGTGCTAAATTCGTTTAACATAACTCTGCAGGGTGAAATTTGGTAGTATCAGAAAATTGCCGTACCTTTGCACTGTCGTTCGAAGAAAGGCTGCACTCGACAAAGCTTAAGCAAGCTTAGCTCTGTTCTCGTTTGCACTTTCTTTGCATCGTGATTCAAGAAAGGCTGCACCCCCAACCAGCAAGTAGACAATTAACATTAATTCAAGTAACATTTATATTAACCCTTTAATATTTTAATATCATGGAACAGAAAGGAACATTGAAGTATCGTAAGTTGCAGCGTACACCACAGAGCGGCGAGAACGCTGGTAAGAAAAAGTGGTATGCCACTGCGGTAACCGACCGCGAGGTGGATTTCGAGGGATTCGTATCCCACATCTCTGACCACGGTTCGCCTTACTCCCGAGGTACTATCCACGGTGTGCTGATGGATGCACTCGACCATCTGCAGGAGTTGATTCTCGACGGTAAGAGTGTGCGTCTCTCTGATCTCGGTCTGTTCTCCATCGGTATGACTTCGAAGGCGGAGGATACCAAGGAGAAGGTAACGGCTGCCAGCGTAGAGGGTGTACACCTGATTGTGAGAAACACAAAAAGCTGGAGCAACTCTGAACTGCGCAAGAAGTGCAAGATTCAGGAGTACGGCGGCTATACCGGCACCGACGAGGGTGGCACCTCTGGTGGTACCTCAGGCGGCACTGAACAAGGCGGCGGTACGCAGGAAGGCGGCGGCTCTCAGGAAGGCGGCGACGGGCTTGAATAAAGCCCTCGCCTGAGGCTCCCCCCAGCCAAGTCAACATTTAATATTTAACATTTAAAAATTAAAGATTATGAAAGCAAGTACCTGGAAAACAATTTTGCAAATTGCAATCTCCTTCCTTACAGCCATCGCTACCACCCTCGGTGTAACAAGCTGCAGCAGCTTTTAAAGGTAAAAAAGTAAAAAGGTAAAAAAAGCCCCGATGCGTCACGCATCGGGGCTTTTGCTTTATCTGCTTTTTCTTCGTTTATCGGATATCTCTTCCTTCCTGGCTGTATCCTTCGAGCATCTTCGGGCTGCTGATAGGCTTGCGCGAACAGTAGTCGAAATCTACCTTCTTGTAGCCCTGGCTGGAACGCCAGCGGATGGTGAGCTTCACCGTCTTGCCTTCTGTATCAGGCACGGCATCGTTCAGATTGAACGCTACGAGGGCATCGCGCCAGTAGTTCTGAGGGTCGCCATTGGCATTGTGGCGCAGCTCTACCTCGTAAGGATTATCTGGATTCACACCCGTAACGAGGTTGATGTAATGCACCTTCTGACCGCCCCAGAGAGCACGGAAACGGAGGGTGAGATAGCCATCCTCGGCTACCGTTACCCAGTCGCGAACGATGTCGACCATGTCGTCGCCATACTTCTCGCGGTTCTCGGTATCAGAACCGAGCGAAGGAACTGGCTTCTTGGTCAGGATGCTGTCTATCCAGTTGACGTGAATCACCTGGTTATACTTCTCGCTCTTCTCCGAGGTCTGGGAGTAGTTGACCAGGGCGCGAACCTCCTTACCGTCAAAGATGGTTGGTTTCAGGTTCTTGGCGAGCAGCGTGGTGTTGTCGTCGAGCTGCAGATAGCAGGCATCGCCACTCTTCTTCACGGTTACCAGTGCGTTAGGAAAAACGCGGTCCCAATCGGTATCGTTATCGTTATCGCACGACTGGAATGTGAGGGCCGACAGGAGCATCATCGCTGCCAGCCCGATCTTCTTGAAATCAATTTTTCTCATATATACTGTTCCTTTCTTTTTAAAAATTTTCTTCTTTCTGATAAGAAAATAAGAAAGGAACAGAAATCTTGCTTCTGATTTAGAAAAAGATTGTTAAAGCTCAAGTTAAAAATAATACGTGCAGCCGATGGTGGCAGCGCGATTGCCGAAGTGCTGGCTCGCCATATCGTGGAAGCGACCCTCGAGCGTCCAGTGCTTGCCCAGATTCTTGTATACCCCTACCTCGGCATAGAGATTAGCCGGGGTGTAGGCATCGCTGCGGCGACGGGTACACCAGATGAGGTTGCCCGTAAAGCGCCAGCCATCGGCCATTGTGAGCTGCGGTGCCAACTTGAACACGGCAAAATGATTATACTCCGCATTGCGCTGCTGAGCCTCCTCTGAAGGGGTTTCGCTGCGCTGCCAGAAGTAGTTGACTCCGGCTGTGAGGCGAAGGATGCCCTTGTGCCAGAAGGCGGTGGAGCCGATGCCGAGCGTATTGTCGTGGATGGCACTGAACAGGTGCTGGTGAATGTTCTTCACCGAGGTGCTGAGCACGAAGGCTGGGCGGCTGTAGGTATGCTTGAGCTCTACCACATTCGCCATGCTGTTGCCGATATCGGCGGTATAAACCGGCTGCCAGGAGCCCTCCATATCGCCCGCGGTTACGAAATCGCCAAACTCGGGATTGAAGATGCGGCGGCAGTAGGTGGCCTGCAGGGTATGACCCGGCGTGAAGCGGTAATAGGCGCTCGCCGAGTAGATATGGTTGCGCGTGGTATGCTTCCAGTGCTCTTCCGGCGCAATCTGCTTAGGACGGAAGTTGATGATGCGGAAACGGTCGCCTGCCATGAATCCCCACTTGCCGATGTTGTAATCCAGCTGGGCGTAGAAATCCTGATAGTTGGAATGGTTGGTGTAACCGGCGACGCAGTTCTTCTCGATGGAGAGTCCGCCCTCGAAACCTGCCGTAATCCAGAGATCAGGGGTGATGACCGGAGTGGCGTATTCTACCACCATGAAGGGGTAGGTAGAGTGGTTCTGGTAGGGCGCAGTATGGGTTTCTTCCAGCGTACGTCCGTTGTCGCTGATATGCTCGGCACCGAGGGTAAAGAGGATGCTGGAGCCGTTGTCGGCGAGCGTGCGGGTATAGTCGGCCTGCAGATGATAGGCACGCACGTAATCGGCCGGGGTGTGGGTGAAATGGTTGCGGGTGTAGGTTTGCATCGCATCTATTTCGAGCACATCCTTCGCGGTAGGCGTCCAGAGCAGATTGAGCTTGGCGCCCTCGTGGGAGTAGTGGTTCACGGTGGTGCCTGAGATGCCCTGGTAGGCGTCCTTATCGCTGCTGGAGGTGCGCTGGAAGTTGCCTTCTACATGACTGAGCACGCGGAGCTTATCCTGCTGGCTGATGACGCTGACGATGCCTTTTGCGCCGCCGTAGGTATCACCGAAGAGTCCCCATCTGCCGGTGGTTCCGTTCTCCTTCTTGCGCAGTGTGATGTCGATGACTTTCTTCAGACTACTGCATCCCTTCATCACTTCGGCGTTCTGGCACACCTTGATGGTTTCTATCTCGCGCGCCTTGAAATGGTGGAGGAAGGTGGCGTAATCGAGTCCGTATTCCTGGTTGTCGATACGGATGACGAACTTGCCGTAGAGGTTGGCGAATGGATCTCCGCCGATGATGTTGTTGCCGTCGAGTGAGATGACTTCCGGGCACATCATGAGTACATCGAGGAGTGATTCTTCGCCTGTGAGTTCCATTTCTGGAATATGCATGATGTATCTGTCGCCGATATGTTCTATCGGAGCGGCCTGTGTCTGGTAAGTAGTGCTGGCCATCGCGAGTGCGATGATGAGCAGGCTTTTCTTCGTACTGTTGTTTATCTTCATTTTTTTCTAATTTATATTATTGGTAAAAGGATTGCTTCGTGCCAAATTTACTTGCAAAGATAAGGCAAAAAACGGGTAATAACGAAAAAATGGAGATTTTTTTATCGTTCAATGCGTAAAAAAGATGTCATTGCAGTAAGATACGCAAGTACGCCAGGCATTTCACCCTTCCTGCATTACGAAAAGAGGAGGGTGATGAGCGGGATGGTAATGATGCTGCCAACCGTGGTGATGAACGTCATCTCGGTGATGAGCGAAGGATTGCGGCCGTATTTCAGACAGAACATCGTGCCGAAACTCGCTACGGGCATCGCAATGACAACCGTATTGATGTCGTTGACCTGATCGCTTACACCACATACCTTGAACAGAAAATAAATGCTCAGAGGTACTACCACAAGACGCAAGAACGAGGAGAGGTATACCTTAGGACTGCCAATAATCTCCTTCACCGGCAACTTAGCCATCGAGGAACCAATAATCATCAGGGCTGCCGGAACCGTTATGTTGCCCACCATCGTTACCGGACGCGCAATGATATCGGGCGTATGAACCCCGAAAGCTACCAGGAGGGCGGCAACAAAGGCACCAAGAAGAGCCGGAGAAAACAGTACCTTAGGATTGAACTGCTTGACGCTGTACTCGCCCTTGATGAGCATGACACCTGCCGTAAAAATAAAAAAGGTGTTCGGCATGTTGAGCAAGGCGGCATAAAAAATGGCCTTCGGACCGAATATGCTCGAAACGATAGGGTAGCCGATGAAACCTACGTTGGCAAACATCAGCGCAAAACCTATCATGCCCTGGTCATCATGATTGCGCGTGATGAGACGCGGCACCCAGAAACCGAATACCAGCAAAAGGATGTAGGTAAGAAAACCTACGCCCAGAAGGGGAAGGATGAGCGTGCGGTCGGGCAGCTCATCGCCCATTACTGACGAGAGCACCAGCAGGGGACAGGTGATATCTACCACCATGCTGGATAGCTTCTTGTCAAACTTGTCGCCCATATATCCCAACTTGCAGGCGACGTAACCTAAAATCACGATGATGAAAAGTATCACCATCACTTCTAAATTCTCCATTTATCCTGAAAATCTATACCTTATATATATATGTATGCCGGAATCCCGATATTCTCTCGGAATTTCCGGCAAAAATGGGTTAATCGATAAATCGCTTGGTAATATCTCCGTAGTTCTCGATGCGGCGGTCGCGGAGGAATGGCCACCAGCGGCGCACATTCTCGCTGTGCTTCAGGTCGATATCTACCACCAGGCTCTCTTCTTCCTGATCGCTGGCACGGTAGTAGAGCTCGCCCTGAGGACCGGCTACGAAACTGCTGCCCCAGAACTGGATGCCCTCGGTCTGACCGCTAGGATCAGGCTCGAAACCTACGCGGTTTACGGCGATGACCGGCAATCCGTTGGCTACGGCATGGCCCCGCATCACGGTAGTCCACGCCTCGCGCTGGCGCTGCTGCTCTTCCTCGGTATCATAGGTAGCGTAGCCGATGGCGGTAGGATAGATGAGCATTTCGGCTCCCTGCAGCGCCATCAGACGGGCTGCTTCGGGATACCACTGGTCCCAGCAAACCAGCACGCCGAGCTTGCCTACAGAGGTCTGGATAGGGTGGAAACCGAGGTCGCCCGGAGTGAAATAGAATTTCTCGTAGTAGGCAGGATCGTCGGGGATGTGCATCTTGCGGTATTTTCCGGCTATGCTTCCATCCTTCTCCATCACTACCGCTGTATTGTGGTAGAGGCCCGGAGCGCGGCGCTCGAAGAGGGAGGTGACGATGACGACGCCGAGATCCTTGGCAAGCTTGCCGTAGAAATCGGTCGAAGGGCCCGGAATAGGCTCTGCCAGGTCGAAGAGGTCAACATCCTCTACCTGACAGAAATAGAGGGAGTTATGAAGCTCCTGAAGCACGATGAGCTCTGCGCCGCGATGGGCGAGGTCGATGATGCCTTCTGCCAGGCGCTGCTTGTTGTTGGCGATATCTGCCGTATTATGAAGTTGTAATAAACCGACTTTCATTTTTTACTTTTAATGTTAAATGTTTAATGTTAAATGTGGAATGTTGAGTCTCTGAGGGCTCCCTCGGGCAACTGCATGGTGATGCAGTGGATGCTGCCATGCTGGCGGATGATGGTCTGCGAATCTACGCCGATGATTTCGCGGTCGGGGAAGGCGAGCTGAATCTGCTTGCGTGCCTCCTCGTCCTTTTCCGGCTGATTGTAGGTTGGATAAATCACCGCCTTGTTCAGTATCAGGAAGTTGGCATAGGTGGCAGGCAGACGGTCGCCCTCGCTCTCCGGGTTGGTGGTGAGGCAGTCGCCCTCATCATAGATAGGGTCGGGCATCGGCAGTTTGAGCAAGCGGTAAGGGTATCCCTCCCAGGTGAAGAGGCCCTTGAGTTGCTTCTCCAACGCCTGGAAGTCTTCATACTGCTCATCTTCCGGATTATCGCAGCCTACATATAATAAGGTGTCGTGTGGAGCCACTCTCACGATGGTGTCGATGTGGCCGTCGGTATCATCGCCTATCAGATTGCCGTGATCCAGCCAGACGACTCTCTTGAGCTGGAAGAAAGTCTGCAGCAGATGGTCGATGCTGTCGTGATCGAGCGGCTGGTTGCGGTGAGGCGCCAGCAGGCACTGTGAGGTGGTGAAGAGTGTACCCTTTCCGTCACTCTCGATGCTGCCTCCTTCGAGCACGAAGCCCTGGTGGTTCTCTATATCGGCATTGAAGGCTGCCTGATAGTATAGTTGCAGGGTGATGGCATTATCTTTCTCCCATCTGAACTTTTCGCCCCATCCGTTGAACTTGAAGTCGAGTATGCGGTAAGGCACCATCCAGGTGTTCTGCTTTTTGCGCAGCACCATGGTGAGGGGTCCGTGGTCGCGCACCCAGGTATCATTGCTTTCTACCTCGTAGAGCAGCACGCGGCTCATCTGTTCGGCAGAGAGCTTTTTCTTGAGCTGGTATCGGGTGGCAGGCACATCGGGTGTAGCCACAAGCAGCTGCTCGTAGCGCGTGATGATATCTGCCAGTTCGAGATAAGTATCTGTAATTTCAGGCAGATACGGCTTCCAGTCGGTGCCGGCATGTGGCCAGGTGAGCATGATGGCGCTCTGTGGCTCCCATTCGGCAGGGAGTGCGAAATCGCAGGGTAATGTAGATTGATGCATAAGCTATACTATTTTTATGATACGATGTTCTAAACCAATTTATTATACTCTGTTCTTCATCGGGAACCTTTCCTTGGGGACGGGCTCCGTTCTGCTTTTATGAAGTATGCTTGCAAAATTAATAAAAAATCTACAACTATCGGCTGTTTTTGTGAAATATTTTGCGCAAAAGCGAAACTTTGTATTAAAAAAGTTTAAACGGAGGGCTGTATGGAGATAAAATCGGGGAAAAATGAGTAACTTTGCAGTCTAAAAATAAAATATTGAATAGGAGCGTGAAAATAAAACAGGTAGTTGATGCCCTTGAACATTACGCGCCTCTGCCCTTGCAGGAAGGATATGATAATGCCGGCCTGCAAGTTGGATTGACAGAGGCGGTAGAAATGTCAGGGGCATTGTTGTGTCTTGACGTTACTGAAGCCGTGGTAGACGAGGCCATCCAGAAGGGATGTAACCTCATCGTGAGCCATCATCCGCTGATATTCCGCAAACTGGCGAGAATCTCGGACGAGAACTACGTGCAGCGTACCGTGCGCAAGGCGATTAAGAATGATATTACCATCGTGGCGATGCATACCAACATGGATGCGGCTGCGGGCGGCGTGAACTTCAAGATTGCCGAGAAACTGGGACTGCGAAACGTGCAGTTCTTTGCAGGCGAGAAGGAAGTGGACGGCGTGAAGGGCGGCGAGGGCGTCATCGGAGAGGTGGCTGAGGACCTGGCAGCCGACGACTTGGTGCTGATGCTCAAGGAGCGGTTTGGCGTGGAGTGCGTGCAGTGCAACCAGTTGCTTCGCCGTCCTATCAGGAAGGTGGCACTCTGCGGTGGAGCAGGTGCTTTCTTGCTCGACGCAGCCATCAAGGCAGGTGCCGATGCCTTCATCACGGGCGAGATGAGCTATCACGAGTATTTCGGCCACGAGCAGGAGATTCAGATCTGCGTCATCGGCCACTATCAGAGTGAGCAGTTTACGGGCGAAATCTTCCGCAGCATCATTCAGGAGAATTTCCCTGATGCCAAATGCTGCATCTCGGAGATAAATACGAATCCGATATTGTATTTATAGGTTGGAAGGGCGCAAGCCTCATTCAACATTCAACATTTAACATTCAACATTAAAAAAAATAAAGTTATGGCAAAGAAAGATCCTACAGATTTGACAGTGGAAGAGAAGTTGAAGGCTCTCTATCAGCTTCAGACCACCTTGTCTGCAATTGATGAAAAGCGTGCGTTGAGAGGTGAGTTGCCTCTCGAAGTTCAGGATTTGGAAGACGATATTGCTGGTCTTACCACCCGTATCGAGAAAATCCAGACCGATATTGAGCAGTTTGACCGCGCCATCGATCAGAAGCAGCACGAGATTGAGGAGGCTCAGGCTAGCGTGGAGCGTTATAAGAAGCAGCTCGAAATGGTTAGCAACAACCGCGAGTATGATACTTTGAGCAAGGAAATCGAGTTCCAGGAGCTGGAAATCGAACTTTGCAGCAAGAAGATCCGCGAGGCGCAGCAGACTATCAACGAGCGCCTGTACGACCTTCACAAGGCTGAGGACCAGAAGGCAGACCGCGAGAAGGGCTTGGTAATGAAGCGTTCTGAGCTTGAGTCAATCATGGCTGAAACCCGTGAGGAAGAGGAGAATTTGAAGGAGAAGGCATTCGAGCTCGAGAAGAAGATTGAGCCACGTTTGCTCCAGAGCTTCAAGCGCATCCGTAATGGTGCCCGCAACGGTTTGGGTATCGTTTACGTGCAGCGTGATGCATGTGGCGGTTGCTTCAACAAGATTCCACCTCAGCGCCAGCTCGATATCAAGATGCACAAGAAGATTATCCCTTGTGAGTATTGCGGCCGTATCCTCATCGACCCAGAATTGGCTGGTGTTAAGATTGAGGCTCCTAAGACAGAGGAGAAGCCAAAGCGCAAGCGCGCTATCCGCAGAAGAAAGACTGAGGGTGAGGATTAATCTTCCTCCTCTCTCCGCTCTTTTCGGATGATAATCTTCTGATAAAGATACGATAAGATGCAATAAAGGCTCGCCAAAATTGCTTGGCGAGCCTTTATTTTTTTTCGTTTCAGGCAGCTAGGACAATCTGTCTTAACTCCTTTAATCCTAATCTGGAACTTTTAATCCTAATCTGGAACCTAGAGTCCTCTAGCCTTGTAAATGCGGTCTTTGGCGTCGTTGATTTCCTGGAATTTCTTCTCGGCTGCACGGCGCACATCTTCGCCCAGTGCCGCTACCTTGTCAGGATGATGCTTGAGCGCCATCTTGCGGTATGCGGCCTTCACCTCATCGTTTGATGCATCCGGACTGATGCCCAGAACACGGTAGGCATCATCCAGGCTGCCTGCTGAAGAAGACCCGCTCTCCAGGTTCAGCATCTGGTCTACATCCTCGGCAGAAAGCCCCATGTGGATGGCCATCTCCTTGAGTGCCTGAATCTCCTGAGAATTCACAACCCCATCGGCCTGGGCTATCATGACGAGGAAATTGAGCAACTGCAGGCGCTGTTCATACATCATGTTGGCACGTATCTGATGACAGCTGTCCTGTATCACCGAACGGTACTGCTGCATGCCCATCTGCTTCTGCTGTTCGAAGAGTTTGAGGAGGATTTCCTCGCCCTGCTGCTTGGCTGCCTCGCCGAAATTCTGACGCAGGAAGCGGCGCACCATCTCCATCTCGGAATGCATGATCTTGCCATCTGCATTGATGATGTAGGAGCTGAGCACCAGCAGCGAGAACATGAAGGAGTTTCGCTCTCCCTCATAGCTCTGCTGGCGGCTGTAGCCCTGGTTGCCGAAGCCTTGGCGGCCGTTGTGCTGCTGGCCGCTGTAGGCATCGTAGGCGTTGTTGTAATGGTGGTCGCCGTCGCGGTTTACCGCATCCAGTCCGTGCTCAAAGAGGGAACCGAGGGCATAGCCTGCCAGGGCTCCCAGCGGACCGGCTGTGATGAAACCGAGCACACCACCAATCCATTTACCTGCTGCCATCTTTTAGTTGTTGAAATAGTAGAGGAAAGAAGCGATGCCTGAGAGGGCTGGCTTGCGCTGACCTTCTATTTCGATGTCAAACTTGATGCTGGTCTTGCAGATGCCACGGATGTTCTGGATGTCGTGGAGAGTGGCTACCAGGCGCACGCGTGAACCGGTGATGACTGGCTGACCGAACTTCATCTTGTCCATGCCGTAGTTTACGAGCATCTTGAGGTTGTTTACCTCGATAATCTGCTGCCAGAGGTATGGGAGTACAGAGAGGGTGAGGTAACCGTGAGCAATGGTGCTGTGGTAAGGGCTCTCTACCTTGGCGCGCTCTACGTCTACGTGGATCCACTGTGGGTCGAGTGTAGCGTCTGCGAACTTGTTGATACGGTCCTGGTCAATCTGCAACCAGTCTGATTCTCCTAACTTCTCACCGAGGTGAGATGCAAATTCCTCATAGGAATTGATTACTAATTTTGCCATTTCTTATTTTTCTCTTTATTATAAATATTATTGTTTCCTATATTCCGTCTTCCGCTTTTAACTGTTAACTTTTAACTATTAACTTTCAGTTCAGATCAGTCTCTTCTGAAAATATCGCGGGTGTAAACCTTCTCTTCCACATCATCCAGGCATTTGTCATACCGGTTGGCGATGATGGCCTGACTCTGCTGCTTGAAGGCATCCAGGTTGTTTACGATGCGGCTTCCGAAGAAGGTGGTTCCGTCTTTCAGCGTAGGTTCGTAGATGATAACCTGTGCGCCCTTTGCCTTGATGCGCTTCATCACACCCTGTATGCTGCTCTGGCGGAAGTTGTCGCTGTTGCTCTTCATCGTGAGGCGGTATACGCCGATGGTGCAAGGCTTCTCTTCCTCCTCGCTGAAGTTGTTCTGGTTGGCATAATCGTAGTAGCCAGCCATGTTCAGCACGCGGTCGGCGATGAAATCCTTGCGGGTGCGGTTGCTCTCCACAATCGCCTGAATCAGGTTCTCAGGCACATCGGCATAGTTGGCGAGCAGCTGCTTGGTATCTTTCGGCAGACAGTAGCCGCCGTATCCGAAGGAAGGGTTGTTGTAGAAGGTTCCGATGCGAGGGTCCAGACCCACTCCGTCGATAATCGCCTTGGTGTCGAGGCCCTTCATTTCGGCGTAGGTATCCAACTCGTTGAAGTAGCTCACGCGCAGGGCGAGGTAGGTGTTGGCGAAGAGTTTCACGGCTTCTGCCTCGGTAAGTCCCATGAACAGGGTTTCTATGTCTTGCTTGATGGCTCCCTCTTTCAGCAGTTCTGCAAAGGTGCGGGCTGCCTGGTCCAGTCGCTCGTCACCATTCGGTCTGCCCACGATGATGCGGCTCGGGTAGAGGTTGTCGTAGAGTGCCTTGCTCTCGCGCAGGAATTCAGGAGCGAAGATGATGTTCTTGCTGCCCGTCTTCTGGCGGATGCTTTCGGTGTAGCCTACCGGGATGGTGCTCTTGATGACCATGATGGCATCGGGATTCACCTGCATCACCAGGCGGATGACTTCTTCTACGTGCGAGGTGTCGAAGTAGTTTTTCACCGGATCATAGTTGGTTGGTGTGGCAATCACTACGAAATCGGCATCCTTATAGGCTTCTTTTCCATCGGTTGTGGCTTTGAGGTTGAGTTCCTTTTCAGCCAGATATTTCTCTATGTATTCGTCCTGGATAGGCGAGCGGCGCGAGTTGATGAGCTCCACCTTTTCGGGTATCACGTCTACGGCCACCACCTCATGATGCTGGCTCAGCAGGGTAGCGATGCTCAGGCCTACATATCCTGTTCCGGCTACGGCGATTTTTATCTTTTTATTCTCCATTTCTTTCTGTTCTTTTAGGCAGTCTATACCTTAATATATATATATTAGTTGCAAAGATAATGCAAACGAGAGCAATGAAAGCTTGCTTTCAAATTGCCGAGTGCAGCTTATCTTATGCAAAGATAGTATAAAAGGAGGAGACTACAAAATGAAAATGGGTTTTTTATTAAAAAATAACGCGAGAAGGGGGATGGGGAGAGAAAGGAGTGCTCAAAAAGGGAAGGAAAAGGAGTGCTCAAAAAGGCCTCCAAAATTCGCGAATTCTAAAACGGATGGCCGGTTGGGCGGAAATTCGCAAATTTTGAAGGCTGGGGGAAGCTCTGCTTAAAAACTTCCGGACTATCCCCGACGCTCTCATAATGTCAATAAATCGGAATAATCGGGAATAGTCTCTAAAAATACATATTTTTTACTTTCATAATCCATCTTGCAGATGTAATGCTCCAGCCCGTTGCTCACCACCAGAAAGTCGACATGGAGCAGAAGATTGTAGACCGAAATCTGGTCGAACACTTTCTGCGTGATGGGGATGTGAGGGGCTTTGTACTCGATAATCATGCGGGGCTGCAACTCACGGGAGTAGAGCACACTGTCGGCGCGCAGCACCTTGTCGCCACATTTCAGCTGGATTTCGTTGGCGAGCAGAGAGGCAGGATACCCCTTGTGCTCGATGAGAAAATGAACGAAATGCTGGCGCACCCACTCTTCGGGAGTGAGCGTGATGAACTTCCGGCGCAGCACATCCAGTATCTGGGGATGCTGTTTTGAGCCCGAAACCTTGATGTCGAAAGATGGCAAATTTAAGCGAATCATTTTTCTGTACCTTATTATATATAGGGTTATATTTCTTTCTTTTCTGTTTTCGATATGGTTTCTTTTCTTCTTTTAACCATACCTCATTTTCAAAAACTACCTCTTTTATATAGGCAGTTCAATTTATTTTTTGTAACTTTGCAGTCGAAGTGCAGCTGAAAACTGTACCTCAGAAAACTGCGAACCTGGAGGCGGAGCAAATGCTTGTCTGCACCCCCGGAGTTTGCTGGGTGCAAAGTTACAAAAAATAATCCAATGGTAGAAAAGAAAAGTGCAATAAGTTACGAGTCAATCATGAAAGATTTGAAGGCTCGGAAGTATTCTCCCGTCTATGTTCTGATGGGCGAGGAACCTTTTTATATAGATAAGATCTGCGACTACATTTCGGAAAATGTGCTCCAACCCGAGGAGCGTGACTTCAATCAGACGGTGGTTTTCGGAGCTGATGTTACGGGTGCGCAAGTGGCAGATTTGTGCAAGGGCTACCCGATGATGGCGGAGTATAGAGTGGTGGTTGTGAAAGAGGCTCAGAATTTGCGGAATTTGGAAGCGCTCGAGAAGTACCTCGAAAATCCGGTAAAAACAACCATCCTTGTTTTCTGTCATAAAAACGGCAAGCTCGACAGTCGTAAAAAGTTTTCTGCCCTCGCTGCCAAGGCGGGTGTGGTTTTTGAAAGCAAGAAGCTCTACGACCGAAATCTGCCGGGCTTCATCGAGACTTATCTCAAGACCCGTAAGGCAACCATTGAACCCAAGGCTACCCAGATGGTGGCAGATCATGTGGGAGCAGATTTGCACCGACTCACTTCCGAGCTCGACAAACTGCTCATTTCTCTTCCAGAGAACGACCGGCGTGTTACTCCGGAGATTGTGGAGCGAGAAATAGGGGTGAGCAAAGACTTCAATGCCTTCGAGCTGAGAAGTGCCATCGTCAGCCGCGATGTGTTCAAGGCAAATCAGATAATAAATTATTTTGACAGCAATCCGAAGAGTGGTTCTCTCTTCACGCTTCTCCCGATGCTCTTTACTTATTTCCAAAACCTGATGATTGCTTATTATGCACCCAACAGGCAGAACGAAAATGAGCTCGCAAAATTCCTGGATTTGCGCGGAGCTTGGGCGGCACGCGAATATATTACAGGAATGAGGAACTATACGGGCGTGAAAGTGATGGCGATTATTGAGAAGTTTAAGGAGGTGGATGCGAAGATAAAGGGACTGGATAATCCATCCACTCCGGTGGGTGAACTGATGAAAGAACTCATCTTTTTTATCCTTCACTGATGCTGAAGAGCGAGGTGGGGGAGAGTAGGCGAGCTCCTGCTGAGAGTTTTCTCTCGGCAGGAGCTCGTTTCCGTTTTCGGCCTTCTTTGCCGCCTGTTTCCAGAAAGCAGCCAACTAGCGTTTAGCATTATAAATTTGCCCAAAATAGGGGATTTTCAGCTCTTTTTGGGCGCTTACCTGGGCTCATTTTGGGCGATTTTTGGGCAAAAATGGGGGATTTAAGCGATTTTTCGAGCTAGATGCCCATTTTTCGTTTTCGCCTGAAAATAGACTTAACTTTATTGGTTATCAGTAACTTACATAAATTAACCCTCTTCATTACTCGCGAATTTGCCCGTTTCCTTTCCGATGGGCTGGAATACGCTAGAAATGGAAAAATTTGCCATTTCCCATTGTCTGAAATCGGTCGTTTGCATTTGTTAAGGTTTACGTTTCCTAAGTTTATGTTTTTAAATTTACAAATCAAAACGAGTAGTTTTAGTTTATAAACATAAATACAAGAAAACTAAATACACAAATTTATGTTTTATAT
>OLXV01001026.1_pt1 | contig 14477 bp, 12 predicted proteins | sample 1673481 | NCBI WGS metagenome assembly OLXV01 (sample SAMEA103958113, study PRJEB25191) | human gut metagenome
CTTCGCAATGGAAGAAAAAAAGAATGTTACTGTAGAGACCACCGCGGACGAATACAGTAAGACTGCCGTTCCTTCGACCGCTCGCAAATCCTTCCTTTCCGTGCTCATCATTTCCCTCGGCTATGTGTTCGTCGTTACGAGCATGCAGGCTGGCAGCGTCATCGGCGTCAGCCTCTCCTTCAACAGCATGGTCTGGGCCGTTCTGGTATCCAGCGCCATCCTCACCGTTCTGAGCTGCATCATGGGCGTCATCGCCGCTAAGAGCGGTCTGAGCTTCGGTCTCATGGCCCGCTACAGCTTCGGTCAGGTCGGCACATGGGTGCCGGTGCTGATCGTGGCTATCACCACCATCGGCTGGTTCTCCATCGACGCTTACCTCATCGGCGACTCCGCGCACCGTCTCTTCTCCTGGATGCCCACGATCCTCATCTGCATCCTCGCCGGTATCGGCATGACCATCACCGCCTCCAAGGGCACCAAGTGGATGAACATGCTCTCCAACATCGCCGTGCCCATCGTCCTGATCTTCGGCTTCATCTCCATCATCCGCGCGTTCAACGACGTCGGCGGCGTTGCCGGCATCAATGCTCTTGTCAAGGAAGACTCCATCACCTTCGCGAAGGCCGTTGCTCTGGGCGTCGGCTCCTACGTTGTCGGCTCCGTTATGTTCACGCCCGACATCATGCGCTTTGCCAAGAACGCAAAGACCTCCATCATTGTTATGATCATCACGATCATGATCGGTAACTCCTTCATGGTGTTCTTCGGCGCCATCGGCTCCGTTGTTTACGGCGATCCCGACATCATGGGCGTTCTCGCGCTGCAGGGTCTTCTGGCCCCGGCGTTCATCGTCATGGTCCTCAACATCTGGTCCACCGCTCAGGGCTGCGTCTACTCCGGCTCCATGAGCCTCAGCTCCGTCATCAAGGTTCCCCGCAACAAGCTGACCCTCGTGTTCGGTCTTGTCGGCACCATCCTCGGCTGCGTTGGTTTCTACAACCTGTTCGGCAGCTACATCAACTTCCTCTCCAGCACCGTGCCTCCCATCGTCGGCATCGTGTTCGCTGACTTCCTCACCAAGTACAACCACGGCTACACCGATCTGGATTCCCTGCCCCGCGCTGATGTCGGCGGCTTCGTGTCCTGGATCGTCGGTGTTGCTGTCACCTTCATCCCCGTTCTCCTGCCCTCCATCAACTGCGTTGTCGTGGCTTTCCTCGTGAAGGTCATCTTCAACAAGGTCGGCAAGAAGCAGTAAATCCATCGGCCCCACGGCGGGCCGTGCCTCCCGCGGGAGCATCCTTCGGGATGCTCCCGTTTGAAATATCCCACCGTCACGGAAAGGAGCGCGCTGCATGATAACGATAAAAAAAGCGGCTTCCCTCACCGGACTGAGCGTGAAAGCTATCCGGCACTACGAAAGCCGCGGCCTTCTGCCGAGGCCGGAGCGCACCGATGCCGGATACCGGATGTATTCGGAATCGGACATCGCGCGTCTGCAGCAGATCCGTTATTTCCGCGAGATGAAATTCCCCCTGACGGAAATCGCCGCGCTGCTCGACGCATCCACCGAAGAAGTACAGAAAGCCATGATCCGCCAGCAGGCGGAGGTGGACCGCGCACTGGAAGAGTATAAGCGCGCGCAGATGCTCTTGCAGTCTCTCCTGCCGGAGGATATCGATGCCGCGGCGCTTTCCTCCGCGCCGGATGTGTGCCGTCCGGCCATCGTCGCGATCGATCTTCAGAACGACATTCTCGAAGGCGGCGCGCTTGCCTGCGGGCGTATCCATCTCATTCTTCCGCAGCTCAAAAAGCTCTTTGCCCGCGCGCGGCAGATGGGCGTTCCGGTCATTTACGTCTGCGACCGGCATTATAAGAACGATCCGGAGCTGCAGCTCTGGAACAATCATATGATGGCCGGCTCCTACGGCGTGCAGATCATCGACGAAGTAAAGCCCGACCCGGCCGACTTCGTTGTCTACAAAAACCGGTTCAACGGCTTCGTCAACACGACGCTCGAAAAAAAGCTCCGCCAGATGCAGATCAACACTGTCATCATGACGGGCTGGCGCTCGGACGTGTGCGTGGCGCAGACGGCGATCGAAGCGTTTTACCGCGGCTTCCGCGTCGCTGTTGCGGACGACGGCGTAAACTCCACCACCGAGGCGGAGCACCGGCAGGGAATGCAGCTTCTCGCGATCAACTACAACTTTGACTTTTACCCGTGCGAAACGATCCTCGAAAACCTGCTGCAGCAGGAGTGAACGCACGTCCTTATTTGATTTAAGTAAACCCATACAAAATGGAGGAAAAATACTATGGCCAGATATTGGGAGTGGGACGCTCCTTTCACGATCCACCCGGAAGAGACCGCCCTGCTGATCATTGATATGCAGACCGGCTTCACCCAGCCCGACGGTCCGCTCTACACGCCGCAGTCCGCCGAGCAGCTGCCCACCATCGCCGATCTCAAAAAGTTCTGCAACGAAAAGGGCATCCCCGTGTTTATGTCCATCTTCGCGCAGGATGTGGATTTCCACAACGATCATTACTGGTTCCGCAATAAGCAGCGCGGCCTTCTCACCGAGGACGGCGACGTCAAGTTCAAGCCCGGCTCCCCGGAGTGCCAGATCGATCCGGCGCTTGCGCCCGTCGAAGGCGACACCGTATTCCCGAAGTACACCTACTCCTGCTTCTCCCACACGGAGCTCGAAACGTGGCTGAAGAAAAAGCGCATCCGCACGCTTATCATCTGCGGCACGGTGACGAACTGGTGCGTGGACAGCACGATCCGCGAGGCCTATCATAAGGACTACAACGTTGTCGCCGTGGCCGACGGCATCAGCTCCTACGACCACTGCGGCCGCACGGCGAACGACTGGAACAGCGCCATGTTCGACCTCTGGGCGGAAATGTTCGGCCGCGTGATGACCGCCGAGCAGGTCAAATCCGAGATCGAAGCCGCCTCGGGCAAGTGACCCATACATTTTAAATACCTACCCTTTAAATACCTACCCTCTCTCATTCTCTCTTTTTGCCCCGCCGGAAACGGCGGGGTTTTTATATTGCTTGCAATTTGGAGCGAAACAGGGTACTATCTTTTCGAATAGAGATCACATCGGAGGAAATAACATGAAACTCACTCTCTGCGCGCCGTGCCTGTTCGGGCTGGAAGGTCCGCTCGGCAACGAGCTGCGCCATATGGATATGGAAAATGTTGCGCCGGAAAACGGGCGCGTATACTTCACCGGCGACGAGAGCGCCGTCGCGCGCGCGAACATCCGCTCGCGCTTTGCCGAGCGCGTTCTGATCGTCCTCGGCCGGTTCCCGGCGCGCAGCTTCGACGAGCTCTTCGAGGGTGTGCGCGCGCTGCCGTGGGAGGCTTTCATCCCCGCGGACGGCGCGTTCCCCGTCAAAGGCTGGGCGCTTGAGAGCGCGCTCCACTCCGTGCCGGACTGCCAGAAAATCGTGAAAAAGGCCGTTGTCGAACGGCTCAAGAGCGTGTACGGTCTCTCGTGGTTCTCCGAAGAGGGCGAGAGCTTCCCCATCCAGTTCGCCATTATGAAGGACGAGGCCGCGCTCTATATCGACACGAGCGGCACGGGACTCCATAAGCGCGGCTACCGCCCGGCGCAGGTCGCGGCTCCGCTGCGCGAAACGCTCGCCGCCGCCATCGTGGACATTGCGCGCTACCGCGGCCGCGGCGATTTCTGCGACCCCTTCTGCGGCAGCGGCACGATCGCCATTGAAGCCGCGCTCGCGGCGCTCAACCGCGCGCCGGGGCTGAACCGCGAGTTTGCCGCCGAAACGTGGCGCTGCCTGCCGCGCGGCATATGGCAGGCGGAGCGGAATCTTGCCCGCAGCCGCGAATATTCCGGCGACTATCACCTCTTCGCCTCCGACATTGACCCGCGCGCCGTCGCTCTCGCACGCGAGAACGCCCGCCGCGCCGGGGTGGAAAAGTACATTGACTTCTCCGTGGCCGACGCAAGAGATTTCTCCCGCAAAACGGAGAACGGCACGCTCTGCACCAACCCGCCCTACGGCGAGCGCCTGCTCGAAAAGGAGGCGGCGGTCGAGCTCATGCGCGCATTCGGCAAAACGATGCGCGAAGCGGAAAACTGGAAGACGTACGTGATCTCCTCACTTGAGAACTTTGAAAATGTCTACGGCAAGCGCGCCGACAAGCGGCGGAGACTTTATAACGGCATGATCCCCTGCCAGCTTTATATGTACCTTTGATATCCCGTTTCCCGCAATATGTGAATTATTTTTTAAAACAGCACATTCCCTCTTGCATTTGCAGAGGGCGTGTGCTATTTTATAGACATGGATTAGCACTCGGAGCTATTGAGTGCTAAATCAACAAAATAAAAATTAAAATGATCATAGGAGGCAGAAACCATGAATCTCAAACCGTTGGCGGATCGCGTTGTCCTCAAGCGGACGGAAGCCGAGGAAAAGACCAAGGGCGGCATCATCCTCACGAGCGCGGCGCAGGAGAAGCCGGAAGTTTACGAAGTCATCGTCGTCGGCCCCGGCGGAATGGTGGACGGCAACGAAGTGAAGATGGAAGTCAAGGCGGGCGACAAAGTCATCGCCGGCAAGTACAGCGGGACCAGCGTCAAGCTCGACGGCGAGGAATACACCATCGTCCGTCAGAGCGACATTCTGGCGATCGTAGAGTAATTTCAGGAGGACGAATATATTATGGCTAAGAATCTGGTTTATGGCGCGGAAGCCCGCAAGGCTCTGCAGACCGGCGTTGACAAGCTCGCCGACACCGTGAAGATCACGCTCGGACCCAAGGGCCGCAACGTTGTTCTCGATAAGAAATTCGGCACCCCGCTCATCACGAACGACGGCGTGACCATCGCCAAGGAGATCGAGCTCGCCGATCCCGCCGAGAACATGGGCGCGCAGCTCATCCGCGAAGTCGCCACCAAGACGAACGACGTCGCCGGCGACGGCACCACGAGCGCGACCGTTCTCGCCCAGGCCATCATCCGCGAGGGTCTGAAGAACCTCGCCGCCGGCGCCAACCCGATGGTCCTCCGCCGCGGCATCGCCAAGGCGACCGAGGCCGCCGTCAGCGAGATCAAGACCGCGTCCCAGCCCGTGAGCGGCACGAAGGACATCGCCCGCGTCGGCACCATTTCCTCCGGCGACGAGCAGATCGGCACCCTGATCGCCGAGGCTATGGAGAAGGTCGGTCAGAACGGCGTCATCACCGTGGAAGAGTCCAAGACCGCGCAGACCTATTCCGAGGTCGTCGAGGGCATGCAGTTTGACCGCGGCTATGTCTCCCCCTACATGGTCACCGATTCCGAGAAGATGGAAGCCGTCATCGATGACGCCTACATTCTCATCACCGATAAGAAGATCTCCAACATCCAGGAGATCCTGCCCCTGCTCGAGCAGATCGTGAAGGCCGGCAAGAAGCTCGTCATCATCGCCGACGAGGTTGAGGGCGAAGCGCTCGCCACCATTCTTCTCAACAAGCTGCGCGGCACCTTCACCTGCGTGTGCGTCAAGGCCCCGGCCTTCGGCGACCGCCGCAAGGAGACCATGCAGGATATTGCCGTTCTGACCGGCGGCCAGGTCGTCTCCGGCGACTACGGCATGGAGCTCAAGGACGCCACGTTCGATATGCTCGGCCGTGCGCGTCAGGTCAAGGTCACCAAGGAGAACACCATCATCGTCGGCGGCGCCGGCACGAAGGAAGCCATCGCCGACCGTGTGGCACAGATCAAGAACCAGTACGAAGTTTCCACCTCCGACTACGACCGTGAGAAGCTCATGGAGCGTCTGGCCCGTCTGAGCGGCGGCGTCGCCGTCATCAAGGTCGGCGCGGCTACCGAGGCCGAGATGAAGGAGAAGAAGCTTCGCGTCGAGGACGCTCTTAACGCCACGAAGGCCGCCGTTGAGGAAGGCATCGTCGCCGGCGGCGGCACGGCTTACGTGCAGGCCGGCATTGCTGCCGAGAAGGTCGTCACCGAGCTCGAGGGCGACGAGAAGACGGGCGCTGCCATCGTTGCGAAGGCTCTGCAGGCTCCGCTGATGCAGATCGCCGCGAACGCCGGTCTCGAGGGTGCCGTGATCCTCAATCAGGTTCGCGGCTCCGAGATCCCCGGCTACGGCTTTGACGCCGCGAAGGAAGAGTACTGCGATATGATCGCCGCCGGTATCGTCGATCCGACCAAGGTCTGCCGCAGCGCGCTGGAGAACGCCGCCTCCGTCGCCTCCACCGTCCTCACCACCGAGGCGATGGTCGTGAGCATCCCCGAACCCCCCGCGCCGGCTCCCGCCGCGCCGGACATGGGCGGTATGTACTAAATCATCCCCGCATTTCCGTATAAAATGCACAAGCCCTCCGGCATCCGAATCGGATGCCGGAGGGCGTTTCTTTTTTTCAGGCTTTGTCCGCTTCTTCGTATGCGGCGATGGCTTTCAGGAACGCTTCGCCGTAGCGCGCGGCTTTTATCTCGCCGACGCCGGAGACTTCCAGAAAATCCTCCATCGTGCGCGGGGCTTTCGCCGCCATGTCCGCGAGCGTCGCGTTGGAGAATACAACATAGGCAGGCACGCCCTCCGCCGCAGCGAGGCGCGTGCGCTCCGCCTTGAGCGCCGCGAAGAGATCGTCCGTGCCGGTCGTCGGGGCGGATGCCGTCGCGCTCTTCCGGCGGCGTTTTTTCTCTCCGCTCTGCGCCGCCGGCCCAAGGTGTACCGGCATGGCAATCTTCTCGCCGCCGAACAGCACGCCGTTGGCGGCTGCCGTCGGTTCCAGCGTGAAGTGCTGCGCGTTCGTGCGCAGATACCCCGCTTCTTCCAGCCGGTCTATCATGGCGAGCACCTTTTCCGCGGAGAGCTTCCGCATCAGACCATACGTTGAGAGCCTGTCCAGCCCGAGCTGCAGAAGACGCCGGTCGCGGCTGCCGCGCAGCGTCTGGACGATCAGCGTTTTTCCGACATAGTATCCGAGCGTTTCGCGCACGCGCACAACGCACGAGAGGATCATCTGCGCCGGTATCGTGATGTCCTCAAGCCGGTACGTTCTCCGGCAGTTGCCGCAGTTTCCGCATTCCTCGGCGTGCGGCTGCCCGAAATAGTCGAGAATGTACCCTCGCAGGCAGTGCGTCGTTTTGCAGTAGCCGGTCATGATCTTCAGCCGCTCATAGTCGCGGCGGCGCAGCTCTTCCCGCTCTGCGTCGCCAAGCTCCTCCCCGCCGCTCTGGATGAGGAATTTCGCCGTCTCCACATCGCCCGCGGAGTAGAGCAAAATGCAGTCTGCAGCCTCGCCGTCGCGTCCGGCACGCCCCGCCTCCTGATAATACGCTTCGAGGCTTTTCGGCATGTTGTAGTGGATCACGAAATTCACATTGGATTTATCGATGCCCATGCCGAAGGCATTCGTCGCAACGATCACGTTTTTCCGATCGAACTGAAAATCGTCCTGGCTTGCGCGGCGCTCGCCGTCCTCCATTCCGGCGTGATAACAGACCGCGGCGACGCCGCGGCTGCACAGCGTCCGGCAAACGCGCTCGGCGGCGGCGCGCGTGGCGCAGTAAACGATGCCTGTCTTGTCCCGCCGCGTCCGCAGAAGATCGAGCAGCGCGGACATTTTGTTTTTCGGGCGCTGCACGTCAAAGAAGAGGTTCGGGCGGTCGAAGCCCGTGACACAGCGGACGGGGTCATGCAGTTCAAGCAGACGGACAATGTCCTGCTGCACCTCCGCCGTGGCGGTCGCGGTGAGCGCCGTCACCGGCGGGCGCTGCGGCAGCGAGGCAACAAAGTCCGGTATGCTCCGGTAGCTTGGGCGGAAGTCCTGCCCCCATTGGGAGATACAGTGCGCCTCGTCCACGGCCACAAGCGAGACCGTCACCGCCTGCATGAGTGCGGCGAAGCCCTCCGTTTCCAGCCGTTCCGGCGCGACATACAGCAGCTTGTACGCGCCCTCCCGCGCGCGGCGGTACACAAGACGCAGCTGCTCGGCGGTGAGCGAGCTGTTGATGTACGCGGCGCTGATCCCCGCGTTTTTGAGCGCCGCCACCTGATCCTTCATCAGGGAGATCAGCGGCGATATGACGATCGTAATGCCGCCGAGAAGCAGCGCGGGAATCTGGTAGCACAGGGATTTCCCGCCGCCGGTCGGCATGATGCCGAGCGCATCCCGGCCGGACAAAACGGCGTCGACAAGCTCCTCCTGCCCCTGCCGGAAACGGCTGTGGCCGAAGCAGTGCTTCAGCACCTCGTATTTATCCATCGCCCGTTCCTCCCGCTCAACGTTCTGCCATAATTATACGTCCTGCCCGGAGATTTTCCAATGTCTTTTTGCAGAATACCGTGTGCGGTCTTTTTCCGCCGGAAAAGGCTTTTTTCCTTTGTCCGAATATGGTATAAATGGTATAATCGGTCGAAAAGGTTTGATCCAGTTCGATAAAGAAAGGAAAGAGACATATGGCGTACTATCGTCTGCCGGAAAAGGAGCTTCGTGCTTACTGCGAGGCCGTTATGGGCAAATACGGATTCAACGAAAAGCAGAGCCGGGACATTGCCGACATTCTGCTCACCGCCGATCTGCAGGGACTGGAATCTCACGGCGTGCAGCGCCTGATCCGCTACCACCGCGGTGTGAAAAGCGGCGTGATCCGCCCGGACGCCGTGCCGGAGGTCGTGCATGAAACGCCGCTCTCCGTCGTGCTCGACGCGCACAGCGCCATGGGCCAGATCGCCGCCGTGGACGCGATGGAGCGCGCCATTGTCAAGGCGAAGCAGTACGGCTTCGGCGCGGCGGTCGTGCGCAACTCCAACCACTTCGGCGTCGGCGGCTATTATGCCATGATGGCCGAGCGCGAGGACATGCTCGGCATGTGCTTTACGAATACGCAGGCCATCTGCGTGCCGACGTTCGGCCGCGAGGTCATGCTCGGCACAAACCCCATCGCCTTTGCCATGCCCGCCGATCCCATTCCCATGCTGTACGACGTGGCGACCACGGTCGTGCCGCGCGGCAAGCTGGAGGTCTATGCCAAGCAGGGCAAGCCCATGCCGCTCGGCTGGGCCGTCGATGAAAACTGTAAGGACACCTCCGACGCCAAGCGCGTCATCGACAACATCAACTCCAAGGCGGGCGGCGGCATTCTCCCGCTCGGCGGCTCCAGCCCCGCGACCGGCTCGCACAAGGGCTACGGTCTCGCGCTGATCGTAGAAATCCTCTCCTCGATCATCGCCGGCGGCGCTACGTCCAACCATGTGAGCAAGAACGGCCTCGGCGACACGTCGCAGAGCTTCTTCGCGCTCGATTACGGCATGTTCGGCGACAAGGCCGCGATGCGCGAGAGCCTTTCGACGCTTCTGCAGGAGCTGCGCGACAGCGCCAAGGCCGAGGGCCGCACCCGCATTTACACCTCCGGCGAAATGGAGGTCGACTCCCGCAATGAAAAGCTCAAAAACGGCATCCCCGTCAACGACTCCACGCTCGCGGAGCTTCGCACCGTCGGCGGCGAGCTCGGGCTCGACTTTGACGCCATGGTGAGCGTCAAGGCTGCCGAGTGAACGTAAAAAAGCGCCGTGATATGCGGCTGCGTGAGTTTGACTATTCCCTGCCCGGCGCTTATTTTCTGACGGTATGCACCAAAAGCCGGCGGCAAATCCTTTCAGCCATCCACGAAGGATGTACGATTCTTTCAGCTGTCGGCCGCATTTGTGAAACGCAGCTTTTGCTTCTGGAGGAACGATATCCCGTAAGAATTGAACGTCATGTGATCATGCCGAATCACGTTCATATGCTGCTCTCTCTTTATCGGGCGGAGCAGAGCCCCGCCCCTACAATATCTGATATCCTATGCTCATGGAAATCCGTCACGACCAAATTGGTTAATACAGAAATGCTTACGCCGGGAAACGTGGTATGGCAGCGGTCATTTTACGATCATGTAGTACGAAATGAAGATGATTTTCGGGACGTATGGCAGTACATCGACAACAATCCGAAAAAATGGAAGCTTGACCGCTTTTATCCCCTGTAGGGGCGGGGCTCTGCTCCGCCCGTACCAGCGGGACAGTTTACCGGAGGAAAAGCGAAAAAGCCGCAGACCGGGCGCAAAATACCGGCAATTTCTGTTGACAACAGCAGCGCAACGTGATAAAATACACAAGCTGCCAAGAAATCGGCAGAAGCTGCTGGCATAGCTCAGTCGGTAGAGCAGCTGATTCGTAATCAGCAGGTCGTGTGTTCGAGTCACATCACTAGCTCCAGAAACGCCCTGTGGTCTTTGGCCGCAGGGCATTTTTGTACTCTGCCGCTTGACGCGGCGGCAGGGGCACGATATAATAAAGTATACATAGAGCCGTTTGGAACGGCGCTTTTATTTTCCTACTAAATTAGATACATCTAACTAAAAACGGGAGGTGCGGCGCAATGGCCACAGCAAAACAAAACGAAACTTTCGCGGACACACTGGCGACGGTGCTGCATCAGGATGCCGAGCACACGGTCTATCGTCTCGGCGGCACCGATGGGGAAGTGGTGCAGACGGTCTTCCCGGTTTTCCCGGGCATTGAGATCGTGTATCACGACGTGCACGCCACGGCCTGCGCCATGCAGCGCACACGCGCGCCCGGCTGTCTGGAGATCCACCACTGCCGCGAGGGGCGCATCGCCTACCCGTATGGCGACGCGTGCTTTTTCCTTTCGCCGGGCGATCTGGCGATCGTGCGGCGCTCGGCGGCAGCGGCTCCGGCGCGCTTCCCGACCGGGCACTACCACGGCATCACGGTGTCGATCGACCCGGCACGCGCACCGGACTGCCTGTCGTGCTTTCTCGAGGACGTTGAGGTGCGGCCGAGCGCACTCATCGAAAAATTCTGCGCGGACTCAGCCTGCTTTGTCACGCGCTCGTCACAGGGCGTGGCGCACATTTTTGCCGAGCTCTACTCCGTGCCGGAGGCCATCCGCAAGGGCTATTTCAAAGTCAAGATCCTGGAGCTGCTGCTGTTTTTGAGCGCGTTCCCCGTGCAGGCGGCCCAGCCGCAGCACAGCTACCCGCAGGCGCAGGTGCAGCTTGCCGAGCAGATCGGCGCATATCTGCTCGAGAACACGGAGCGGCGGCTGACGGTCGCGGAGCTCTCGCAGCGCTTCGGCGCCTCGGCCACGCTCATCAACAGCAGCTTTCGCGGCGTGTACGGCATGTCGCCGGCGGCGTTTCTGCGCGCGCAGAAAATGCATGGCGCTGCCCGGCTCCTGCGGCAGACCGACCGCACGGTGCTGGATATTGCCGGCCAGTTTGGGTATGATAACGGCAGCAAGTTCGCCAAAGCGTTCCGGGATGTCATCGGCGTCTCGCCCAACGCCTACCGCAGCGGCATCGACTGCGACAGCTGCGCGCCGGAGGCGCCGGCGGTCTGACGGCGGGGCGGACGACATTTTTCATTTTGGAGCCATGTTCCGATGATTTGGAGCGGATGCCGGGTGTATCATGCAGTATCATAGCATCAGAAAGCAACAAAACGCGCAGCTTTTCACACATGAGTTAGGCGACTTTAACTATCGATCGCGCAGCATTGCTCACTGCGCGAAAACCGGTAAACAACCACAGACAAGGAGGCAAGCCATGTCGGAGGAAAACGTCGTACGGCTCTGCGCGCCGACACTGGCCGGGATCAAGACCGGCAGCCTGTTCCCCTGTCCGTATGAAAACCGGGAGACTTTGCTCATGGAGATCCGCCAGTATAACCAGGTGCTGGTTCCCAAAGGACTCTGCCTCCTCCCGCTGCGATTCACGGACAAGAGCGCGCTGCTGTATCTGTACCGCCCACGCGATCTGGAGCGGGATCTGCAGGACCAGTTGGCAGCAGAGATCCTGCGGCACGCAGGCTATGTCTGCGGCAGCAGCGAGCAGTGCCTGATGAAGCTCATCGAGCGGCTGCGCGCGTACGACGAATTCCCCCACGAGATCGGCCTGTTTCTGAGCTATCCGCCGGAAGACGTCAAAGGGTTCATCGAGCACCACGCGGCTGATTTCAAGTACGCCGGCCTCTGGAAGGTGTACGGCGACGAGCAGCGGGCGCGCGACCTCTTTGCAAAATACCAGCGGTGCACGGAGATCTATTGCCAACGTCTGCACGCAGGCTCGAGCATTGCGCAGCTCGCCGTGAACGTGCAGCAGCGAAATACAGCACAAAATGAAAGGATGTTACCATCATGAAAAAAGCAGCAGTCATCTATTGGAGCGGCACCGGGAACACCGAGGCCATGGCCAACGCCGTGCTCGAAGGCATGAAAAGTGCCGGCGCGGACGCGGTGCTTCTGACCGCCTCCGATGTGGATGGTTCCGCCGTCGGCGGATATGACGCCGTGGCGCTCGGCTGCCCGGCCATGGGCTCTGAAGTTCTGGAGGACATGGAGTTCGAGCCGATGTTCGACGGCTGCAAGTCCAGCCTGAAAGGCAAACGTGTCGCCCTGTTCGGCTCTTACGGTTGGGGCGGCGGCGAGTGGATGCACAACTGGGAGCGCGACTGCCGCAGCTCCGGTATCCAGCTCGCGTGCGACAGCGTGATCTGCAACGAAGCGCCCGATGACGCGGCCCTCGCGGCCTGCCAGGCGCTCGGCAAGGCGCTCGTCGGTTAATTTCTTCCGATCGTACCCGGAATCTCTCCGGTTACCGATACCAACAACAGACGCATCAAGCCAAATCACCTCACCTCTCTTCTCTTCCCCCATTCCCTGCAGCGGTGTGACACCACGCACTTTGCCTGTGCGTGACCGCTGTCCCCAACAAAGAATCGTCCGCCGGATTCCCCTTCCGGGCGGACGATTTTTTTTGCTGCCCGCGCTTGACAACGCGGCGCATATCTGTCTATCATAATTCAGAGTGTAAATCCGGGAGGGGCGTCCATGCGCATACATGAATTCGGAACCGAACACGAAAAGACTGTCCTGCTGCTGCACAGCGCCTGCCTGAGCTGGCGGATGTTCCAGCCGGCGGCGGAGCGGCTGCAGACGCAGTACCATCTCATCATACCGGCGCTGCCGGCGCATGACCCGGACGAAAAGACGCCCTACACGAGCGTGGAGGCCATCGCGGCCGAACTGGGCGACTGGCTGGCGCAGCGGGGCATCAGCGCGCTCTGGGGGCTGTACGGCGTGTCCATGGGCGGTGCGGTCGCGCTGCGGCTGCTGGCGGACGGGAAGGTGGCGGTGCGTACGTGTGTGCTCGACGCGGCCATCACGCCGTACCGCGCGCCGCGGTGGCTGACGCGGGGCTTTTCCCTGCGCAACTATCTCGTCATCCGGTTTGCGCAGCGGCACCTGGCGCTGATCCGCCGGGCGTTTCCGGCGCAGCGCTTCGGTCAGGCGGCGGTGGAGGATGTCTGCATGATCTTGGGGCGGATGGACCGGCGCGATGTCTGGCGCGTGTTTGACTCCTGTTTCCACTATCCGCTGCCGAAGCGCCTGCAAACGGCGGCGCGTGTGTCGTACTGGTATGGGAGCAAGGAATATTTCCAGCGTGCACTGGACATCCGCCATGTGCGCCGCCTGCTGCCGGAGACGGCGTTCGTCGCGTTTCCGGACTGCGCGCACGCGGAGTTTGTCGCCGGGCAGCCGGAGGCTTTTGCCGCGCGGCTGGCCGAGACGCTCGAGCTGGACGGAAGCGATATCTAAAGAATCAGCGCCCTGTACAGGAACGTTTTCCCGCACAGGGCGCTGTTTTCGCTTTTCAGTGTGCCGTGACGGCAGCGGCAATCTGCTCTGCGCCGTTGCGCGGCAGCCAGGCGGCCTGCGCGGCCAGCATACGTTCGGCACATGCCGGGTCATAGATGAGCCGGTCGGCAAAGCGCGCCGCCACCGGCATGCCGGACACGATGAGCTTTTCGGCCGGCATCCCGGCCTGAATGCACAGCTCCCGCACCTCGCTGTGCGGCAGAAAGTAAGCGTCGAGGTCGGTCTCGGCGAGAAACGGGATGCACGTATAATCCGAGAGGATGCCGCAGCATTTCACCTCGCAGCGCTCCCACCGGCGCAGGAACGTGAGCGTTTCCATCGGGAACAGGTGCGAGCAGACAACGGCGTCGTAACCGTTGTCGCGGATGAAGGCGTTGAGCTGCCGTGCGTGGCGGATGTTGGCCATGTAGACCGGCGAGGTGACGCCGGTCGCGCTGTACATCGCACCCGCGTGGTACATCATGCCGAACACGTCCGGCGCCTTGGTCGAGATGCGGTTGAGGATCTTGTCAAAGCTCAGCGGCCCGGGGTCACCGAACATGTGCAGCATATCGAGGAAGGATGTCTCGTGTCCGCGCGCGTCGAGCGCCTCCTTGACGGCGAGTGCGCAGTGGTTGTGCCCCTCGCCGGTGGAGCAGCTGAGCAGTAAGACCTTCATGTTCCTTCTCCTTTTTCGCATTTTCTCCATGATACCAGATAAAAAACCGCTTGTCCACCGGCCATTTTTTGAAAAAATTTCTTGCATATCGCGCCG
>OLXV01001027.1_pt1 | contig 14461 bp, 9 predicted proteins | sample 1673481 | NCBI WGS metagenome assembly OLXV01 (sample SAMEA103958113, study PRJEB25191) | human gut metagenome
GATCACGAAAAAGGTCGTCACCGAGAGCATCCAGCACCCGCGCGAGATCGATCAGGATCTGGTCGACGCGCAGCAGGCGCGCCGCATTCTCGACCGCATCGTGGGCTATAAGCTCAGTCCGCTGCTCTGGCGCAAGGTCAAGCCCGGCCTGTCCGCCGGCCGCGTGCAGTCGGTGGCCACGCGCATCGTGGTCGACCGCGAAAACGAGATCCGCGCCTTCCAGCCGCAGGAGTACTGGCTGCTCGACGCGCTGCTCGACTGCGGCGCGGGCACGTTCACGGCGCGCTTTTACGGCACGGCCGATAAGAAAATGGATGTCCCGGACGAGGCCACGGCCGACAAGATCATTGCCGCCGTGTCGGCCGAACCGTTCAAAATTGCGAGCGTCAAGCGCGGCGAAAAGCAGCGCAGCCCGTCGCCCCCGTTCATCACCTCGACCCTGCAGCAGGAGGCTTCCCGTCGCCTGGGCATGACGCCGCGGCGCACCATGTCGGTCGCGCAGCAGCTCTATGAGGGCGTGGACATTACCGACCGCGGCACGATCGGTCTCATCACCTATATGCGTACCGATTCGCAGCGCCTGTCCGATGAGGCGCTCGCCGCCGCGCAGTCCTTCATCGTCGAGCATTACGGCCCGGAGTACCACCCCGGCAAGCCGCGCACGTATAAGACCAAGGCCGGCGCACAGGACGCGCACGAGGCCATCCGCCCGACGGACGTCACGCTCACGCCGGATCGCGTGCGCCACGACCTTACGCCGGAGCAGTACCGGCTCTACCGGCTCATCTGGGGCCGCTTCACGGCCTGCCAGATGTCCAACGCCGTGTACGACAACGTCGTCGTGGATGCCGGCAGCGCGGGCTATCTCTTCCGCGCCAACTACTCCGAGCAGAAGTTCGCGGGCTACACCGCCGTGTACGAAGAGGCGAAGGACGAGGAGACGAGTGAAGTGCGCCGTCCGCTGCCGTCGCTCAAGCAGGGCGATGCCGTGGAGCTTAAAAACGTCACGAAGGAGCAGCAGTTCACGCAGCCGCCCGCCCGCTACACGGAGGCGACGCTCATCCGCGCCATGGAGGAAAAGGGCATCGGCCGTCCGTCCACGTACGCGCCGACGATCTCGACCATCCTCAGCCGCAACTATGTTGTCAAGGAGGGGCGCTACCTGCGCCCGACGAATCTCGGCATCGTCGTGACCGAGATGATGGAGGAGTACTTCCGCAACATCGTCGATCTGAAGTTCACCGCCAACATGGAGACGGACCTCGACAAGATCGAGGCCGGCAAGATGGCGTGGAAGGACGTGCTGCGCGAGTATTATAAAGACTTTGACGCGAACCTCAACAACGCCGAGATCCAGCTCGAGGGCAAGCATCTCAAGGTGCCGGATGAGGAGTCGGACGAGGTCTGCCCGAACTGCGGGCGCAAGCTCGTGTATAAAAACGGCCGCTTCGGCCGCTTCCTTGCCTGCCCTGGCTACCCGGAGTGCAGCTTTACGATGCCCATCGTCGTCGAGATGCCCGGCAAGTGCCCGGCCTGCGGCGGCCGTCTGCTCAAGCGCACGTCCCGCAAGGGCTTTGCCTACTACGCCTGTGAGCGCGGGCATGATTGCCCGGGACATGGCGAGGGTGAGGGCGGCGAGAGCATCCAGGGCTTCATGACCTGGGACGTGCCGACGAAGGACTATTGCCCCGAGTGCGGCAAGACCATGTTCAAACGCGCCGGCAAGGGCGCGAACAAGCCGTTTTGCATCAACCCCGAGTGCCCGAATTATCTGCCGCCCGACAAGCGCGGCTACAAGCGCAAGCCGAAACCGGCGGACGACGCGGCCGAGCCCAAGGTTGAGGCGGAGTCCAAGGAGACGAAGCCGGAGGCCAAGAAGCCGGCGGCAAAAAAGTCCGCTGCAAAGAAAACCGCTGCCAAAAAGCCCGCGGCAAAGAAAACGGCCGCCAAAAAACCGGCAGCCAAAAAGACGACGAAACCCAAGAAGGAAGCATAATTGGAAAGGCGGCCTGACCGGCCGCCTTTTTCGAGGAGGAACGCTATGACCCCAGTGACCGTGATCGGTGCGGGCCTGGCGGGATGCGAGTGCGCGTGGCAGCTGGCCGGGCGCGGCATCCCGGTGCGCCTGATCGAGATGAAACCCAAGAAAATGACCCCCGCGCACGTATCCGAAAACTTTGCCGAGCTCGTCTGCTCCAACTCCCTGCGCAGCGATGAGCTCACGAACGCCGTCGGCCTGCTCAAGGAGGAGCTGCGCCGGCTTGACTCCGTCGTGCTTGCGAGCGCGGATCACAACCGCGTCGCCGCCGGCGGCGCGCTCGCCGTGGACCGCGAGGCGTTCGCGCGCGAGATCACGGAGCGCATCTGCGCGCATCCGAACATCACCGTCGAGCGCGCCGAGGCCGACGCCATCCCGGACGGTGAGGTCGTCATTGCGACCGGCCCGCTCACGAGCGATGCCATGGCGGCCGAGATCCAGCGCCTCTGCCCGGAGTTCGACCTGCATTTTTACGATGCCGTTGCCCCCATCGTCACGCTCGATAGCGTGGACATGGACAGCGCCTTTTTCGCCAGCCGCTACGACAAGGGCACGGCCGACTACGTCAACTGTCCCATGGATCAGGCGGAGTATACCGCTTTCGTGCAGGAGCTGCGCAACGCAAAGGAAGCGCCCATCCACGGCTTTGACGACGGTGCAGTCTTTGAGGGCTGCATGCCGGTCGAGGTCATGGCCCGCCGCGGGGAGGACACGCTGCGCTACGGCCCGCTCAAGCCGGTCGGCCTGCGCGACCCGCGCACCGGGCGCGACAACTATGCCGTCGTGCAGCTCCGGCGCGACAACGCCGAGGGCACGCTGTATAACATTGTCGGCTTCCAGACGCACCTGACGTTCGGCGAGCAAAAGCGCGTCTTTTCCATGATCCCGGCGCTGCGGAATGCGGATTTCGTCCGCTACGGCGTCATGCACCGCAACACCTATTTAAATTCCCCGCAGCTGCTCGACCGGTATTACCGTCTCCGGCGCGACCCGCGCATCCGCTTCGCCGGGCAGATGACCGGCGTCGAGGGTTATGTGGAGTCGTGTGCGTCCGGCGCGCTCGTCGGCATCGAGACGGCCGCGCAGCTGCTCGGACTGCCGCCTGTAGATTTCCCGCAAGAGACGGCCATCGGCGCACTGTCGCTGTACATTTCCGGCGGCAGCGTCGGCGATTTTCAACCCATGAACATCAATTTTGGCATCATCACACCGCTGGATCACCGCGTGCGCGGCAAGCGCAATAAGAACGCGGAGATCTCGGCGCGCAGCCTGCAGATCCTGGACGGGCTGAAACAAAAGGAGGTTTTTCATCTATGAGAATTCTTGTGGACGCAATGGGCGGTGACCTCGCCCCGGACGAGATCGTCAAGGGCGCGGTGCACGCGCAGCAGGAGCTGGGCGCGGAGATCGTGCTCGTCGGCCAGCGCGCCGCCATTGAGGCCTGCCTGCGCAATGAGCAGGCCAAGCTCGAGATCATCGACGCGAGCGAAGTCATCACCATGGACGACGACCCCAGCACAGCCACCCGCCGCAAGAAGGACGCTTCCATGACGGTCGCGCTCAATATGCTGCGCGACGGCAAGGGCGACGCGGTCGTCTCTGCCGGCAGCACCGGCGCGCTGCTCACCGGCGCTACGCTCATCGTCAAGCGCATCCACGGTATCCGCCGCGCGGCGCTGGCCCCCGTGCTGCCGAACGGCGACGCGGGCGTCATGCTCATCGACTGCGGCGCCAACGCCGACTGCACGCCGGAGTACCTGCTGCAGTTTGCCTATATGGGCAGCTATTATGCCCGCACCATGCTCGGCATCGCCGCACCGCGTGTCGGCCTGCTCAGCAACGGCACCGAGGATCACAAGGGCTCTGAGCTCCAGCACGAGACGTTCCCGCTGCTCAAGGCGGCGGACGCCGCCGGCCGCATCCGCTTTGTCGGCAACGTTGAGGCGTCGCAGGTGTTCAGCGGCGATGTGGACGTCGTCGTCACGGACGGCTTTACCGGCAACGTGCTGCTCAAGGGCATCGAGGGCAGCATCAAGTACATGACGCGCCAGCTCAAGGGCATTTTCATGAAAAACTTCAAGACCAAGATGGCTGCCCTTGCCATCAGGGACGAGTTCCACGCGCTCAAGGCATCGCTTGACCCGAACGAGGTCGGCGGCACGGCCATGCTCGGCATCAGCAAGCCGGTCATCAAGGCCCACGGCTCATCTGATGCGCGCGCGATCTACAATGCCATCCGTCAGGCGATCGCCTTTGTCGATTCCGGCATCATTGACGACATCACGGCCAACATCGCCTATATGCGTGTGGACAGGCACGCGGCGAAGGAGAGCAACTGATGGAGGCGCTGGAGGCCCGCCTGGGCTACACGTTCCGCGACCGGGCACTGCTGGAGAATGCGCTCATGCACAGCTCCTATGCCAATGAAAACCGCGCGCGGGGCTATACCAGCAACGAGCGGCTCGAGTTTCTGGGCGATTCCGTGCTCGGTATGGTTACGGCGACGCGGCTCTATCAGCTCTATCCCGACATGCCGGAGGGGAAGATGAGCCGCCTGCGTGCCGAGCTCGTCTGCGAGCAGGCGCTGCACGGCGTGGCGCTCACGCTGCATCTGGGCGACTATATCCGCCTCGGCCACGGGGAGGAGCGCAGCGGCGGCAGAGAGCGGCCGTCCATTCTCGCCGACGCGGTGGAGGCGGTCATCGCCGCCATGTATCTTGACGGCGGGCTGGAGCCCGCGCAGCGCTTTATCCTCACGCACATCCTCAACGGTCTGGCCGAGGGGGAGATCCACCACGTCGAGGACTATAAGACCGAGCTGCAGGAGCGCGTGCAGCGCCGCGCCGGGCAGACGCTTTCCTATACCGTCTGCGCCGAGAGCGGCCCGGACCATAACAAGACATTCACCATGGCCGTGCTGCTCAACGGCAGCGAGATCGGCCGCGGCACCGGCCGCACGAAAAAGGAGGCGGAGCAGTCCGCCGCCCGGTGCGCGCTCGAACAGATGCCGCAATAACGGCATGCAGCCGCCTGCGAAAACGCAGGCGGCTGCATTTTTTCACATCTGAAAAAATGCGCTCCGGCCGTTGCAAAATGGCATTTTTGGCGGTATACTCTACTTTGTATTACTTTGATTTGAGATATCAGCGGCGTCTCTGCACGCGCAGACGCCGGATATGCGAGGGATTTTGTGTACTTAAAAGCATTGGAGATCCAGGGCTTCAAGTCCTTCCCGGACAAGACGCGCCTGAATTTTGACCAGGAGATCACGGCGATCGTCGGCCCGAACGGGAGCGGCAAGTCGAATATATCGGACGCCATCCTGTGGGTCATGGGCGAGCAGCGCACGAAAACGCTGCGCGGCGGCAAGATGGAGGACGTCATCTTCGGCGGCACGGAAAAGCGCAGCCCCATGGGCTTTGCGCAGGTGTCGCTCATCCTTGACAACAGCACCGGCATCTTCGACACCGAGAACACCGAGGTCATGATCACCCGCCGCTATTACCGCAGTGGCGAGAGCGAATATTATATCAACCGCGAGGCCTGCCGCCTGCGCGATATCAACGAGCTGCTCATGGACACCGGCCTCGGCCGTGATGGGTACTCGATCATCGGGCAGGGCCGCATCGCCGAGATCGTTTCCGGCAAGAGCAACGAGCGCCGCGAGATCTTTGAGGAAGCGGCCGGCATCTCGCGCTACCGCTACCGCAAGGAGGAGTCGGAGCGCAAGCTCGCCCGCACGGAGGAAAACCTCCTGCGCATCAACGACAAGGTCGATGAGCTGGAGCTTCAAGTCGAGCCCCTGCGCAAGCAGGCCGAGACGGCGAAGAAGTATCTCCGCCTGCGCGACGAGCTTAAGAGCGCGGAGGTCTCCGTCTGGATGGAGACGCTCGACCGGCTGCACGCGCAGGCTGAGACCGTGAACCGCGATTATCAGACCGCGAAGGAAAACCTCGCCGGCGCGCAGCGTGAGCTCGAGCAGCTCTATGCAGCGTCGGAGAACATCGCGCAGAAGATGCGCGAGAAGGATCTGGAGTCCGAGCGCACACGCGAGCAGATCTCCGAGGCCGAGAGCGCCGCTGCTGAGTGCGAGAGCGCCGCGGCCGTCGTGCGCACGAACCTGCAAAACAGTGCCGACAGCATCGCGCGCCTGCGCGTGGAGGTATCCGAGCAGACTGACCGTGCGGACGCTCTGCAGGCACAGATCGACGCGCAGCAGCGCCGCCTGCAGGAGATCGAGGCCGAAAAGGCGCAGCACGCGCAGGAGATACAATCCGTGCTCGCCGAGATCGACCGCAACGCGGCCTCCTCCGGCGAGGCCGAGCGCGCGTACACGGAGCTGCTCGCCAAAGAGAGCGCGCAGAGCAGCGCGCTGGCCGAGTGCCGCACGCGCATCACGCTCCTGGCGGATAAATCGCAGGAGCTGCTCGATCAGGAAAACGCCGTCGCCACCGCCGCCGCGGAAGCGGCCGAGCATCTGGCGGCGCTTGAGACGCAGCAGCAGGAAAAGCAGACCGCGCAGCAGCAGGCGCGCACCGCGTGCGACGCCCTGCGCGCGGAGCAAAGGGAAAAGGCCCAGCGCCTTTCCGCCTGTGAGCAGGCGCTCACCCGACAGCAGGAGCGGCTGTCCGGCCTGACGGTTGACCTGCGCAGCACCGAGTCGCGCATCCGTATGCTCACGGAGATGGAAAAGGACTTCGAGGGCTACAACCGCGCGGTCAAGGCCGTCATGCACGCGGCCGAAAAGGGGACGCTGCGCGGCGTGCGCGGCCCGGTCGCAAACCTCATCAAGACCGGCGACCGCTACGCCCTCGCCATCGAGACGGCGCTCGGCGCCGCGGCGCAGAACATCGTTGTCGATACGCAAAGCTGCGGCGCGCAGGCCATTGAGCTGCTGCGCCGGCGCGAGACCGGCCGCGCGACGTTCCTGCCGCTCGATACCATCCGTCCGATGCACTTAAACAGCGTGCCGGATCAGGAGCCGGGCTATGTCGGGGTGGCCGATACGCTTGTCACCTGCGCCGCCGCTTACCGCAATATCGTCAGCAATCTCCTCGGCCGCACCGTCGTGGCCGAGACGATGAAAGATGCTATCGCCATCTCCAGGCGCTATGATCACCGCTACCGCATCGTCACGCTCGACGGGCAGCTCGTCAACGCGGGCGGCTCGCTCACCGGCGGCAGCGCCGCCAAGGGCAGCGGCATCCTTTCCCGCGCAAACGAGCTCAAGCGCCTGCGCGCGGCGCTCGACACGCTCACGCTGGAGAAAAAGCAGTGCGAGGCCGAGCTTGAGGACGCGCAGACGGCGCTCGACGCGGCCCATGCGCAGCTCGACACCGTGCAGGCGCAGCTGGAGCAGGCGGTCGAGACGCTGCACAAGGCGGAGTCCGAAGCCGCGCAGGTCGCGCTGCTGAAAAACGCCGCGCAGGAGACCATTGCGGGGCAGAATGCGTCCATCGACGCCTGCCGCGCGCAGCAGAAGGCGAATCAGGATCGCATCGCGGCCGCCCGCGCCGACGCGCTTTCGGCGGAGCAGGCGCTCGCCGCGCTTCGCGCAGAGCGCGACCGGAGCGAGCTGGGCCGCGGCGCGTTTGACCGCCGCCGTCAGGAACTGGCCGATCAGCTGGCCGGCCTGCGGGCGGAGTCGGCGTCTCTGGACGCCGAGCGCGAGACCATCACGCGCACGACGCAACAGATCCACGACCTCTTTGAGGAAATGACCGGCGACCGCACGGCCCGCCTCGCCCAGATCGAGCAGGCCGAGGCCGGCACGCAGCAGCTGCAGCTGACCCTACAGATGCATGAGCGCCGCCTGGCCGAACTGCGCCAGCGCGCCGAAACGCTGCGCGGCGAGCTCGCCGCGTGCAGCAGCCGCAAGCTGGAGCTCGAGGGCCAGCGCACCCGCACCGACCGCGACGCGCAGGCGCGCAACCGCGACCTGCTGGATATGCAGGGGCTCGTGTCGCGCTTCGAGCAGAAAAAGCTCTCGGCCGACATGGAGGAAAAGCAGATCCTCGATAAACTCTGGGACAATTATGAGCTCAGCCGCACGGCGGCCGAGGCGCTGCGCCAGCCGATCGAGAACATGACGAAGGCCAACCGGCAGATCGCCGAGCTGCGGCGCAATATCGGCGCGCTGGGCACGCCGAACCTCGGCGCGATCGACGAATTCACGCGCGTGAACACGCGCTACACCTTCCTTACCGGCCAGCGGGACGACATCCTCAAGGCCAAGCGCGAGCTGACCGGCATCATCGCCGACGTGACGGGGGAGATGGAGGGCATCTTCACCACGCAGTTTCAGGCGATCGACCAGGCGTTCCGCCAGACATTTCTGGAGCTGTTCGGCGGCGGCAAGGCCGCGCTCGTGCTTGAAGACCCGGAGCACGTGCTCGACAGCGGTATTGAGATCAAGGTGCAGCCGCCCGGCAAGGCGCTCTCGACGCTGAGCCTCATGTCCGGCGGCGAGATGGCGTTTGTGGCCATCGCACTCTATTTTGCCATTTTGAAGGTGCGGCCGACGCCGTTTTGCGTTATGGACGAGATCGAGGCTGCGCTCGACGAGGCAAATGTCACGCGCTATGTGCAGTACATGCGCCGCCTCGCCAAGAACACGCAGTTTCTCGTCATTACGCACCGCCGCGGCACCATGGAGGAGGCCGACCATCTGTTCGGCGTGACCATGCAGGAAAAAGGCGTGTCCAGCGTCATCGAGCTTTCGCTGGATGAAGCGGCTAAAACCATATCGTAACGGAGAAGATAGTTCTATGGGATTTTTTGATAAGATCAAACAGGGTCTGACCAAGACCAAGACGAAGATGGACGCCCAGCTGACCGGCATTTTTGCCGCCTATGAGCCGGGGGACGAGGAATTTTTCGAGGACCTTGAGGAGACGCTCATCCTCGCCGACACCGGCGTGGAGACGACGACCAAGGCCATCGCGCAGCTGCGCAAGGCCATCGAGCTCAAGAAGCTGCGCACCGGCGCGGAGGTGAAAAAGGAGTTCGTGCAGATCCTCACGCGCATCCTCAAAGTGCAGGACACCATGCTCCTGCTCACGACGCAGCCGTCGGTCGTACTCGTCGTCGGTGTTAACGGCGTCGGCAAGACGACGACGATCGGCAAGCTTGCCGCCCAGCTCAAGAAAGAAGGCAACCGCGTTCTGCTCTCGGCGGCGGACACGTTCCGCGCCGCGGCGGCCGACCAGCTCACCGTCTGGGCGCAGCGCGCGGGCGTGGACATCGTCAAACACGAGGAGGGATCCGATCCCGCCGCCGTGGTGTTCGACTCCATTCAGGCGGCGAAGGCCCGCGGCACAGACGTTGTCATCATCGACACCGCCGGCCGCCTGCACAACAAAACAAACCTCATGAACGAGCTCAATAAGATCACCCGCGTCATCCGCCGCGAGCTGCCGGAGGCCGATATCGAAACGCTCATGGTGCTCGATGCCACGACCGGCCAGAACGGCCTCATCCAGGCCAAGCAGTTTCTCGACACGGCCGACCTCACCGGCATCGTGCTCACAAAGCTCGACGGTACGGCTAAGGGCGGCATCGTCTTTGCCATCGCAAACGACCTGCAGCTGCCGGTGAAATACGTCGGCGTTGGCGAGCAGATCGACGATCTGCTCGAGTTCAAGCCCGCGGAATTTGTGGAGGCGCTGCTGTCATGATCCTAGCAAGCAACAACGCACATAAGCTCGAGGAGTTTCGCGCCATCTTTGCGGACATGGGCATCGAGATCATCCCGCAGAGCGCGGCCGGCTGCCACTTTGAGGTGGACGAGACGGGGGAGACCTTCGAGGAAAACGCCTACCTGAAGGCCATCGCCGTGACCCGCGCGACGGGGCAGCCCGCCGTCGCGGACGATTCCGGCCTTATGGTCGATGCGCTCGGCGGCGCGCCCGGCGTGCACTCGGCCCGCTATACCGGCCGGCACGAGGATTCGGACGCCGCGCGCTACACGCTCTTGCTCCATAACCTCGGCGACCGCACCGACCGCACGGCCCGGTTCGTGTCGTGCATCTGCTGCACGTTCCCGAACGGCGACGTCCTGCGCGCCCGCGGCACGTGCGAGGGCAGCATCCTGTTTGCGCCGCGCGGGGAAAACGGCTTCGGCTATGACCCCGTGTTTCAGCCGGACGGCTATACCTGCTCCATGGCGGAGCTGCGCCCGGAAGAGAAAAACGCCATTTCCCACCGCGGGAATGCGCTCAAAATCCTGAAAGAAGAATTGAGGAACTACTATGCTGACAAGTAAACAGCGCGCCCAGCTGCGCGGTCTCGCTGCGACGGAGGACACCATCGTCCACATCGGCAAGGGCGGCATCACGGACAACATCATCACCCAGATGAGCGACGCGCTCAAGGCGCGCGAGCTCGTCAAGGGCCGCGTGCTTGAAAACTCGCTCCTGTCCGCGCGCGAGGCGTGCGACCGGCTCGCCGAGGTCTGCCGCGCAGAACCCGTGCAGGTCATCGGATCGAAGTTCGTGCTCTATAAGCGCAACGAGCAGAAGCCGAAGATCGAGCTCGTGAAAAAGGCACGCAAATGAAGATCTGCATCTATGGCGGCAGCTTCAACCCGCCGCATCTGGGACATACGGCCGCGCTGCGCGCGGTGCGCGCGGCCATCCGGCCGGATCTGACGCTCGTCATTCCGGATCGCATCCCACCGCACAAGGAGCTCACGGCGGGCAGCCCGGAGCCGGCGGAGCGCCTGCTCATGACGATGATGGCCTTCGCAGACGAGCCGGGCGTGGAGGTTTCTGACATGGAGCTGCACCGCTCCGGCAAGAGCTACACGGCCGACACCGTGCGCGAGCTGAGCGCGTGCAATCCGGACGCGGAGCTGTATCTCGTCATCGGCACGGATATGCTCACGACGTTTGAGCAGTGGCACGATTTTCGGTATCTGCTCGCTCAGGTGACGCTCGTCGCGCTCGCCCGCACGGGCGATGAGCATGCGGAGGTCGAGCGCTTCAGCGCCTACCTGCGCGGGACGTATGACGCGCGCGTCATCGCCCTGCCGGCCGAGCCGATCCCGGTCACGAGCACGGCCGTTCGTGCGCTGCTGCCGCGGCGGCGGGGCAGCGAGTACCTCGCGCCGAATGTGTATGCGCACATCATCCAGCAGCGGCTCTACGGCGCAAAGCCCGATCTCAACTGGCTGCGCGAGCAGGCTTATCCCATGCTCAAGCCGCGGCGAATCTCCCATGTCTGGGGCTGCGAGCACGAGGCGCGTCACCTCGCCGAGCGCTGGGGCTGCGATCCGGATGCTGCCGCAGAGGCCGGAATTTTGCACGATTGCACGAAAAAATTAGAGCTATCTGACCAATTGCTATTGTCTGATAAATATGGTATCATAAACGATACGGTCGAAACGGCCAACACCAAGCTCCTGCACGCAAAAACCGGCGCTGCCGTGGCCAGGGATCGTTTCGGCGTACCACTTGAGATAGAAAATGCCATCCGCTGGCACACGACCGGCAAGCCCGATATGACCACACTCGAAAAGGTCCTGTATATGGCCGACTATATCGAGCCGTCGCGGGATTTTGACGGCGTGGACGAGCTGCGGCGGCTCGCTTACACCGATCTGGATGCGGCCATGGTGCTCGGGCTGAAGATGAGCCTGGAGGATCTGAAGGCCGGCGGCATCACGCCGCACGAGAACACGGTGCAGGCATTAAACTGGTATCAGGGCAGGGAAAAAGAATATGAAAAGACGACAGAGTGACGATCGCTATCCGGTCGATTACGGCGGATATGACGATCAGGGTTACGACCGTTACGACGGCGGCTATGACGATTCCTACGACGACGGCAGCGGCTTTCAGGACGACCCGTTTTCCGAGGCATCTGCGGCGGTGAACCACCGCGTGCAGGCGCAGCAGTCGCAGGCAAAGCGCAAGAAAAAGAAAAAAGTGCGCATCACGGTCATCGTGGTCGTGGTGCTGGCGCTGCTCATCGGCGAGTTTGCGATCCTGATGAACCACTGGATCAGCCCGCCGAGCCTGAGCGACGGCGATTCGGACGATGTGAGCGTCAGCACAGACGGCCGCAAGAAAGGGTGCTACACGTTCCTCATCGCCGGCAAGGACCGCGCGGCCGGTCTGACGGATACGGTGCTCGTCGGCATGCTCGACACGGAGAACAAGTCTCTGAAGTTTGTCAGCATCCCGCGCGACACGGCCGTGAACGTGTCCTACAAGCCCAAGAAGATGAACCAGTACTACGCCGCGGCCGAAAACAACGGCAAGGACGGCGTGGAGGCGCTCATCGGCGGCGCGGAGCAGATTCTCGGCTACCGGGTCGACAGTTATGCGCTCTTTGACGTGGAGGTGTTCGTCGAGCTCATTGACGCCATGGGCGGCATCGACTTTGACGTCCCGGTCGATATGGACTATGACGACCCCGGTCAGGATCTGAGCATCCATGTCCAGAAGGGCTATCAGCACCTCAACGGCTATCAGACCATGGGCGTGTTCCGCTTCCGCAACACGTATGCCAACGGCGATATCGGCCGCATCGACGTGCAGCACCAGTTGCTTAAGGCCATGACGAGCCAGTTTTTGAAGCTGCACAACATCCCAAATCTCAACAAACTCATTGACATCTATGAAAAGGATGTCACCACAAACCTGTCGGCAGGCAATGTGATGTTCTATGTCAAGGAGTTTTTGAAGCTCGATGAGAGCGCCATCTCGTTTGAGACGATCCCCGCCAATTACAGTGGCACCAAAAACGGTATGTCCTACGTGTTCATCCACGTGGACGAGTGGCTGGATTATCTCAACACCTGGCTCAACCCCTATACGAAGGAGATCACGTCCGCGGATGTGGACATTCTCTATGAATCCAATGGGCAGGTCGTGGCCACTTCCGGCACGGTTCAGGGCCCAAACAAATGGTAACAAAAAGGAAGGATGTAGCATTATGATGCCTGCTAACGAGCTTGCTGCGGTCATCGTCAAGGCGCTGGACGCAAAAAAGGGCGAGAACATTCAGCTGCTCAAAACCCAGGACCTGACGACGCTGGCAGACTATTTTGTCATCTGCACGGCCAGCTCCTCGACGCACGTGAAGACCCTGACCGACGCCGTGGAAGCGGCGGCGGACGACGTGGGCGAACCCGTCCTGCGCCGGGAGGGGCACCGCAGCGGCAGCTGGGTCCTGCTCGACTATGGCTGCGTGATCGTGCACGTGTTCCAGGACGAGGCCCGCAAGTTTTACGATCTGGAGCGGCTCTGGAGCGACGCGGAGGTCGTGGACATTTCCGATATGCGCGCCTGAGCGCCAAAACAAAACCAACCGGGGCGGATGCTTGTTCCGCCCCGTGACCTACTTATGATTTTTTGATTTTTCAGAGAGAAGTGAATGCTATGAAGTACGATTTCCAGGCGATCGAGAAAAAATGGCAGGCGCGCTGGGAGGAAGAAAAGCCCTTCGCAGCCGTCACCGGCGACCCGCGGCCGAAGTTTTACGGCCTGATCGAGTTCCCGTACCCCTCCGGACAGGGCCTGCACGTCGGCCACCCGCGCCCGTTCACGGCGATGGATATCATCTGCCGCAAGCGCCGGATGCAGGGCTACAACGTTCTGTTCCCGATCGGCTTTGACGCCTTCGGCCTGCCGACCGAGAACTACGCCATCAAGAACCATATCCACCCGGCTGTCGTGACGAAAAACAACATTGCCAACTTCACCAAGCAGCTCAAAATGCTCGGCTACAGCTTTGACTGGGACCGTGCGGTCGATACGACCGATCCGAGCTACTATAAGTGGACGCAGTGGATCTTCCTGCAGATGTATAAGCACGGTCTGGCCTATAAGACCACCATGCCCGTCAACTGGTGCACGAGCTGCAAGTGCGTGCTGGCGAATGAAGAGGTCGTCAACGGTGTCTGCGAGCGCTGCGGCAGCGAGGTCGTGCGCAAGGAGAAGAGCCAGTGGATGCTCGCCATCACGAAGTATGCCCAGCGCCTGATCGACGATCTGGACGATGTGGATTACATCGAGCGCGTCAAGACCCAGCAGCGCAACTGGATCGGCCGCTCCACCGGCGCGGAGATCACGTTCAAGACCAATGTCGGCGACGATATCACCGTCTACACCACCCGTGCCGATACGCTCTTCGGCACGACGTACATGGTCATTTCGCCGGAGCATCCGCTGCTCAAGCAGTGGCAGCCGCACATTGCCAACTGGGACGCCGTGGCCGCCTATCAGGAAGAGGCTGCGCACAAGTCCGATTTTGAGCGCGGCGAGCTCAACAAGGAAAAGACCGGCGTCCGTCTCGAGGGCATCGAGGTCATGAACCCCGTGACGCATAAGGCGCTGCCCATGTTCGTCTCGGACTACGTTCTCATGGGCTACGGCACCGGCATCGTCATGGGCGTTCCGGGCCACGACCAGCGCGACT
>OLXV01001028.1_pt1 | contig 14458 bp, 10 predicted proteins | sample 1673481 | NCBI WGS metagenome assembly OLXV01 (sample SAMEA103958113, study PRJEB25191) | human gut metagenome
GAGACGAAGGAGTGCTTCGCCCTGCGCCCGATGACCTGCCCGTTCCAGTATCAGGTCTACCTGAACCGCCAGCGCTCCTACCGCGACCTGCCGATGCGCCTGGGCGAGACCTCGACGCTGTTCCGCAACGAGGATTCCGGCGAGATGCACGGCCTCATCCGCGTGCGTCAGTTCACGATCTCCGAAGGCCACCTCGTCCTGCGTCCCGACCAGCTCGAAGAGGAGTTCAAGGGCTGCCTCGACCTTGCCAAGTACTGCCTCGGCACCGTCGGCCTTCTTGACAAGTGCACGTTCCGCTTCTCCCAGTGGGATCCCGCGAACCCGAACAACAAGTACGAGGGCACGAAGGAGCAGTGGGATCACGCCCAGAGCGTGATGGAGCGCATCCTCAAGGACCTCGACGTCGACTACACCATCGGCATCGACGAGGCTGCATTCTACGGCCCGAAGCTCGATATCCAGTATAAGAACGTCTACGGCAAGGAAGACACCCTCGTCACCATCCAGATCGACATGTTGCTCGCCGAGCGCTTCGGCATGTACTACATCGACGAAAACGGCGAGAAGAAGCTGCCGTACATCATCCACCGCACGTCTCTCGGCTGCTATGAGCGCACGCTCGCCTACCTCATCGAGGAGTATGCCGGCGCGCTGCCGACGTGGATGGCGCCCGAGCAGGTGCGCTTCCTGCCCGTTACCGATCGCGCCGCCGACTACTGCGCCGAGCAGGCCAAGAAGCTCGAAGACATGGGCTTCCGCGTCGAGGTCGACTACCGCAACGAGAAGATCGGCCGCAAGATCCGCGACGCGCAGATGGAGAAGGTCCCCTACATGCTCGTCGTCGGCGACCGCGACATGGAGAACGGCACCGTTTCCCCGCGCCACCGCGCGGACGGCGACCTCGGCGCGATGAGCATGGACGAGTTCTCCGCGCTTCTCAAGCAGGTCGTGGACAACAAGGAAAAGAAGTAAATAACACACGGATTTTGCATAATCAGTATGTGAGACCTTCATGCGATCAGGGCGGCGCTTTGCCGCCCTGATTTTTTATACCGAAAGAAAAATTTGAAAACCTGATAAATGTTTAACGAAATAATCGGTCGAATGATGACGGAATTCAACGATAATTTGGCGAAATATCCAAAAAAGTAAAAACGTCTTGCAATAGACCTGTCATTCAGCTATAATGAGACTGCCTGAAAGAGGCAAGTAAATTTCGGAATTCAACGCTTCTCCAACGTAGGTGCTCCGAAGCGCCCCCACGCGGCGGAGCATGTGCCGGTGAAGCGGTGAATGCCGGAAGAATCAAAAAGGAGATTGCGTATGAAAAAGTTTTTAGCTCTGATCCTCTCTCTCGCGATGGTCTTCGCGCTGGTCGCCTGCGGCGGTGAGAAGACGGATGACAGCCAGAACAACGACGGCGATTCCAGCTCCCCCGTTGCGATCACTCTGGCGACCGGCGGTACCTCCGGTACCTACTACGCTGTCGGCGGCGTTCTCAAGACCGTCCTCGACTCCAAGCTGACCCTTTCCACCCTCAATGTTGAGTCCACCGGCGCTTCCGTCGCGAACGTCAACATGATCACCGACGGCGAGGCTCAGATGGCCATTCTGCAGTCCGACGTTATCAACTACGCGCACGAGGGCACCAACTCCTTCGACGGCGCTCCCGAGACCGACGCTCTTTGGGTCGCCGGTATCTACAACGAGACCGTTCAGATCCTTGCCAAGCCCGGCATCAACACCGTTGCCGACCTCAAGGGCAAGACCGTCTGCGTTGGTGACGTTGGTTCCGGTACCGAGATCAACGCCTGGCAGGTGCTCGGCGCTGCGGGTCTGACCAAGGACGACGTCAATGCGGTGAACGGCTCCTTCCAGGATGGCGTTGACCAGCTCAAGGACGGCAAGATCGATGCCGCCTTCACCGTCGCCGGTGCTCCCACGACCGCTATCGTCGACTACGCCACCACCAACACCCTCAACCTCGTCTCCCTCACTGACGAAGAGCTCGCCGCCATTCAGGAAGCCTATCCGTTCCTGATCCGTGACGACCTGCCCTCCACCACCTATACCGGCATGACCGGCGATGTCGTCTGCGTCGCCATTCAGGCTACTCTCGTTGCTTCCAAGGATCTGAGCGAGGATGTCGTTTATGAGTTCGTCAAGGCCATGTTCGACAACAAGGACGCTCTGACCGAAGGCCACGCCAAGTTCGGCTTCCTCGATCCCGAGACTGCCTCCGCTGGTGCTACCGTCACCATGCATCCCGGTGCTGAGAAGTACTACAAGGAAATCGGCGTCCTGTAAGCAGGATCGCTACCGTGTATTGACGTGAATTCTCATCTGCGGAAATACATAATTGCGGCCGCTGCAATAATAACGATTATTGCAGCGGCCGCCGTGCTTCTTCCTCGCTCCGGCTACTATCTGACCCTGCGCAACCGCGACACCGGCGAGGTCTACGCCCGGTACAAAATGGGCGAGGGAGACCGCTTTTCCGTGACCTTTATCCATTCCGTGAACAAATACCCCCTGACCGATACCTACGAGATCGAAAACAAAACGATCTATGTGGAGGAGACGACCTATTGCTCCTTTGGCGCAGGCGTGCAGACGGAGCTCAACCCCGGCGAAACGCTTGACAAGGTCTATGTGGACCGCCCCGATTACAAGGGCTGGGCAATGGTCATCCGAAACATCCATCAGGACAGGACAAACGTCGGCTACATTGTCGGTACGGTCTCTGACCATGTACTCAATGTAAACGGCGAGGATGTCAGTCTGCGTGATTTGTGTGGAAAAAACGCGCCTGTGCGTTTTAATTACGAATTCTGGCTCGTCTGAGCGCACGGACGCTCTCAAATAGAATTAGGAGGAAATTGCATCATGGCTGAAAACGAAAAGCTCAACAATGTTGCAGTCGACAACGACGTCGGCACCATGGAAGACGTCGATGCGATCATGAAAAAGTACGACCGTGAGTCGAACACGCGCGTCTGGGAAGGCACTCCCAGAAAGATCCTGCGTGTCCTTACGGCACTGTTCGGCATTTTCCTGATCGTGATGAACATGTGGATCAAGATGGACGAGCGTGCGCGCCGTCCGCTCTTCCTCGGTCTGGTCATCATTCTCGTGTTTATCTACTACCCCATCAAGAAGGGCTCTCAGAAGGTCAACTACATGCCTTGGTACGATATCGTCATGGCGGCAGTCGGCGCGTTCTGTTTCTTCTTCTACCCCTTAAACCTTGAAAAAATCGTTACCGCCGGTACGCGAATCCAGAAGGTTTTCGTCGTGCAGATCGGCAGCGTTTCCATCCCCCTTCTGATCGTATTTGCAATCATCGGCACTTTGATCCTCGTCGAGTGCTGCCGCCGCGTGGTCGGTATGCCGATCATCTGCGTAGCGACGGTGTTCGTGCTCTACGCCTTCTTAGGTGCGGGCAAGGACTTAAAGACCGTTATGTATAACCTCTTCTACACCACGACCGGTATCCTCGGTACCCCGATCGGCGTCTGCTCGACCTACATCGCGCTGTTCGTCATCTTCGGCGCCTTCCTGGAGGCCACGGGTGTTGCAAACTTCTTCATCGACTGCGCGAACGCGCTGGTCGGCTGGGCTTCCGGCGGTCCTGCAAAGGTCGCGGTCGTTTCCTCTGCCCTCTGCGGCATGGTCTCCGGTTCCTCCGTCGGTAACACCGTTACCACCGGTTCCGTCACCATCCCGATGATGAAGAAGACCGGTTATCCCCCGGAGTTTGCTGGCGCGGTCGAGGCTGCGTCTTCCACTGGCGGTCAGATCATGCCCCCGATCATGGGCGCTGCGGCGTTCCTGATGGCGGAAATGGTCGGCGTTCCCTATGCTGATATCATCGTGCGTGCAATCCTGCCCGCATTCCTGTACTTCCTCGGCATCTTCCTCGGCGTGCACTTCAAGGCCAAGAAGCTCGGCCTCAAGGGCCTGCCCCGCGAAGAGCTCCCCAAGTGGAAGATCCTGCTCCCGCAGATCTACCTCATCCTCCCGCTGGTCGTTCTGGTCTACATGATCATGATCGGCTTCACGATGGCCACCGCCGCCGTGTACGCGACCCTTTACTGCGTGGTCGTCGCCATGATCAGCCGAGAAGAGGGCAAGAAGAAGCTCGTCATGGCCATCCCCCTGATCCCGCTTCTGTTCATGACCCTCATGAGCCGCAGCTTCGAGCCGGGCACCTTCATGGGCGAGAACGGCAGCACGCTCTGCCTTGCCATCGCCTTCGCGCTGCTGGTTATCAACTACGCCATCAGCAAGCCCAACGTCAAGAGCCTGCCCACCATCATCGACGCGTTTGAAAACGGCGGCAAGAACTGCCTGAGCGTCGGTATCGCCTGCGGTATGGCTGGTATCATCGCCGGCGTCGTCACCATGACCGGTCTCGGCCAGGTGCTCATCGGCGCGATCGTCGGTCTGTCCAACGGTCACCTGATCATCGCTCTCGTGCTGACGATGCTCTGCTGCATCGTGCTCGGCATGGGCGTTCCCACCACCGCGAACTACATCATCATGGCCACCACCTGCGCGCCGATCCTTGCCTCCGGCATGGGTCTCGACCTGATGGCTGCCCACATGTTCTGCTTCTACTTCGGTATCGTCGCAGACATCACCCCGCCCGTTGCGCTGGCTGCCTACGCTGGTTCCGCCATCGCCAAGGCTCCCCCGATGAAGACCGCCTGGAACGCGACCCGTCTCGCAATCGCGGCGTTCATCATCCCCTATATCTTTGCTTACAATAACGCCCTGATCTTCGTTGGCAGCGACGTCAACTTCCTGAGCGTTGCCTCCATCGTCATCTCCGCGACCCTCGGTATGGCGTCTATAGCCTCCGGCCTGATGGGCTACCTGATCCGCGACATGAAGGCGATCAGCCGCGTCGCGCTGGTCATCGGCGGTCTGCTGATGGTCATCCCCGGCACGGTCACTGACCTTGCGGGTCTTGCGGTGCTGGTCGTCGTCCTCGTTCTCCAGCGTATCGAGAACAAGAAGGACAAGGCGGCTGCGTCCGTGTAACGCAAAGCATCCTGCTAATGAAAAAGAGACCGCTTCGGCGGTCTCTTTTTTGCATGTGCGCCGCTTTTCAAGCATAGACTGGAAACGACGGGAGGTTTTGCACATGCCCAGAATTTATTTGAGTCCCTCCACGCAGGATTGGAACCCGTATGTCGACGGCAGTGGCAGCGAGGAATACTGGATGAATCTGCTGGCCGACACGCTCGAGCCGTACCTTTACGCAAACACCATCTCCTTTGTGCGCAACACGCCGGAGATGACCGCGGCCTCGTCCATCGCGCAGGCGAACAGCCTCGGCGGCTTTGACTTTTACCTTGCCCTGCACTCCAACGCCTCGGGGGAGGGGCAGGCGGGGAAGAACCGCGGCATCATCGTCTTTTACTATCCCACGAGCAGCGACGGAAAGCGTGCTGCCGAGCTCTTCGCCGCGCAGCTGCGCATGGTCTACCCGCTGCCTGCAAAGGTGACGACGCAGGCGACCACAACGCTCGGCGAGGTGCGGCGGCCCAGATACCCTGCGAATCTCATCGAGCTCGGCTACCACGACAACTACGACGATGCGCGCTGGATCGAAAATAACCTCGACGCCGCGGCGCAGGCCATCGCGCGGGGACTGACGGAGTATTTCGGCCTGCCGTTCATTTACCCGCAGCTCGTGCGCACCGGCGTCGTCACGACGGAGGGATCGGCGCTGCGCCTACGAAGCTATCCCGGCATCGACGGGGAAATAGTCGGCAGCATCCCGAACGGCGAAAGCGTGCAGGTCTATGGCAGCTTCCAGGGCTGGTACTCCGTGGGCTACGACGACCAGCTCGGCTACGCGGCGCAGGCCTACATCGCGGTGTGATCTTCGCCCGTTTCCGATTTTTTCCGGGCGCGACTTTTCCTTGACAGCTGGTTATAAAAAGTTTACAATGTTTTTTGGATTTATGGAGGGGAGAGAAGGGGAATCTCCCGTTTATGATTCAAAAACCCAACGATAGATCAATCGCATCGATCAAAAAAAGCACACAGGAGGAATCGTATGATCAGCTATCTCTACGCTGCGCTTATCGCGGTGGGGACGCTCGTCATTGGCATTCTTCTTGGTATTTGGATTCGCAAGAGAGCCGCTAAACGCGCCGAGGAGAAGATCTCCAACGCCGATGAAGAGGCGCTTCGTATTGTCAACGAAGCGATCAAGAGCGCTGAAAACAAGAAACGCGAAGTCATGTTGGAGGCAAAGGAAGATATCCTGCGCTCCAGAAACGAATACGAGAAGGAAGTCAAGGAACGCCGCGCCGAGCAGCAGAAGCAGGAGCGCCGGCTCCAGCAGAAGGAGGAGAACCTCGACCGCAAGACCGACGCGCTGGAAAAGCGCGAGGAGGCCCTCAACCAGAAGCATGCCGCTCTGGACAAGGAAAACGAAGAAATCAAGATCATCAAGCGCAGCCAGACCGAAATGCTCGAACGTATTTCCGGTTTTACTGCCGAAGACGCCAAGAAGTACCTGATCGAGCAGGTCGAGAGCGAAGTGACGCACGAGACCGCGCTCAAGATCAAGGAGCTGGAGCAGCGCGCCAAGGACGAGGCCGATTCCCGCGCCCGCGAGATCGTCGCCTCTGCCATCCAGCGCTGCGCTGCCGACCATGTTGCCGAGATCACCGTCAGTGTGGTGCCCCTGCCCAATGACGAAATGAAAGGCCGCATCATCGGCCGCGAAGGCCGCAACATCCGCACGATCGAAACGCTCACGGGCGTCGACCTCATCATCGACGACACGCCCGAGGCGATCACCGTCTCGTGCTTCGAGCCCGTGCGCCGCGAAGTCGCGCGCCTGGCGCTCGAAAAGCTCATCGCCGACGGCCGCATCCATCCCACGCACATTGAAGAGATGGTCAACAAGGCCCGCCGCGAGGTGGACGCCATCATCAAGTCCGAGGGTGAGCGCGCCGTGCTGGAGACCGGCATCCGCGGCCTGCACCCCGAGCTTGTGAAGATGCTCGGCCGCCTGCACTACCGCACGAGCTACGGCCAGAACGTTCTGCAGCACTCCATCGAGGTCTCGCACCTTGCGGGCATGATGGCCGCCGAGCTGGGCGCGGATGTTTACGCCGCCAAGCGCGCAGGCCTGCTGCACGATATCGGCAAGGCCGTCGACCACGAGATGGAGGGTACGCACGTCGCCCTCGGCGTCGAATTTTTGCGCAAGTACCACGAAAAGGACGACATCATCCATGCCGTGCAGGCGCACCACAACGACGTGGAGCCGCAGACCATCGTTGCCTGCCTCGTGCAGGCGGCGGATGCGATCTCTGCCGCCCGTCCCGGCGCCCGCCGCGAGAATCTGGAGAACTACATCAAGCGCCTCGAGCAGCTTGAGGAGATCACCGGCAGCTATCCCGGCGTCGACAAGGCCTATGCCATTCAGGCCGGCCGCGAGGTGCGCGTGATGGTCAAGCCCGACCAGGTCAGCGAGGACCAGATGGTCATTCTGGCGCGCGAGCTTGCCAAAAAGATCGAGGAAGAGATGGAATATCCCGGCCAGATCAAGGTGCACGTCCTGCGCGAGACGACCGCCATCGAATACGCGAAATAAGAAAAAGGCTCCGCTTTTGCGGGGCCTTTTTTCATGCCTTTCTTGCGTTTTGTCCCGCGCCTTGCTATACTGGGGAAAACGCAAAGCGGAGGAACGCCATGCTCTACAATATTCTGGCCATCGGCGATGTGGTGGGCGGCTGCGGTGTCAGCTGCCTCGAGCACCATCTGCGCGCCGTGAAAAAACTCAAGAACATCCACTTCACCGTGGTCAACGGCGAGAATGCCGCGATGGTCGGCCTGACGCCGAACGACGCCGAGCGCATCTTCTCCGCGGGAGCGGACGTCATCACGCTTGGCAACCACACATTCGGCAAGATGCAGATCACCGACTACCTCGACGACTGCCCGTATATTCTGCGGCCGCACAATCTCGGCGCGCGCGTGCCGGGAAGGGGCTACGGCGTTTTCGACTGCGGGCGCGCCCGCATCGCGGTGATGAACCTCATCGGCCGCTGCGACCTCGCGTTCCATGCGGACAATCCGTTCAAAACGGCGGACGAGCTGCTCAAAAGCGGCGAAAAGCCGACGTTCACTCTGCTTGACTTCCACGCCGAGGCGACGAGCGAAAAGCTCGCCATGGCCTATTACCTCGATGGCCGCGTCAGCGCCATCTGGGGCACGCACACCCACGTGCCGACGGCGGACGAAGAGGTCTTCCCCAAGGGGACGGGCTACCTCACGGACCTCGGCATGACGGGGGCGGTGCGCAGCGTGCTCGGTATCAAGCCCGAGCAGTCGGTCGAGACGTTTCTCGGCGGTCTTCCGGGCCGCTACCGCGAGCCGGAGAAGAGCGCCGGCAAGATGCAGGGAGCGATTTTTACATTGGATGACGCGACGGGGCTCTGCGTGGGCGTCGAGCGCGTCGATGTGCGCTGAGAAAGCGCAAAATAGAAAGGAACAACGCAAATGTCCATCGAAAAAGTGAGAGCCTATTTTGAACATTTCGGCATCGCCGACCGCATCCGCGAGTTCGACGTGTCGAGCGCGACGGTCGAGCTGGCCGCCGTCGCCGTCGGCGTGGAGGGCGCGCGCATCGCGAAGTCCATGAGCTTCAAGCTCGCGGACGATGCGCCCATCATCATCGTGACGGCGGGGGACAGGAAGATCGACAACGCCAAGTACAAGGCGTATTTCCACGTGAAAGCAAAGATGCTGACCTTTGATGAGGCCTGCGCATTCACCGGCCACGCGCCGGGCGGCGTGTGCTCGTTTGCACTGCCGGAGAATGTGAAGACCTATCTCGATGTGTCGCTCAAACGCTTCGACACGGTTTTCCCCGCGGCGGGCAGCGCGAACAGCGCCATCGAGATGACCTGCGACGAGCTTGAGAAGTATTCCTCAAACTTTGTCGCCTGGGTCGACGTGTGCAAGGAGAAAGCGCCCGCCCCGCAGGCATGAGAGGAGAGAACACATGAGCGTGAAGATCGTCCACGCGGCGGACTTCCATTTGGACAGCGCGTTCGGCGCGCTGAGCGCCGAGCAGGCGCGCCAGCGCCGCCGCGAGAGCCGCGAGCTGCTGACGAGACTATCGAATTACGTGAATCAGAACGGCGTCGATCTCGTGCTGCTCGCGGGCGACCTGTTCGACAGCGACACGACCTATCGCGAGACGCTGGAAGCGCTCTCTGAGGCGCTGGGCGCAATGCAGGCGCGAGTGTTCATCGCCCCCGGCAACCACGACCCGTACAGCGCGAAGTCGCCCTACGCGACGCTTTCCTGGCCGGAGAACGTGCACGTCTTCACGTCGAAGACGGTCGAGCGCGTGGAGCTTTCGGAGCTTCAGTGCGCCGTGTACGGAGCGGCGTTTACCGCGCCGGTGCAGGATGAGAGCCTGCTTGCGGGCTTCCGCGCACCGGAGGACGATTTCATCCATCTGATGGTGCTGCACGGTGATATCTCCGCCGCGGAATCGCGCTACGATCCCCTCACGAAAGGGCAGATCAAGGAGAGCGGGATCGACTATCTTGCGCTCGGCCACACACACCAGTTCGGCGGTTTCCTGCGCGAAGGGCAGACGACCTACGCCTACTCCGGCTGCCCGGAGGGCCGCGGTTTCGACGAGCTGGGCGAAAAGGGCATCCTTACGGGCACAGTGGAGCGCGGAAAGGCCGAACTTTCGTTTGTGCCGTTCGCGCGCAGACGGTATGAGGTCCTGAACGTCGATGTGACGGGAAGATCGGCGGAGGACGCGCTGCGCGCGGCCCTGCCGGATGCGACTGTGCGCGATATTTACCGCATTATTTTCACCGGAGAGACGGATGAGCGCGGGCTTGATCTCAAGTCGATCGAAGAGCAGTTTGCGCCCGACTTCTTCCACTTGGAGCTGCGCGATGAGACGCGCATTGGCGAGGACGTCTGGGCGCGAGCGCAGGAGGATTCGCTGCGCGGCCTGTTCCTGCGTGAGCTGCGCACGAAATTCGATGTTGCATCCTCGGACGACGAGCGCGCGAAGATCAGCCTCGCCGCGCGCTTCGGCCTTGCCGCGCTCGATGGGTGTGATTTGTGAGGAGGAGAACTATGTCGATCTGGTACAGCCGGCGGAAAAAGGAAGAAAAATCCCTGCGCCTTGCGGCGGCGGGAAAGTCCGCGTTCTGCTTTGCAGAGCTTCATTACAACGCGCGCAGCCTTACGCACGCTGCGGGCGTCGCGGCGGAGAGAGCGCTCCGCCTTTATCGCAAAATTGACCGAAAAAGATAAGAAAACAACCGAAAAAGGCCGAAAGGAAGCCCCTTTCGGCCTTTTTGAGAGGATATTAAGTAAGAATTAAGAAACAATCGCTGTTTTTGTTTGAAAACGGCTGATACAATGACCAACATGAGGTGAGAAAATGTACAACATTCTGATTTGTGACGACGAACAGGACATTGTCAACGCGCTCAAGATCTATCTCTCCGGCGGGGACTACTGCCTGTTTGAGGCGAGCAACGGGCGCGAGGCGCTGGAGGTCGTGGAGAAGAACGACATCCATCTGATCCTGATGGACATCATGATGCCCCAGCTCGACGGCATCGCCGCGACGGCGAAGCTGCGCGAAAAGAGCAACGTGCCCATCATCCTGCTCACGGCCAAGAGCGAGAGCAGCGACAAGGTGCTTGGCCTCAACATCGGCGCGGACGACTACATCACCAAGCCCTTTGACCCCGTGGAGGTGCTGGCGCGCGTCAGGTCTCAGCTTCGCCGCTACACGCAGCTGGGCGCGAAGAAGGAAGAGGAGAAGCCGAACGTCTACACCGTCGGCCCCATCGTGCTCGACGAGGAGAAAAAGAGCGTGAGCGTGGACGGCGACGAGGTCGCGCTCACGCCCATCGAGTTCAACATCCTGCGGCTGCTGATGAAGAACCCGGGACGCATCTATTCCTCTGCCCAGATCTACGAGCTGGTGTGGAAGGAGGATTCGCTGGGGGCGGAGACGTCGGTGAGCGTGCACATCCGCCACCTGCGGCAAAAATTGGAGATCAACCCCTCCGAGCCGCGCTACCTGAAGGTCGTGTGGGGGCTGGGGTATAAAATGGAGGACAAAAAATGAAGGCTGCGTGGATACGCAATTTCTGGACAAAGGCGGTCGCCTTTCTGCTGGCGGCGGCGCTCGTACCGGTCATCCTCACCTACGTTGTGGGGCTTGCCTATTCCTACGGCGGTATGGGTCGGGACTTTTACACGAGCAACCTCTGCCTGAATGCGGTCGGCAAAAAGACGTGGGAGATCTGCGACGACTATATCGCCATGGAAGGCGGAAACTATGAGCTCGACAAGATCTACTCCAAGGGAGACAGCTACAGCAACATTCGCTTCCGTGTGACGGATGAGCAGGACAAGGTGGAGTTCAGCAACGTCAGCGACGGCGATACCTTCTGCTACAGCACCGTTTATGTTGACAAGACCTTTGATGTCTACCTTGTGAAGGGCCTTCCCGCGCAGGATGATATCTACTGGGCAAAGGTATTTTACGACAAGGCAGAAAACTGGGGGCAGAACGCCCTGGAGATGCTCATCCTCTTTGGCGCGATGGAGCTGTTCCTGCTCATCTTCCTCGCCCGCACGGCGGCGCGGCGCGAGGACGGCGAGCTGCAGGGCGGCTGGCAGGAAAAGATTCCCTTCGACCTCTATCTTCTCGTTGACGGCACGATCATTGCGCTGCTGTGCGTGGCGGTGGAGGAGGTCTACTCCTATGTGAGCTTTTACACCCCGCCCTACGATGTGCTGCTGCTGGCGATGAGCTTTGCGCTGGCGGTGCTCGTCTTTGCCGCGTGGGTGACATTCTGTGCGCGCGTCAAGGTGGGCGGACTGTGGAAGGGAACGCTCATCTATAAGGTGTTATGCCTGTGCTGGAAGATCGTCAAGTGGTGCTGGGGCGTGCTCTGCGCCTTCGGCCGCGGCGTGGCGAATCTTTTGCACGCCCTTCCGATGATCTGGCGCACGGCCGCGCTCTGCGTTCTTGTCAGTGCAGCGACCGTGATCCTGGCGGATGCAGGCTATTACGACGGATACTTTAAGCTCGTGGCGCTTCTTTTTCTTCTCTCCGTTGCGGCGTGCCTTTTTTCCGCGCAGCTGCGAAAGCTCCAGAAGGAGGGCGAAGCCCTCGCCGCCGGCAATCTTGACGCGCAGGTGGACACAAAGTGGATGTATTGGGACGTTAAGCGCCACGCCGAGAACTTGAATTCCATCGGCGACGGCATGGCTGCGGCCATCGACAAGCAGCTCAAGAGCGAGCGGCTCAAAACGGAACTTATCACAAACGTTTCGCACGACATCAAGACGCCGCTCACGAGCATCATCAACTACGTTGATCTTTTGCAGCATGAGCACACTCCCGAGCAGGAGGAAGAATACCTCGCCGTCCTCAAGCGGCAGGCGTTCAAGCTCAAAAAGCTCACGGAGGACTTGGTCGAGGCCAGCAAGGCCGCGACGGGTAACTTGCCCGTGAACGCCGTGCGGTGCAGCATGAACGAGCTTCTATCGCAGGTCGAGGGCGAGTACGGCAACAAGCTGGGCGCGGCGGACCTGACGCTCGTGAGCGTGATGCCGGACAAGGAGTTCTTCTGCAATGTGGACGGCGCGCTGATGTGGCGCGTGATCGACAATCTGCTCTCGAACATCTGCAAATACGCGCAGAATGGCACGCGCGTTTATCTGACGCTTGAAAAGACCGGCGGCGACGCGGTCGTGACCTTCAAGAACACCTCGCGCGCGGCGCTGAACATTCCCGCCGAGGAATTGATGGAGCGCTTTGTGCGCGGCGACAGCTCGCGCTCGACCGAGGGAAACGGCCTCGGCCTCTCCATCGCACAGAGCTTGACGGAGCTGCAGGGTGGGAAGATGTCGCTCGCCATCGATGGCGACCTCTTCAAGGCCATCCTCCGTTTCCCGACGGTGGTGTGAGAAAAATACAGAAAGGTGCGGAAAGGCGTTGCCGTTCCGCACCTTTTCTGCGCCCGTGCTTGACAATTCGGCGCAAAAACAATACAATAACGATTCAGAACTCTATCCTGAAACTGAGGGAGAACATAAACATGGCAAAAGATAAAAAGGTAGAACAGATCACGAATCTTGAAGACGATTTTGCCCAATGGTATACCGACATCTGCCGCAAGGCGGAGCTTGTTGAGTATGCCAGCGTCAAGGGCTTTACCATCCTGCGCCCCTATGGCTTCGCCATCTGGGAGAACATGCAGCGTTTGATGGACGCGGAGTTCAAAAAGACCGGACACGAGAATGTGGCGATGCCCGTTCTGATCCCTGAGAGCCTGCTCAAGAAAGAGGGCGAGCTTGTCAACGGCTTCGCCCCCGAGGTTGCATGGGTCACGATGGGCGGCAGCGAGAAGCTCGAAGAGCGCCTTGCCTTCCGCCCCACGTCCGAGACGATGTTCTGCGACCACTGGTCCCGCGTATTGCAGACCTACCGCCAGCTGCCGATGCTCTACAACCAGTGGTGCTCCGTCATCCGCTGGGAGAAGACCACCCGCCCGTTCCTGCGGAGCCGCGAGTTCTGGTGGCAGGAGGGCCACACCATCCACGAGACGGCCGCCGAGGCCGAGGCCGAGACGGAGCAGCAGCTGAACTGCTACGCCGACGTGTGCAAAAACGCGCTGGCCATGCCCGTGGTGAAGGGCCGCAAGACCGACAAGGAGAAATTCGCCGGTGCCGAGGCCACCTATACCATCGAGTGCATGATGAAGGACCACAAGGCCCTGCAGTCCGGCACCAGCCACTTCTTCGGTGACAAATTCTCCCGGGCCTACGACGTGACGTTCACCGGCCGGGACAATACCCTGCAATATCCCTTCCAGACCAGCTGGGGCGCGTCTACCCGCCTGATCGGCGCCATCATTATGACCCACAGCGACAACCACGGCCTGGTGCTGCCCCCGGTGATCGCTCCCACCCAGGTGGTGGTGATCCCCATCGCCCAGCACAAGGAGGGCGTGCTGGAGGCCGCCGCCGGTCTGCGCGACCGCCTGACCGCCGCCGGTATCCGCGTCAGCATGGATGACAGCGACCAGTCCGCCGGCTGGAAGTTCGCCCAGTATGAGATGAAGGGCGTGCCCCTGCGTGTGGAGATCGGCCCCAAGGACATGGAGAAGGGTCAGTGCTGCATCGCCCGCCGCGACACCGGCGAAAAGACCTTCGTGCCCCTGACGGAGCTGGAGAGCGCCGTGCAGCAGCTGCTGCAGGACGTGCACGACAACCTGTACGCCATGGCGGAGAAGAATCTGGAGGACAACACCTTCGATATGACCTCCTGGGAGGAGGTCAAGGAGATGGCCCAGGGCAAGGGCGGCTTCGCCCGCACCAAGTGGTGCGGCAGCCTGGAGTGCGAGCTGGCCATGAAGGA
>OLXV01001031.1_pt1 | contig 14442 bp, 11 predicted proteins | sample 1673481 | NCBI WGS metagenome assembly OLXV01 (sample SAMEA103958113, study PRJEB25191) | human gut metagenome
TACACCCAGAAGGAGGTGGCCGAGAGCCTCGGCATATCGCAGAGCTACATCTCCCGGCTGGAGAAACGCATTATCCAGCGGCTGAAAAAGGACATCGAGCGTGTGGCGCAAATGTAGGGCGCCGCGTTGACACCGCTCTGGAAAAATGGTATAATTTAAAAAGGGACGGAACCCCGCTTTTTGCTGGGCTTCCGGCTTTTGGTTTTAAGTAAAGGCGCGGCAGGGACGCACGGAAGGACGGCGGGACGGCAGGACGATCGGTAAGTCGGTAAGCCGTCCTCTCGGATAAAAATTGCGAAAGCGCCGCCTTTTGAGCGAAAGCGGGCGGACGGATAAACGGATATGCAGATAGGCGGAAGATGTACGATACGGAGGCAGTTTTGGGGCGGCCGGCGGCACCGGCTTCTGATGACGGCGCCGGATGCGGCGACCGGATAGAGGGCTGCATTCAGTCTTTTTTGTATGCGCCGCCCTTGCAGAATCCGGCGTCCGAAATTTGCAAAGAAAGTGAAATCTCTCTATTGACAGGGTGCAAAACGCCGTGTATAATACGTATATGTAAAAGGGAGAAAAACTGCCTTTTTGCAGTTTTCTGAAAAAATTTCAAGCGCTTTGATGCAATTGCAAACATGGGGGTAAACAGCTTTATGAAAAAGATTGTTGCATTTTTTGTGGCGGCGGCTCTGGCTGTGACAATGGCCTTTTCTGTTGGCGCGGCTGGCCTTTCCGCAAGCGAGCAGAAGATTCTGGACGCTCTGACCGAGGGGATTCCGACCGCGATCACTACGGTGCATATTCCGGATCACTATATCGATCAGGCACGCAATTTCCTGCTGTCGGACGACTCGATCGACGAGGCCAAGGCGGAGCAGATTCTGGCCAAAATCAACGAGGCCAAGGCGATCGCCAAGACGCTGCCGGTCTCTACGAGAGAGCAGATTTCCATGACCGACCGCAATAAGTTTATCGCCCTGGCGTCGGAGGCGGCCGCCATCGCCGACTGCACCCTGACCGTCAGCGACGACTATGTGGTCACCATCACCAAAAACGGCGTTACCTATTTTTACGGGACGATCGCGCTGAAGTCGGAAAATCCGATCAAGCAGACCGATACCGACGCGGCCGCTGCGGCTGTCGCGGTTGCGGCGACTGTGATCTGCGCGCTGGGTGCGACCCTTCTCATTTCCCGCAAGGTTTCTGCAAAATAGTTTAGAACGGAATTCGGGTTTTAACGCATGGTTTCTCAATCACGAAAACGAAAATCATTAACTGAGCTATTGGCATTCTTAGGGGTGCCAATAGCTTTTCTTGTGATTATTTATCTGATTGCCTACATTGTCGGGAATCCGGTTATCGCCCCGCTGCAGGCCATCACCTCCATGATCCTGCAGGAGGATTCTCCCCGCTTTGACGCCGCGGCGGAGGACAGCTATCTCACCGGGCTGGTGACCAAACCGGGCGCCGAGCATATCAAGGCCAGCGGCATTACGCTGCCGAAATATGGGGAGAAGTATGCCCACCTCTCGATCGAGGGAACCGACGTCAACTGCGATGTTGCACTGGGCGACAGCAACGACATCCTGCGCTACAGCGCCGGGCAGTATCTGGGAAGCTCTTACCCGGGGTTTGGCGGCTCTATCCTGATGGCGGCACATAAAACCACGCATTTTATGGATCTGAAAAGTGTGCAGATCGGCAGCGTCATCACGGTGAGCACTACCTGGGGGCTTTACACCTACACGGTGGAGGATATTCAGGTGCTGGATCCGGCCGATTACCGGCAGGTTTATGACCCCGCCGCAACGGAGGAGAATCTGGTTCTCTACACCTGCTACCCCTTCAACATGCTCGGTTTTTCCAAGCAGCGCTTTTTTGTAAAGGCGTCCTACACCTCCGGCCCGATTGTGGATATTTACGAATAGGCGGCGGAGTCTGCGTGACCACACGATCACACAACCACACGATCACACAACCGCGCGATCGGAATGTGTTATATGGCCCCATGTGCGGCCGTTTCCGAAACGCCGGCTCTGGGGTTGAGGCCCGTTTGACTTCTGACTTTGCAGGAAGGAGGCTGCGCTTTTTGAAGCCCGGACAGCCATCCAAGTTGAAAACTGTGCTCGATTATCTGTTATCCTTTTTTATCGCGTTGATGCTTTTTATGGCGATTGCCTGCCTGCTGCTGGCCGTCACGGTTTGCAGCCCGAGGTATATGCGCTTTGCGGTGACCCGCTCGGGTTATCAGCAGCTCAACGCGCAGGAGTTGACGGACGAGCTGAATTATATTGCCGAGCCGATCGGCATTGATCCGGCACAGATCAACAACCTCTTTGATCGGGATCAGATTGCCGAAAATATCGAAAAATCCATTGACGCCGCTTATTCCGACGCGGCGTTTACCCCGGACAGTTCTGCCTTTATCGGCCGGATCTATAACGCCATCTCTCTCTATGCCACCGAGCAGGGGATGGAGATTGATGAGGAGAATTTTCAGTATGTTTCGGAGCTTTGCGGCGATTTGTATACCCGGCACTCGACCGTCAGCTATATAAACAGCCTGGGGCATTACGCCGCCTCTCTCCGTCTGCCGCTCTTTATTGCCTCCGGCGTCGGGCTGCTGCTGGCGGTGATCTTGTTCGTCCGGCTGTATCGGATGCATCTGCGCCGGCATGTCAGTCTGCGCTTTCTGATTTACGGCCTTGGCGGCGCGGGACTGGCTCTGCTTGTGCTGCCGCTTATCGCGATGGCAAGCGGCGTCGTTTCCCGCGTCTCGATCGGAACGGAGTCGCTCTATTGCCTCTTTACCACCTATGCGAACTATCTTTTGCAGATTTTTGTGTTTTCGGGACTTGTGCTGATTCTGACCTGCCTTGTCTGCGGGCTGTATTACCGCAAGCTGAAAAAGGAGTTCTATCGATAAACTGCGCGGCCGCCTGATCGCTGCGCAGAAAAATGAAAATCCCGTCCGCCCCTTGATGAAAAAGGGTGGGCGGGATTTTTTATGATTGTGGATGCAAAGCCGGAGCCGGCGGCCTCTCTCCCGCGGCCGTCCGGCTTCCTCCCATAGCAGCCGTCAGGATGGCTTCAATCCGGCGTGACGACGGCCCGGATCTTCAAACCGCTGTCGGCCAGACGGCCGGAGATGGTGTACCCTCCCCCATCGGCGGAGAAGGTGGCTTCCCGCCAGCGAACGAAAACCGGAATCCGCCGGCCGGAGGGCAGCTCCGCCTCCACAACGGGAGGCAGGACGGGCGCCTGCCCCGCAGTCGCTTTGATTTTCAGCTCGGGCAGAACCGCATCGGCGAGGCAGCCCTCCCCGTCGTGGATGAGGGAGGGTCGGCCGAGGTCGATCCGCACGCCGTTTTGCATGTAGGTGAACTCGATGAGCGTGCTCGCGCCGAAGGAGGAGGGCGTGACTCCCTGCGGGTGATAAAGGTTCGGGCGGCACTCCTCCGAAAATTCGCCCGAGAGGATGACATTGCGGATGACGGCGGCCGTGTACACCTCCCACTTTCCGGTGAGGCGGGGATCCTCCAGCGATCGCTCGTACAGGCCGTAAGCCACGTTGCAGCCGTCTCCGAACTTGTAAAAATCAAAGCCGGAGAGGTCGGCATCCTGCCGATACAGCGCGAGAAAATGCTCAATCATCCGGTCAGAGAGGTCGTCCGGCAGGTCGGCATACAGGGCGGGGCAGATGTAGTTTTCCACATCCTCCGTCCGGTCGGCGAAATAATGACTGCCCTGCTCCGGAAAGCAGGAGTTGTAGATTTTGTCCGCCGGGTCGCCGTCGTCGGGCGTAAAGAACCAGCTGCGCGCCTTCTCCCCCATTTCAAGGCGAAGCCGCCGCCAGAGGGCGATGTCCTCCCATCGGCCGAGGACGGCGCAAATCTGCATGGCGTAGCGGACGTCGCAAAACCACTGCGTCACAAAGGAGAGGTCCTTCTCATCCTTATAATCATGGTCGCAGAAAATCCAGCGAGGGTTCTCCGCCCGCCAGAGGAGATAGCGGCGCACCCGGTCGTACAGCGCGGCCAGCCGCTCCTTATCCGGCAGATTGCAGTAGCAGTTCCAGAGCATGTGCGCTTTTTGAGAGGGGAGGCATTCCCCGCTGAGCTGCCCGTCGCCGCCGATCGCCTCCAAAAAGCCGGCGGCCGCGTCAAAGGCCAGCGCAGGCTCAAGCATGGCAAGCTCCTCGATGCAGAACATCGACTCCCAGGCACAGCTGTTGGGGGCGTCGGGCGACCCGTTGGGCCAGAGAGAGGCCTTGCCCAAAGTGACCTGATGATGGGTATAGCCGGTTTCCGGGGTAGGCTCTAAAATATTCTGGTATAAAAAGGTCCAGGCGGCGTAAAAGGCGCGCCGGTGCGCTTCGGGCGTGACCCCTTTGGAATCGGGGAGCAGGTCGACTCCAAAGTGGGTGGGAGCGGGAATATTCCCCAGCTTCCGATCCCAGAAGGCTTTGGCCGCGGCCAACGTCCGATCAACCTCGGGGGCGCACTCTGCCAGAGGAGGCTGTGCATGCCCTGTGCAAAGGGTGAAGCGAACCACGATCTCGCTTTCCCCCGCAGGCAGAGGAAGGTCGGATTCCCAGCCGTCTCCGGCGGGGGAGAGGCGGACGCCGCCGCCGTTCAGCCAGGCCGCGGCGGCAAACCGACAGTCTCCTTCGTCCAGCAGCAGTCCGGCAGGGGAGGGGAGGGCTTTTCCAACTCCCTGCAGGCGCAGAGTCGTCTCGACCGCACAGTGCAGCTGCAGACGGCGGAGCAGGGTGCTTTTGTCGGGGAGGAAATCCTCTATATACAGGCCGGCGCTCGGAAAAGCGGCCTCGGCCGTCAGCTTGTAGGGAAACCAGGCCGTGCGGATGTCCGACGACTCGAGCGCCGTCCCCTCCCGCAGCAGTATAGCCTCGAGCAGTCGGTCGCGCTCCCGTATGCCGCCGACCAGCAGCCCGATCCGCAGCGTAAAGGCGGCGTCGGCCGCCGGGCGGTCGCCGGGGTTTAAGACCATCCGACTCTCCGGAAAGCTGTGCCAGCGCCACTGATCTTCTCCGTCATGCCGCAGGGAATCGCAGTCAAAGTCGGGCGCGCCCCCCATCTCTACCTTGCCAAGGCGCAGATCGGGCAGCGCCGCTGCGGAATCTATCGTGATCATATTCTTTCCTCCTTTTGATCGGGACCGCTTTGCCCGACCGATTGACGCTCAATCAGTTCGACGCTCAGCACGGCGTTTTCCGGGGGAGCGTCCCGGTGAGAGAGACGGTAGCGGATCCGCTGTACCGCCCGGCGGCCCATGGCCTCCTTATCCACCTTGAGGGTGGTGATTTTGGGACTGACCTTGCGGCAGATGTCGATGTTGTCAAACCCGATGATCGAGACATCCTCCGGCACCCGGCGGCCAATGGCCTGCAGAGACATGAGCATGGCGATGGCCGCCTTGTCATTGGAGCAGACAAAGGCTTCGGGCAGCTCGCCGGCGGCCTTCAGGTGGGCGATGATGCCGGTGTTGTCGTTTTTCAAAATCCAGCGCTCGACATCCCGCGTGATGGAATACCGCTTTACATAAGCGCTCAGCCCCTCGCCTTCTGCAAGGCCGCGGGTCTGAACCGCCTCCTGAAAGCCGAAGAAGCGCTCCTTGATGCTGAGGGAATAATCCAGGTCGCCGAAATACCCGATCCTTCGAAAGCCCCGGTCGGCCAGGTAGCTGGTCGCGACGAAACCGCCCAGCTTGTTGTCGGTGAGGATGCTGTCCACCCGATTGCGCAGGGAGGCGTGGTCGACTAGCACCAGCGGGAGGTTATACTCCTGCAGGCGTTCGATATTCCGATCGGAGATTTTGCCGATCACGATCACGCCGGAGACCCGGTGGTTCTCCACCGCGCCGGGCACGGCGAACAGCTCGTCGTCGAAAAAGCTCATCAGGGTGTCGAAGCCGCTTTTCTGCGCCTCCTCGGTCAGGGCGTAGAGCACCTTCCCGTAGAAGTTCATGTCGGTCGAGTAGATGCGCTGCATCATCACACAGAGGTTGGAGCTGCTGAAGGTGTGGGCGTACTTCTCCTTTTTGCTGAGGTAGCCCATCGCGTCGGCCGTGCGGAGGATTTTCATCCGCATTTCGTCGCTGACCCCCGCCTTGTTGTTGAGGGCGAGCGAAACGGCGTTGATCGAGATTCCAAGCTTTTCTGCGATGTCCCGCATGGTTGCTTTCATCAATTGTCACCTCGTTTTAGTCGGTTATGGTTTGTATGGCGTTGCATGAAAACAGGCAACCTTTCTCCTTTTCACACCCTGCATGTAGAGGGAAAATTTTCCTCTCAAAATCAGGATGCTTCAAGGAGGGCTTTTATGACGGAAGAAAATTATCGCTATCGCACCAGCCAGACGCTGCTTCGCAACCAGTTTCCCGGAGAAGGAAAGCTGCAAATCCCCGTGATTCCAAAATTCGGGGCGCAGGCGGGAGATTTTGATGATCTGCTTCTCATCGGCTTTGACAAAACCCACCTGGAGGATCAGACGCACCTTGACCGGATGGTGCATTTTTTCCTCTATGACTATCGTTTTGAGCGGGTGTGGAAGAATCCGGACAGCGATTTGGAGAAGCTGTCCCGATACCGGGCGGTGCTCTCTCCGGATTTCAGCATGTATCTGGAGATGGCGCCGGTGATGCAGATTTATAACCTGTTCCGCAACCGGTGGTGCGGCGCCTACTGGGCGGCCAAAGGACTGCGCGTTGTCCCCACGGTGAACTGGGGAGATGAATCAACCTTCGATTTTTGCTTCGATGGGATTGAAAAGGGAAGTGTTGTGGCGGTTTCCACCTATATGGCCTCGGCGCACGACAACCGGCAGGATCAAAAGGAGTGGTTCATGGCGGGCTATAAGGAGTTGCTGCGGCGGGTTGAACCGAAGAAAATCATCTGCTATCACACCCCTTTTCCGGAGATGGAGGGCGACATTGTATATGTGGACTATGACCGCAGCTCATGGCGGTATATGAATGCTGCCTCTGATTTCAGTAAAAAAGATTTGGATGCGTACAAAATAGGGGAGACATATTCCGCAAAATGTGATACAATAAAACCGTACCTGATTGGATCGTATACGGTTGGCAAGGGCGGCGGCAGCGCCGAGGGCGGAAAATGGCGACCCAATCCGAACAAGCCGGAAGATGCGCGCTTTTTGGGCGAGCCGGGGGAGATCAAATCCGGGGAAAAGAACGGCTACCGGTATGAGATCAAAATCGGCGAGGATGGACGGGCGACTATGGAACGGCATTATGCAGATCACAATAAGCCCAAAGCGCATACCAATCCGCATGATCATATGATCACGTGGGATAATCCTACAGAACATCCGGAAGTACATGGCCCAACCAACTACCCGGACGGCGCGCCGGAATTTAAAGGATATGGAGGAATATATCTTATGAGCAATACAACCATCCCTGCAAACACGCCGGAACAGAACCGCTTTGTATCCATCAGCGACTTCAAAGATTGTATGCGCTGGGGCGGCGAAGTGGAGTTCGTGTGGAAGGGCGTTCATTATGGTGTTGTTCGATATGGAACAAATAATAAAATAACCATTTATGAAGCAAATAAAGAGGAAACTGAAAAGGTCTGCGAAACGGCAGATGATGCTCTGGAGTACATGGTCGGTTCTGACCGTCTGCGCGATGTGATTACAAAGGTCACCGTGCTTGACCGCACAATTTAAAAGGGGGAGGATTCCCCCCCTCCGCCAACCAACTACCCGGACGGCGCGCCGGAGGGCTTCTCTGCAAATGAGGAGTCCTCCGGCGCCGCTTTTTTTATATTGCAGCCGCCGGAAGCTTCGGGGCTTTTCCATTTGCCGGAGGGTTTTCAGTCCAGGCCGAGATGCCTCCAGAGCGCGTCGGCCGTTATGTCCGCCCGGCAGACCTTGTCGTCGGCCGCACCGTAGTAGATGCGGAAAACCCCGTCCTCCAAAATACAGCCGCAGGAGAAGACCACGTTGCCAAAGAACCCCTCCTGCTCATAGATCTCGTCCGGCTGGAGCAGGGGGCAGGGCGATTTGGCCAGAATTTTGGCGGGATTTTCGGTGTCCAGCAGCATCGCGCCAAGGCAGTAACGCCCCTCCCCGCTGACGGCGTGGTAAATTTTGACCCAGCCGCGCCCGGTTCGGATAGGCGGCGCGCCGCCGCCGACCTTCCCGCCTTCCCAATCTCCGGCCTCCCCGCTGTAGAAGTGGTGGTGCCGCCCCCAGTGGAGCAGGTCGTCTGACTCCGACAGCCAGATGCCGGGACGGCCGATTCCGCCCGGCGACGGCCGGCTGAAGGCGAGGTATCTTCCCCCGATTTTCTCAGGGAAGATGGAGACGTCCTTGTTCTCCGGCAGAAAGATCAGACCCCGCCGCTCAAAATGGACAAAATCGGTCGTGCTGAGCAGGGCGGTGGCCGCGCCGGTCTCACTCACGGCGGTGTAGTTTATGTAATAGACGCCGTCGATTTGGGTGATGCGGGGATCCTCCATCCCCCAGCTTTCATAAGCGGCTTCGGGCAGGACGGTCGGGCGGTCGTCCACTGTAAAATGCTCGCCGTCGGCCGACCGGGCAACCCGCAGGTGGGACAGAGAGGTCAGGTAGGCCGTGCCGCCCGAGCAATAGCGAACCCCGCGCGGGTCGCTGAAATTCAGCTCGGGACGCTCCGCCTTGACCAGCCGCACAATCCGAAGGCCCTCTCTCTTCCCGCCGGCCAGCGGAATGCCGACGACGCCGGCCTCTCCGGTTCTGACCGATTCAGCCACCCGGCAGAGGAGGAGGGTTTCTCCTCCGATCTTGACTGCACCGCAGTTGAAGATTCCGTCCACCTTGAAATCCGGACGGCTGGGTTTTACCGCCTCCGGCGTCAGAAGCGGTCCGGAGAGACGGCGGATATCCGGGGCGTTTGTCTCTTTGCGCATGTTTTTTCAGACCCTTCTTTTCCTATGTTTCTTTTTTATTTGACCACAAGTTTGCTTGAATTTCAATATAAATTTAATTGAATTTTCTAAAATTTTTATATAAAAGGCCTTGCGGCTGCGCAGATTTTCCTTTTTGTGCAAAACGGCGTTGACAAACCGCGTTTGCTGTGCTAAAATACTTTAAACCGTTGAAGAAGGGTAAGTAGTCGGCATCCACCTTTCCTTAGAGAGTCGCAGAGGGTGAAATTGCGGCGTAAGGTCTGCCGGTGAATGGACTTCTGAGGGCGAGCGGAAAGAATCCGTTTTTATAAAGCGATAAGGCGGGTTTCAGTATGTGAGACGGAGCGGGACTCTCCGTAAACAAAGGTCAGCATATTTTTGTATGCGTTAAAGTGGGCGTTTTTGCTGCAGCTTTTTTAGAAAAAGGCCGTGGCGATACGTCAAGCCGGGTGGCACCGCAGGAGAATTTTGATCCTGTCCCAGCAGATGATGCGTCTGGGACAGGATTTTTTTATTTTCTGTCCCGAATATGTGAAAGGAGACTGCAACATGTCCGAGAAGAAAATCCCTTACAAAATTTATCTGGATGAAAAGGAGATGCCCACGGCCTGGTACAATCTGCGGGCGGATATGAAGAACAAGCCCGCCCCGCTGCTGAACCCTGCCACGCACCAGCCCATGCGGGCGGAGGAGCTGGCCCCGGTGTTCTGCGACGAGCTGATCCAGCAGGAGCTGGACAACGACACGGCCTATTTTACAATCCCTCAGGAAATCGCGGATTTTTATAAAATGTTCCGCCCGTCGCCGCTGATCCGTGCCTATTGCCTCGAGAAAAAGCTGGGAACGCCGGCCGAAATCTATTATAAATTTGAGGGCAACAACACCAGCGGCAGCCATAAGCTCAATTCAGCCATCGCGCAGGCCTACTATGCCAAGAAGCAGGGGCTGAAGGGCGTCACAACCGAGACGGGCGCCGGCCAGTGGGGAACCGCGCTGTCCATGGCCTGCTCCTACTTCGACCTGGACTGCAAGGTTTTCATGGTAAAGTGTTCGTATGAGCAGAAGCCCTTCCGCCGCGAGGTAATGCGTACCTATGGCGCGTCGGTAACCCCCTCTCCCTCGACCGAGACCGAGATCGGGCGTAAGATTCTCGCCGAGCATCCCGGAACGACCGGCAGCCTCGGCTGTGCCATCTCCGAGGCGGTGGAGAAGGCCACCACCAGCGAGGGCTACCGCTATGTGCTCGGAAGCGTGCTGAATCAGGTGCTGCTGCATCAGTCGGTGATCGGCCTGGAGACCAAGGCGGCGCTCGACAAATACGGCATCAAGCCGGATATCATCATCGGCTGCGCCGGCGGTGGCTCCAACCTGGGCGGCCTGATCGCGCCCTTTATGGGAGAGGAGCTGAGGGGAGAGGCACACTACCGCTTTATCGCGGTTGAGCCGGCCTCCTGCCCCAGCCTGACCCGCGGCGTGTACGTGTATGATTTTTGTGACACCGGGATGGTTTGCCCGCTTGCAAAGATGTATACGCTGGGGAGCGACTTCATCCCCTCCGCAAACCACGCGGGCGGCCTTCGGTATCACGGCATGAACTCGGTCCTCTCTCAGCTTTATCATGACGGCATGCTGGAGGCGGTTGCGGTCAAGCAGACCGACGTGTTTGAGGCTGCGGAATATTTCGCCCGGGTGGAGGGAATCCTCCCCGCACCGGAAAGCTCGCACGCCATCCGCGTCGCGATTGATGAGGCGAAAAAGTGCAAGGAGACCGGCGAGAAAAAGACCATCGTTTTCGGCCTGACCGGTACCGGATATTTCGACATGGTCGCTTATGAAAAATTCCACGAGGGGCAGATGGGGGATTATATTCCGACCGATGAGGAGCTTGCCTCCTATGCCGCGAAGCTGCCCAAGGTAGAGTAAGTTTCCCCTCCGAAGGGTAGTAGAGGTGTTACCCGAAAGCCGTTCGGAGAAATTTGATGCAACAAAACCCGCGCGTTTCAAAGAGGCGAAACGCGCGGGTTTTTAAGCTTTCCTTTTGCCCGAGGCGGCGGTCAGCCTTGCTTTTCCCCTATGGCATAGGGCGTACCGTCGATGAGGAGGGTGCCTTCCTCCCGCCACGAAACCTGCAGGGTCGCCGACTCACCATAACGGCCGGTGTACAGGACGGAAGAAGACTTCTGCTGCAAAAAAGGCAGACTGCTTTGCCGCTGCACTTTCGGGGGAGAAGGGGCGGTAAAGCCGCCTTTTTCTGTTGACTTTTTGAAGCGATACCTTTACAATATTCTTTAGAATATGATTTTAATTTGGCCGATTTTTGCGGTCGGCCGGGGAAAGAGGCGTATCCATGACTTTGATTTCACCGTCGGTGTTGACTGCCGATTTTTTGGAGCTTGCCGGAGATATCGAGCGGCTGGAGGCTGCCGGTGCGGACATGCTGCATCTGGATGTAATGGACGGCATATTTGTCCCGAATATTTCCTTCGGTGTGCCGGTGATTCAGTCGATCCGGGCGCATACCCGCCTGCCGCTCGACGTGCATCTGATGATTGATCGGCCGCACCGCTATGTCGAGCAGTTTGCGGCTGTGGCCGACTGGCTCGGATTTCATTATGAGGCCGGGTCGGACTGCGCGGCGCTGCTGCGGCAGATTCGCGCGCTCGGCTGTAAATCCTGCATTACCATCAAGCCGGCTACCCCCGCCTCTGCCGTGTTCGATTTGCTGGAGCTTTGCGACATGGTGCTGGTCATGTCGGTGGAGCCGGGCTTCGGCGGGCAGAAATTCATGCCCTCCGCTTTAGAGAAGCTTTCCGCCCTGCGGGAGGAGCGGTCGCGCCGCGGCCTCTCCTTTTTGCTGGAGGTGGACGGCGGCGTCAATGCCGAAACAGCGCCGCTGGCCGTGCATGCGGGCGCGGACGTGCTGGTCGCCGGGAACTTTCTCTTCTCGGCGGAGGATATGGGCGCCATGGTCGGCATGCTGAAATCCTTCTGATTTTTTAAAAAAGAAGGCTGCGCGTGATTGGATGAAGGGCTACTGCGCTGCCTCCCGCCGGGCGATGCTGCCGCCGATCTGCCTTACGGCTGCGCCGCTGATCAAATCGCCGTGCTCGGCGGTATAGGCCGACACTGTGTCGGAACGGCCGAGGGACGCGCCGTATTCCGAGAGGAGGGCTTGCGCCTTCCTGCCGCCGTCGGCCGTGATCAGCCGGTACCGTTTGCCGAGGCGGTAGAGCCGCCCCTCCGGCAGCCGTTCGGTGAAGGCCAGTCGCATGGCGGCCATCATCTCCTCCGCGGAAGGGAATTCAAAAACCTGCGGCGGCGTTTCCTTCCTCCGAAAACGGCGGCTTTGCTGTGCCTTTTCTTCCAGATTGGTGAAAAGCAGGGTGCAGCCCATGCCGGGCGCGGGAAAGGCCTCGATCATCAGGCGTCCGCCCGAGTAGTCGAAGCCGGTGCGCTTTGCCGCGTCGCGGAGGAGAGACTGTATCGCGGCTCTCGAACGCTCGCTTTTGTAGCTCAGCGTGTGGTATGTAAATCCCAGCTCGGACAGGTCGCGGTAGCTCAGGTTGATCATCAGGCGGCCGCCATCCTCCAAATAAATGTCCAAATTGATTCCTCCCTCATGTGCGTCGTTGGTGAAGCCGTGCGGGGCAGTTTGGGTTCAAGGCTATATACTATTATAATATTACGCGTACGGGCTGTATGCAATAGGAGATAAAAGGATGCTTTCATTTACCGGAAAAGGGATAAAATTCCCGGTCCTTTCCCCCGAGGGGAGAGAGATCCGGGTCTGGCCCCGGCCGGACGAGCTGTTTGTGCCCCTTTGCTCCCCTGCGGGAGAGGCGGTGCGTCTGCTGATTCCGGCCGGCAGGCATGTCGAACGGTACGCGCCTCTGGCAGAGGGGGCGCGCTTGTCGGTTTATGCTCCCTTTTCCGGCAGAGTGTCCGGCTTCGTCCGGCGGGAAATCGCGGGGGAGACGCAGCTTCTGGCGCACCTGATTCCGGATTCCGACCAGCCGGAGGAGCGGGTTTACGCCTCGGCCGAGCGCCCGGATTGGGAGGGGCTGCTGGCCTTTGCCCAAAAGGCCTCTATTTTGGAAAAATGCAGCGGCCTTCCGCTCTTTTCGCAGCTGGAACGGCTGCCGGCGCTCGGGCGGTTTGCGGTTTGTACGGCCGACGACGGGCCGGACGCCTTTTCCTCCACGCTGGTGCTTGACCGCTTTTTTCGGGAGGTTGCGTCGGCCGCCGACTGGCTTTCGGCCGCTGTGGGAGCGGACTACAGCTTTGCGGTCGGAAACCCCTACCTGAAGGCTCGGCTGAAGAGCCGGTATCCCGATGTGCAGGTTTGTTCTGCCGGTCGCCGATACCCGGTGCGCTGGTTTTTGAAAAAGGCGCTCGGCGCGGACATTCTCCTGCTCGACGCGGTGGCGCTGCTGCAGCTTTTCCGCGCCGTCGCACACGGGCAGCCGGCGGTCAGCAGCTTTGTCTCGGTGTCGGAGGGCGCTGCTCCCACCGTGTGGGAGGTGCCGGTCGGTACCCCCTGCGGCGCGCTGTTCGGCCATCCGCTCCCCGCCGGGAAACAGCTGGTCTTGGGCGGCGGGATGAGCGGGCGGCTCTGTACGCCCGAAACGCCGGTAACCCCCGGGACTGCGGCCGTCTCCCTCTTAGCGGAGGAGAGGCCGACTCCCACCGACTGCATCGGCTGCGGCTTGTGCTGCAGGGTCTGCCCAACCGGTGCCTACCCCCTCTATTTGTGGGAGGAGGCCTTGCGCGGCGGCTTTTCCGCCGGATATGGCGCCGAAGGCTGTATCGGCTGCGGCGCCTGCACCTATGTTTGCCCGGCGCGGCTGCCGCTTGCCCGCACGGTGGAGCGGGCGCAGACCGCTTTGAGAGAGGAGGCGGCTCATGTATAACCCAAAAGCCCCCTTCTTCCGACGGTCGGCTTCATCCGAAATGATGGAGCTGGATCGACTGATCGCGCTGCTGCCGGCCGCGGCGCTGGCGGTGCTGCTCTGCGGATTCCGCAGCGTGTTTCTGATGCTTTCTGCCGCCGCCGGAGGGGCGCTGGCCGCCCTGCTGTTTTCGGCCGTCCGGGGAAGGCCCCGCTTTCGGCTTCGTCCGGTGGCCGAGGGGATTGTTTTCGCCTTTGTTTGTCCGCTTAGTGTTCCGCTCTGGCTGGCGGCGCTCGGAGCGGTGGTTGCGGCCGCCGTGGCCGAGCTGTTCGCCCTCTTCGGCCGGCGCTGCTTTTTCAGTCCGGCCGCCTTTGCCTGGCTGTTTTTCCTCGCGCTGTCTCCGGCGGTGATGACCACCTTTCCGACTCCCTCCGCTCTGCGGGGGATGGAGTCCTTTCTTACCCCGTCTGACTTCCCGGTGGGGGAGTCGGTGCTCTATGAGCTGAAAACCGGCTATTTGCCGAATGTGTCGGCGGCCGACCTTCTGCTCGGTCGTGTGGCCGGCGGCTTTGGCGGCGCGTCGGTTCTGGCGGCGGCCGTCGCCTTCCTCTATCTTGCGGTTCG
>OLXV01001033.1_pt1 | contig 14435 bp, 10 predicted proteins | sample 1673481 | NCBI WGS metagenome assembly OLXV01 (sample SAMEA103958113, study PRJEB25191) | human gut metagenome
CAGGTAAAAGTTCGTTGACTTTTTCAATTGAAAAATGTCATTTCATAACAGCTATAAAGAAGTACTGTAACGAATTGTTCCTAAAAATGTGGAAACAGAAAAGGAAAGCGGTATGAAAAATGAATCCCAATACGGTCTGCTGCTCTTACAGAAGCATACGGATGATCAGCATCCGGCTTCCGTAGCGGATATTCTTGCCTTCTGGCGGGAACATGGCATTCAGGCAGGGCGCAAGAGCGTATATTCCGCTATTGAAGTCTTGCAAAGCAACGGCATGGACATCGTCTGTGTCAAAAGCACCCAGAAGCGATACTTCGTAGGAGAACGGTTATTTGAACTGCCGGAGTTAAAATTGCTGGTGGACGCGGTGGAATCCTCCCGCTTCATTACGGCCAAGAAAAGCGAACGGCTTATTGAAAAGCTGGGTAAGCTCACCAGTGAATCTCATGCCCGCCAGTTGGATCGGCATATCTATATGGACGGCACCGCCAAACCGGAGAATGAGTGTATTTATTACAGCGTGGATGAGATCCATAACGCCATTCAGGAAAAACGGCAGATCACTTTCCAGTATTACGAATACACACCACAAAAAGTAAAGATACTCAAGCATAACGGTTACCGCTATCAGTTCAGCCCATATGCCCTTATCTGGAGCCGGGATTGCTATTATGCTGTGGGCTGGTCGGAAAAGCACGGGAAGCTGGCACAGTTCCGGGTGGACCGAATGGTGGCTGTGGAATCATTTGACCGGGCGGCTGTTTGTATGCCGGACTTCGACCCAGCTGAGTATGTGCGGAAAATATTCGGAATGTACCCGGACGATCTGTGTACGGTGGAACTGCTGTGCGATAACGAGGTCATGCGCAGCGTGATAGACCGCTTTGGCGAAGATGTCTCAACGGTGACAGCAGATGACGGCCATTTCAAGGCCATCGTGGAGGTAGCGCCCAGTCCACCATTTTTTGCATGGGTGTTCACCTTCTGCGGCAAGATCCGAATCCCCGGCCCCGAAGAGGTGCTGGACGAAATGCGCGGTATGGCCGCATGGCTGCAATGATCCAGCAGAGGTGTTCCTTGCGGGGGACACCTCTGTTTTCTCATCTTGTAAATCGAACAAATGTTTGCTATACTGACGGTGTTCTCAATCGAGAGAACACACGAGGAGGTGAAAAGCGTGGAACAGACCTTTGGCAGCTTCCTTCGGGAGAAGCGTATAGCGCGCGGCCTGACGCTCCGAGGCATGGCGGCAAAGCTGGACCTGTCGCCGGTCTATATGAGCAACATTGAGAATGACCGCCGTGCGGCTCCTTCGCAGGAATATCTGGAACGGATGGCCATGCTGCTGCAGTTGGATAAGCCAGAACGGGAATGGTTGCTTGACCTTGCAGCAAAATCCAAGCAAAATCGGGTATCCGCAGACCTTCCGGACTACATCATGGATCGAGAGATCGTCCGGGCTGCATTGCGCACAGCCAGGGAGGCAGACGCCACCGACCAGGAGTGGCAGGATTTTATCGACCGAATCAACCGGCGCATGAGATCATCAGGAGAGGACAGTGATACCAAGGCATGAGAACACCATATTACAGGGAACAGGCTCTGGAGGGGATCGCCCGCGAAGTCATCACCGCCTATGATCCGAATCTCTATTATGGCGTTCCCAGAATGATCCCTATCGAGGATATCATCGAAGCACAGGGGATCACGCTGGAATATCAGTGCCTGCGGAAAACCGGGTGTGTCTTGGGCAAAACGATTTTTGATGATGGCGGCGCCATTATCTATGATTACGATATCCCAGGATATACCGTCATTGCGGTCAAGAGCGGCACCATACTCATCGATAGCTCCCTCTGCAGAGAGGATGCCTCCACAGGCCGACTGCGCTTTACCTGCGCTCATGAGCTGGCACACTGGCTGCTGCATAAGAGACTGTACAGCGGAACCGGCGAGAGTGCAGCCATGATGACAGAAACAAACATCGTCAGAACGCAGAACAGCGCATTGGAAATGCAGGCGAATCTGCTGGGGTCCATCCTTTTGATGCCGCTGCCTCAAGTAAAACGATGCTTTTACCAGCTCCAGTCTGGCAGGGACCGTCAGCAATTAGTCGCGGATATGGCCGGCATTTTTCAAGTCTCCAAGCAAGCCATGCGTATCCGGCTGGAGAATCATCATCTGCTGTGAAAAAATTTTAGGAAGCTGTTCTCAAAAAAGAGAACAGAGAAAGCGAGGCGCCATGGAACAAGAAATACGCAAGATCCTTCGCTGTCCCATCTGCGAGAAGGGACGGATCGCGGATGCCCCAGCGGGGGCGGCCCTTTCCCAATATCGGCTGTTTGCCATGGTAGGGGATGAACCAGCTGATATTATCGCAAAGTGTCCAAGGTGCGGTATGCAGGTGGGAATCACCGTGCGGCACAGGACCGAGCCGTCGATCATCGTGCCCACTCTCTGTAGGGATACGGCATGGGCCTGAATTAAGAAAAAACAAAACAATATATAACTTCGTCAAGCGCACCAACCACCCAGCATCGAATCAGACGTAAGCGGGAAGTATTGAGTTAGGAGCCTTACAAGTAGCTTTTCAGCTATGCGTAAGGCTCTTTTTTTGCGCCCTTTTCGCATTGTTGAGTGGCGGAAAGGACTTGTATGCTCCAGCGTTGGCAGACCTATGTCGCCAAATACCCGTGACCCGATCTCAGAACTTTCAAAAAAATCTGAGATTGGAGTCACGAAAAATGAAAAAATGGCAGGAAGAACGCAATTATAGACGCATTTATAACGAAGCTGGTGAAGTGATCGCCAATATCATCACCGTGGATGGTGTGGATGTAGAAGTGGCGGAGGATGTGTATCTGGCCTACTCCCAGGCGGACCGCCGGGAGCGGTATGTGTGGGAGGAACAGTTTTCTGGGAAGATCCTCTCGCTGGAGCAGATGGCGGAGGATGATCTGCTTCCGGACTATGTCGGTGCGGAAGCAGCCCCAAGCGCGGAGGAAGAAGCGCTGGAACGAGAGCAGGCACAGAGCCTTGCGGAACGAAAGGAGATGTTGCTGCTGGCCATGCTGTCTCTGAATGACGCGGATCGGGAGTTGATCAACGCGCTGTTCTTCGATGGCGTGTCCACCAGAGACTACGCGGCGCGGATCGGAATTACCCAGAGGGCGGTCATCAAACGCCGGGACCGTATTCTGCGGGATCTGAAGAAATGTTTTGAGAATTTTTCAAATTAAGGGTATTCACCCGAGGGCTTTTTCGGGAGGACAGTGAGGGACCCAAAAGGAGATCCCTCACTGTTCCTTGAAAAGTGCATACCAGCAGTACGGGCAACCGCCCGGGCGGATGAGCGTTCGCGCAGTGTGCGCCATGACCCGGAGGAGATATCTTCGGCGAGCGATAAAACCTGTGACGGGCCGACTTTGGCAAAGTCGGCTGGCATTGACTCTGTTCGGGCTGATAATGAGACACAAAGCACTGGCCAGCATGATGAGGCTGGGCTGCCCTGGGGTTGAAAGCAGTAGAGACCCCAGGAATACGCCCGTGAGAAGGTAGCCGCCTTCTGTCCGTACTGTTCCCTTTATCCACCGGGGCGCGAGCTGCAAATACGGTGAAACGAATGACAAAAATACTTTTTATCATAATAGGGGAAATCCACGGATGAATACAAATGATACAAACAGGCAGAAAGCCCACGCCATGATCGACCATATTTTCAAAGACCTGCTGCCTGCCCAGGGCATGGCGGAGCGTTCCGAGCAGATCAAGCTCAGCCACCGGATGCTGGATATGCTGGGCCACTACTCGGCGGGGTTCACGCTGGACACCTACGCCCATGTGACCACTGACGCTCAGCTCAAGGCGGCGCAAACCATGGGAAATATCCTCTCACGTGCGGTCTGATGGTTTCCGCTCCCCGCTGTTCTGGGTCAAAACTGGGTCAGGAACAGGGGACTCCAATTTTTCTGGCATGGCGCCCCAAATTTTTCTTGCGTGATGGAATGGCGCATGGTATTATAAAAGTGCAATCGCAAGAAAAGTTATAAAGGGGGCGCTGACTTGCCAAGAGGAAAACTGTTAAACGGTCTGGTGACGCAGCAGAAGGTATTACGGGCGGCGGTGGCGTTGTTCCTGGAAAAGGGCTACACCAGAACTACAACCGGAGAGATCGCAAAGGCGGCGGGCATCGGGCAGAGTTCGTTCTTCCACGTTTTTCCCAGTAAGGAGGCGCTGCTGCTGGAGCTGGTAAAGCGGATGTTCAGCGGGCAATTCGCGCTGGCGGGACAGCACAGCGGGGAACAAGACCCTGTGCTCCTGTACGCCGTGGAAACGGCCCTCCAGCTCCACATCGCCGAGCTGACCGAGCCGCTGCGGGAGTTGTATGTGATGGCATACTCTCTGCCCTCCATCGCGGCATATCTTTACAAAAGCACAACGAAGCGGCTGCAAGTCATCTTCGGGCCTTATCTGCCGGAGGCACAGCCCAAGGACTTCTACGAAATGGAGATCGCGTCCGCCAGTATCATGCGGGGCTTCATGTCGGTTCCCTGTGACGTGTATTTCACGATGGACGCCAAGATCTCCCGCTTTTTGGACTGCTCGCTCAAGCTCTATGACGTGCCGAAGGAGAAACGCGCGGCAATCACGGCGGCAGTCTTGCAGATGGACCTTCACACAATGGCTTCGGGCATCATCCAAAAGACCGTCCAGCAGGCGGAAAAAGGCTTTGAAGCTCTGACGGAAAAATGAAATTTTTGCAAGGGGATATCCCCTTGGAGAAGCCAAAATTCTTTTATCATGGAGGAATCACGATGAAAAGAAGATTTCTTAGCTTGCTTACCGCGTTTGCTCTGTGCTTGACCCTGATCCCCACAACAGCATTCGCAGATGACGAGAAAAGGGGAGAAGATGTTTACCCAAGCATCTGCGAATCAGCCTGCACGGAAGAGTCGAAGCTCGGTAAGGAGCAGCCGAACGCCATCGCGGAGGACGAGGGATCATCCGCGCCAGCGGATGATGAACTTGGCAGTGATGTCGTTGCCGCCAAAGCAAGCCCTGTCGCAATGCGGGCGGCCAATGGCATCAGTGCGCGGGCGGCGAATGGCACGATTACCCTCGGCAGCACCGTTCTCGACATCACACAAAGCTCTATAAGCAGCACTTACGATACGACCGGCGGCTTCAAGTATGACGCCGTCACGAAGACGCTGACGCTGCGAAACTGCAAGATCGACACTTATACAAAGGTCTCGTCCGAGCAATTGCCCGGCATATTCAAATACTATAACGTCTTTCTCGACAGCCGGAATGTCGGGACGCTGAACATCGTGCTTGAGGGCAGCAATTACATTGGTAATTCCGGCAGCCTAAAGTATATGTCCGCCGGTTCCGATCTGAATACGCCGCGCTATCTCGGCATCTGGGGCAATACCGTCCGCTTCTCCGGCAGCGGGAGCCTGACCATTGAAGCCCAGACCTTCCCCATTCAGTCCGGCGGCATTGAGACAAGCGGGAGCGTGGATCTGACACTGCGCAGCTACATGAATGGAACCGTGACGCGGAGCATGGCCGTCGGCGCCGGGACGTGCGTCACTGCGGAGACAAAGGGAAACAATCTGGACTTCTACGCGCTCAATGTTAAGAACAATCTGACAGTGAACGGCACGCTTAATGCGACCACCAAGGGTTGTGTATACCAAAATGACTATCCCGTCGCCCTGCTTGTGGGCGGAACACTGCGCGTCGTCGGCGGTCAGGTGACCGCCACGAGCGACGGTCGGAACGGCAATGACGGCTGTCAGGGCTACGGCATCAAGGCCAATGCACTGGAAATCGGCGGCGGGGGAAGCGTCCGTGCCTATTCCAACGGCTACAGTACGAAGACCAACCGATACGACGGCAAGGAAGCTATTTACGTTTCCTCGAACCTGACGGTCGACCTCGGCGGCTATCTGTACGCGAAAACACAGAACCCGATTCTTTCAAACGAGAATGAAAACGGCGCGCTGAAGGTCAACGGCAGCTGGGATCTTTCCGGGACCAATGGAGACACGGCATACACAAAGGCTGTCATAACAAAGCCGGTGAACGGCAGCATCTACAAGAATGTGATCCTCGAAACAACCGTAAGCCCTGAAAAAGAGGTGGAGATCAGCGGCATCCGAAATGCCGTGCTGGTGCTCAGCTACAATGAGGACCAAAACAACAAGGGAAAAACCTGGTACTATCGCAACGCCGACCGCCCCGGGGATACAGATTCCGTCAAGCAGAATGTTTACAGCTCCGGCAGCACGCAGCAGGAGCTGAACCTCAAAGAGGGCTTCAGCAGGGTCCTTGCATCGGACTACAATAATTACTACGGCATCGATGTGCGGGAGGGTGAGCATACCGTCGTGCTCGATGGTCTTGCAATCGTGCGCGATCACACCTTTCTTACCGTGCGCAGCGGCGCGACGCTGAACCTGAAGCTCACAGGCAAGAGCTATCTGAAAAGCGGCAGCGCACCCGCCATCTATGTGGAGCAGGGCGGCACGCTGAACCTCATCGGCGGGGGCATGGCGCAGTCCTCACTGGCGCTCATGGGCGGTCTTTCGGCGGCAAGCGGCGCAACTGTGAATTTCAAGGACTGCGCCGTTTACGCCGCAGGTAAGACCATCGGCGGAACGGGAGCCAACGTATCCGTTGAAAACTGCTGGATCAGCGCCGGCTTTGCCGGAAACCTGCGCGTCACGCGCAGCACCCTGGAGGGGGAGCACTCCGGCGGCACGGTGAAGATCGACCGTAGGAGCAACGCCAACCTGACGGATGCCTCCGGCAAGGCGGTCACCGGTGTCACGGATCACAGCGGCAATCCTGTTTACCGGACAAAGGTCGAGCTGGAGGACATGAACCAGAGCCGGAACCTCATGATGATCGCCTACCGCACCAACGCTACCAGCGGCATCATGCAGTCGACTTTTTACCCGTTGGTCACACAACTGCGCGTGAATATCCCCAACACTGTCAACGATGACATTATTAAGGATCTCACCATGCTCGTCGGCGACAACACTGTCTACCTCTGGCTTCCGAACGGTACAAGGATCATGAGTGTGGAGGGCTTTCAGGACGACGGCAGCTCGCCGGTCGGCTTCATCCATGATCCGCAGAAAGACGCGCCCATCATCACCACCGCCGACAACAGCGCCAGCGGCAAGATGATCCTGCTCAACCTGCTCCTCGCCTCGGGCGTGCTCGCCTTCCGCGGCACCCCCGGCGGAAAAAACACCGCGCTCTGTGCGGGCTATCTGGGGGACTCTGCAAAGGACACCTGGATCGACTATCGCCCGGAAAAAGACGTCAAGCTCCAGGCGGATTGGAAGTTTATCACAGACTTCGGCATCCGTATGCTTACAGGCGGCGAGGCGGAGGTCAAGCTCAACGGACTGGACCTGAGCGGTCCGAACAAGCGCGTGGAGCTGGATGACCGCTCGAAGCTTTCCGTCGTGCTGATGGAAAACACCGAGAGCGCCATGGAGTCCAATCATGGCAGCACCGATGCGGTCTGGACGCTCAAGGGTTCGGGCGGTCTGACCATCAAGGGGCAGTCCGGCGGTGAAAAGCTGACGCTCCGCGGCGACCACGCCATGGACGGCAGCACCGGTGCCTCCCTGACATTCAATGGCATCACGCTCATCAACAACTGCACGAACAAGCCGGAGACGACGCTTGGGAAACTCACCATCTCAAACAGCCTGGTCTTCGGTCTGGGCACGATCAACTGTGCCAACATTGTCATCAACGGCGGCAGTGTCGATCTGGATGTTCCGGTGAACACAGTCGTGAAAGATTCCGGCGGCAATGAGCTGAAAAAGGTCACTCTGACCCTTTCGCAAAAGAACACCGCCGTGGAGGATGTCACCCTTTCCGGTCTCCCGGCAGGTACGGCATTCAACGACAGCCATGTCACCACCGACGGCAGCGGAAAGCTCTACCTCTGGATCCCCAAGGACGCGGAGGTGGAGACTGTGACCGTCGGCGGGAACAAATACTATCCCAAGTCGGACGGCAACATGACCACCGGCGACCTGCCGGAGTTCACCAGCCCGGAGGAGGATGTCAGCCGCGTGGTCGAAAGCAATGAATACATGACCCTGACCGTTGATGTCACCGGCACGCCCGCGCCCGCGCTGCAATGGCAGGTCAGCCGGGACGGCGGCGAGACCTGGGAGAACATCGAGGGCGCGACCGAAGCCACCTATCAGGCGATCCTGCCCCTGTCCCTGCACGGTGCAAAGTTCCGCTGCGCGGCGACGAATAAGGATGGCACGACATATTCCCATACATTTACCTCGTACTACTGTCCCGCATATCTGCGCGGCGCGGCCTCGCCCATGCGGGGAAACGGCGAATTCATTCAGGGCGAGATCGCAACGATTATCGCCGGTTTATACGACAATAGTACCTGGTATCCCGTAAGCTCTCTGACGGGCGTCACAGCGGAATACCGCTGGAAGTACTGCAGAAACGTTATGCCAACGGAAGAGGAGTGGGCTAAGATCCCACCCGCGGGCGAATCCTATCCCATCACCATCACGGATGAAATGGACTATCAGTGTGTTTGCTTCCATGTCACGCTGACCTATCCCGGCAATACGGTCAAGACCGTGACCGGTTACTGGCGGCTCCTTGTGTGCGTCACACCCGTGGTCACGGAGCAGCCGCAGAGCGTGTCCGCGGCTGCGGGTGATTCGGTGACATTCTCCGCCAAGCTGATCGATCAATATCTCAACACGCTGGAGTATCAGTGGCAGAGCAGCACCGACGGCGGCCAAAACTGGACGGATATCGAAGGCGCCGGCGGCAAAAGTACGGCGGACTTCTGGAACTACACGCCCAGCTATACGATCCCGTCCGTCACGGCGGCACAGAGCGGCCAGCTGTTCCGCTGTGTGCTCTGGAACACGAACAACCATACGGGCAGTGACCGCGTGAGCACGCCTCCCGTATACTCCGAGCCCGCGACGCTCACCGTGACCCCGCCCGCGCACGAGCACCGCTACGGCGACTGGAGCAAGGACGGTACGAACCACTGGCACGAATGCACCGACGCGGCGTGCCCGAATCAGTCCGAAAGCATCAAGGACAAAGCCGCTCACGTCTACGACGATGATGCGGATACGACCTGCGACACCTGCGGCTACGAGCGCACGATCACGCCGCCCGCCCATGAGCACCGCTACGGCGATTGGAGCAAGGACGGTACGAACCACTGGCACGAATGTACCGATGCGGCGTGTCCGAATCAGTCCGAAAGCATCAAGGACAAAGCGGCGCACGTCTACGACGATGATGCGGACACCACCTGCAACATCTGCGGCTACGTCCGCACCGTCACACCCGAGATCGTCCCTGTTTCCCAAATCACGCTTAACAAGGCGGAAACTTCGATTTCTGTTGGAAACAGCGAAACGCTGACCGCCACGGTCGCGCCTGAGAACGCCACCATCAAGGCTTTGACTTGGGCGTCCTCTGACGAGGATGTTGCCACGGTAGCCCCTGACGGCACCGTGACGGCGGTCAAGGCAGGTGCCGCGACGATCACCGCCACCGCGGCGGACGGTTCGGGCAAATCCGCGGTCTGCAAGGTCACCGTTACCGGAGATACCACGCCCTCTCAGCCCGGCGGCTCTACGGGCGGCAGTTCCGGCGGATCTTCCTCCGACCGGGACAGCCATGACAGCAATCCGGTCATTAAAACGGAGACGAAGAACAATACCGACGGCTCTACCACCAAGACCGAGACCCGGAGAGACGGCTCTGTGACCCAAACCACCACCGGCAAGGACGGTTCTGTTTCCAAGACCGAGACGAAGAAGGACGGCAGTTCCGTCACCGAGAACAAGGCCGCTGACGGCTCCACCGGCACGGTGAAAACCGACAAAAACGGCCAGACCGAGGCGGCGGCCAAGGTCAGCGGCAAGGCTGTTGAGGACGCGAAGAAGAACGGCGAGGCGGTCAAGGTTCCCGTGGAGGTCGAGGCCACCCGGAACAGCAGCACCGCCCCCACGGTGAGCATCGAGCTTCCCAAGGGCGCGGGCGAGACCAAGGTGGAAATTCCTGTTTCCAACGTGACCCCCGGTACGGTGGCGGTGCTCGTCCACCTCGACGGCACGGAGGAAATTTTGAAGGATTCCATTCCAACCGAGGACGGTATCCAGTTGACCGTGGACGGCAATGCCACGGTGAAGATCGTTGACAACTCCAAGGGCTTCATCGACACGCAAGACCACTGGGCCGAGGACGAAATCGACTTCGTGAGCGCCCGCGGACTGGTGAACGGCATGAGCGCCACGATCTACGCGCCCAACGCCTCCACCACCCGGGCCCAGCTTTGGACGATCCTTGCGCGGCAGAACGGCGCGGACTTGACCGGCGGTAACACTTGGTACGAAAAGGCACAGAACTGGGCCAAGGACAAGGGCGTTTCCGATGGCGCGAACCCCAACGCCGCCATCAACCGCGCCCAGATGGTCACCATGCTGTGGCGGGCCGTGGGCCAGCCCACGGCGGGCGGTACGGCGAACTTCACCGATGTTCCCACTGACAGCTATTACGCGCAGGCCGTGGCTTGGGCCGTGGAGAACGGCATTACCACCGGCGTGGGTAACGGTCATTTCGACCCCACCAGTACCTGCACCCGCGCGCAGATCGCCGCGTTCCTGGCACGCTCCATGAAGTGACGCAAAAAAACAGCCCCGGTCCCTTTCATAGGGGACCGGGGCTGTTTGGCGTGAACTGCTGCTTTTGCACCGCTGGAATCAATGAAGGCTACCCGACCTCAGAAAACGGCAAGTTAGTCGTTTTAACAAGCGGGGGCCGGGAGTTTCGGCAGCACGCAGAGCACACCAAGAGTGGTGATACCACCCCTCGTCTCGCACATGCGGAAAGCACTGAACACATGGTGTGTAAGCCACAATTCTGACAAAAGCAAAAAAAGATCACGCAGCCCAGCGGGGCCGCGACGCCGGAGGAAGCGGACACACGCCATAGGCGTGCATCCGCTTCCTCCGGCTGTTCTTTCGGTGACGATGCTGTGGCCGGGGGAGGGAAGGCTCCTGTTTCGGCGTGTGAGCCGCTGTGTGCGATCTTTCTCCGAAAGCCGAGAGTGTACGCTTTCATCTGTGAAAGCGAATGTGGGCCATTTGTGCGAGAAGTTGAAAACGCGATGAGGAACGGTTGGGAACAGCGTTGTGACGGTAACTTTTTGGCGATAGTTGCGGGAACGATTTTGAGCGAAAAGCTGAACTTTACAGGAGGGTTTTTCGAGTGGCGAAGGCCGTTCGATTTTAGCACAAGATATCTCATCACGCCGGTCACTGCCGATGCGCTGAAAAAAACGATGGAGGATGCGGAACAATGGGACAGATCATTTTGAAAAAGAAAGGATGTTTTTTTGAAAAGAAGATGTAACACGGAACCATCAGAAAAATCATGATTTGAGGAGGTAATTTGCTGATGAAATGCAAACGAATTTTATCCATGCTTCTGACGCTGTGCATGGTAATGAGCCTGTTCGCCGGGACAACGGTCACGGCAAGCGCGGCAGACGGGGCAACAACGCTGTATGTCAACGGCGTGGATACGGCAGGTGGCAGCCCCGCCCAGTATGCCACTGCTGAACTGAAGCTGAACGGTTATACCGCAGGGGCAGCTCTCAACCAGGCGACCATTACAACGACCAGCAGCACCGGTTTTAAATCTATCTCTTTAGATGGCTTTATGGACAAGCCGGATGGTAAATCTGACACGATTGGGAATTTTAGTGGAACAAAGACCTATTACGTCATACTCAAAATGCCGCGAAACACAGGATACGAACTTCAGGAAAACGATGGAAAGCCGGTAGGTGTTACATTAGAGGGCGCCACGCCGGAGCCGCTCAGCGAAAATAAGGATTTCTTGATTTTCAAGATGAACAGTAAACCTGCCGCTGCAGCATCCACCTTCACCGACGGCTTGGGCAAAGCAGACTGCACATTTAACACCTATGCCAAGGGCGCGAAAAATGACAAGGGCTACACCTTCGTGGGCTGGTTCGATGGCGATAGCGAATTGGAAAATGCGGAAGCCGCAGTTGCCGGCAAGACCTACACCGCCAAGTGGACAAAGAACGGCAAGACCGTTCGAACCGCCGTCCTTGATCTGACCCCATATCAGTGAGAGCAACACCCTCGGCGCAACAAAGTCCGGTGACATCTACACCAACGGAAACGAGGGCTGGAGTTGGGATGCTACAACCAAGACCCTGACGCTCAGTGGCGCGACGTTTGACGTGAACAAGCAGTCAACGGAGCCGAATATAGAGGGCAGAGGCGCGATCCTCCTGCCTGCCAATGCGAGCGTCACCACGAAGAAGGGTACGGAGAACACCGTGCACAACGGCTCCACAATTGGGACCGCCCTGGGTACCTATATCGGCTCCGGTATTGTGAGCGAGGGTGCATTTACCATTAAGGGCGACGGTGAGCTGTCCGTTACCGCCGGTGCCTTCGGTGTATTTGCCGTGGGCGATGTGTCTATCGGGGCACCGATCTCCATTGTCTGCACGGAGACCAAGGGCAATGTCGCTGCTGTTGTGACAGACAAAGACCACAGTATCACCATCGCACCCTCTCTGTGCATCAAGACCCCCACCAAGGGTAAAGTGGCCTCCTCCGATGTGGGTCGTTACATTGCTGAGCAGGACGGCCAGACGCCCGCAAGAAAAGTTGTCATCGGCGTCGCAAAGAAATACACCGTGACCTACAATGCCAACGGCGGCAGTGCGGTTGCGCCTGTCACTGTCGCTGAAAACAGCAACCTGACCGCACCCAATGCGCCCACGAAGAATGGTTACACCTTCCACGGCTGGTATAAGGACGCAGCATTTACCAACAGCTGGAATTTTGATGCGGACACCGTGACCGGCAACATCACGCTCTATGCAAAATGGACTGAAACGACCAAAAACTACGGCATTTCCGGCAAGGTTTATGAATCCAACGGCACCACCCCCGCTTCCGGCGTTTCCGTGAAGCTCATGAAGGGCAATACGCAGGTTGCTTCCACCACTTCCGCAACTGACGGTACATACAGCTTCACCGGCATCGCCCCGGGCGTTTATAACATCGTCGCCGAGGAAGATGATATAACGCAGACAACTCTGGTCATCATCACCAACCAAAGCGAAACAGGTAAAGACATCACGATGCCTAACGGTAAGGTGAACTCCAAGCTGACGGTCAACGGTGCCGACACACCCGATGTGGTCGCCGGCGGTCTGGACAAGGAAGCGGCGGCTGTGAAGAATGAAAATTCCAGTGCAACTTTGGTCAAGGTAGAAATGACCGTCGAGAGCAAGAGCGGTGCAGAGGTCAACTCTACGGACAAGACGAACATCGAAACCGTGGCTTCCGGCAAGATATTGGAATATTGAGCTTATCAGAATGACTTTGACATTGACAAAAGCATTATCCATCGGGACACCGCCAGCGATCAGGCCGTGGATAAGGCCCTGCTTTGGATGTCCCGGCCCTCTGGGACATACTGTTTTCGGGAGCGTGACGTTTTCCTGAAAGGCATCCGGCAGCACAACACATGGAAGTTCTATGGAGAACAGACCCGTGACAAGATACTGGCCTATGCGGTGGAGTTGACCGGCACACAGGGCGGCACCATCCGGGGTAATCTCTATGAGCTGGACTATCAGCAGCATTTCCGGCACGTCGTTGAAGCCTCCCAGCCGGTGAGCGTGAACCGGCTCTTTTATGAGCATGGAACCCGTGACATCCCGGACGGCCAGTATTTTGACGGAAGCCCTGACCGGGTGTTGGGAAATTTCCTGCGGTATGAGGCCCAGCCCCATGACCCGGCTGTGCTGCAGGAGGCTTTACGGCAGGAGCAGCACAGCCGGGGGCGGGCCGTCCCCGGCGACTTCAAAGCCCACGTTACGGCTTTGCATGACAGCCGGATTGAAACCGAGGCCCGGCGCATCGTGGATAAGCTGAAAGATCTGTCCGCGCCCAACAGCCCCAACAAGACACATTTTATGGTGGAGATCTCACCGCACTTTGACGCACTGGCTTCCACCAAGGACAATGACCGGCTCTTTGCTATGCTGCCCTATAAGTCCCTGTGCTTTACCAGCATAAAAGACCGACACGGGGTATATGCCATGATTAACAAAGATGAGCGCCGTGATGTGAGTATTCGCAAGCCCCGGCCATCTATCCGCAAGCAGCTTGCCGACAGCAAACAGGCCACCAGCCCGAAAAAGGCGGCGGCCAGAACCAAGAAAAATGAATTGGAGGTATGAGGAATGATGCACTTTACCGTGGAAGAAGAAAATTTGATCTGTATGTACCACAACGCAGACCGACGCAGGACGATAGGCAAGATCACCGCAGCCATGC